>OGKO01001954.1_pt1 | contig 10709 bp, 7 predicted proteins | sample 1572451 | NCBI WGS metagenome assembly OGKO01 (sample SAMEA2582089, study PRJEB24529) | metagenome | biome: Human gut stool | place: China | collected 2011 | reverse complement strand
GTCGAGCTTGCTGCGGCGGACGGAACGTCGCTCGGCCGCATTCCCTACCACGTCGCGGCCGACACGCTCGAAGCCTCGACGGAGGAATTGCAAACGGCCGAAGTGAAGGCGGTCCTCCAAAAGAATTCCGTACGCGCGGGCGAACGCGTGAAGCTTTCCGTTCTCTCCCCCTACCGCGGCAAGGCTCTCCTGACGCTTGAAGGCGCCGAGGTCGAAGACGCCCTCTGGGCGGACGTCGAAGCGGGGGACAACACGATCGAGTGGACCGTGCCCGAAGGCGTCGCCCCGGGGCGGCACTACCTCCACGCGGCCGTGATGAAGACCGCGGCAACGGACCCCTCGAACGCGTCGCTTTCCGACGCGCGCCTCTTGAAGGGCTACACCGAAACGGTGCTCCCCGTTTCGATCGACCGTGAACTGCGCACCGCGCAGGTCACGATCACGACGCCCGAGCGCACGGACTCGCCTCGCTCGATTCCCGTGACGGTTGCCTCCGACCGCCCCGCCAAGGTCTTCCTCTGGGCGGTCGACGAAGGCGTTCTGGCGCTCACGAACTACGCGACGCCCGATCCGGCACGCGCCGTTCTCGACGACCGCGCGCTCGGCGTCGAAACGCGCCAACTGATCGAGCACCTGATGCCCGACGCGCCCGCGTTGCCTTCCACGCTCTCCGCCTTCGGCGGGGACTTCGAAGCGCGCGCCGCCATGGGCGCGATGACCAATCCCTTCCGCCGCACGGGCGTCGAAACCGCCGTTTGGTGGGGCGGGCTCGTCGAGACGGGCCCCGAAGGGAAAACGTTCGACATGACGCTTCCCGAACGCTTCAACGGTCGGGTTCGGATCTTTGCGGTCGGAACGGCCGAGTCGCTCGAAGCGAAACCCGATGCGAAGTCCGAAGTTGCCGGTACCGCGGATGCGGGGCGCGCCCTCGTTGCGGCCTCCGCCGCCGCGACCGTGGCGCCGCCGCTCGCCCTCGAACCCGTTCTGCCCGCCGCGCTCTCGCCCGGCGACACCTTCCGAGGGGCGTTCCTCATAACGCGCAGTGCGCAAGCTGAAAAGAGCCCGGCGACGCAAGAAACGGTTGAGGCCTCCGTCACGCTCGACGCGCCCGACTTCGCGCCGCAACCCGCTTCGGGGACGGTGACGCTTCGCACGGGAGAAACGGAAACCTTTGCGGGCACCCTCACGGCGCCCTCGGAGCCCGGGCTCTTCACGCTGCGCGCGAACGTTGCGGCAGACAACCTCAAGACCGTTGTCGACGAAACGATTTCGGTACGTCCTGCGACGCTCTTTGAGACGACCCGCTCGGGCGGACGGCTCGGTACGAAAAGCGCAAACGCGAAACCCTCGACGACCGGGAACGCCTCGGCGCGGCTCGATGCGAAGGGCGCGGAAATCGCCTGGACGGGTGCGCTCTACCCGATCGAAGCCGACACGCGTCTTTCGGTTTCGCGCCTTCCGGTGCCGCTCTTGTCGGGGTGCCTCTCCGCGTCGGCCCCCGCCCTCTGGGGGACGCTTGACGAGCGGCTCGCTGCGGCGGCGCCTTTGTTGCTTCTTGACGAAACGCTCTGGCGTGCGGCGGACGGCCCCGCCACGGCGGGCGAAGACGAAGTCGACCGACCGACGCCGCGTCCCGCTGCGAACGGGAATACGGACGCGAACACGAACGACAAGCTTCCCGCCTTTGCCGAAGAACGGGCGGCGCGCCTTGCCGCACTGCGCGCCTCGATTCGCGAACACTTGGGCGCTCGGGGTCTGAGCCCCTACCCCGGGGGCGACCCCGACGCGGCGACGAGCGCCGAAGCGTTGATGACGATGCTTGACGCGCGACGGGTCGATCCGTCCGTTGACGAGGAGATCCCCGCGCTTCGCCGTTCGCTTGAAACGTCGCTCAACGACCTTCCCGAAACGCTTGAGGATGCGCGCGACCGCGCTTACGGCCTCTGGGTCCTCACCCGCGAAGGAACGCTCGTCGCGGACAGGCTCGAAAGTCTTCGTCGCACGGTGACGGAACGCTTTGCGGGCGCCCCCGGAGACGCGCTCTGGGTGTACCTCGCGGGAGCGGCCGACCTCATGAGGATGAAGGACGCGGCCCGGACGCTGCTGCCCGCCGAGATCGATCCGAACGCCAGCACGACGGATCTCGCACGCATGACGACGGTGCTTGCGGAGGCGACCGCCCGACCCGACTCCGCACTTTCCGGAAAGGCGAACGCGGCGAAACTCCTGGCGCTGGAGACTCGCCTGACCGAAGCCGCCCTCGATGCGCTTTCGCGAGACGATCTGCGACCGCTCGACGCAGCCCTCACGGTGCGCGCGCTCATGCGAAGCGGTACGTTGGGGCATGCGCCCGAGGCCCGAGATACCGCTCCCGAGCCCGTCTGCACGAAGTGGGCCGAAGGATTCGAGCCCCGGGCCGAGACGCACCGCACGCCCTACGGCGTCACGGTGACTGCGCCGGGGTGCCTCAACTTCCGGATCGACGCAACCGAAGCGGGGTCGCTTGACGGTCTCTACTGGAGTGCAATCCGCTCGGGCTTTGCGCGCGACGCGGCGCCGGGGCCCGTGCGCGAAGGCTTTGAAATCGAGCGACGTTACCTGAACGCCGCAGGCGAGGAAGCCCGAGAATTCGCGCTCGGCGAACTCGTCACGGTGGAAATCCGTCTGCGCGGCTACGGCAGTACGCGATTCGACGTGCGGGATCTCCTTCGCCAAATTGCGGTGACGGACCTGCTTCCGGGCGGCTTTTCGCTCGCCGACGCTCCGGGCACGCCCGTTGAAGTCGTGACGGGCGAAGAAGCGATCTCGACCGAACGCGCCGAAGACCGCATCCGCTTCCTCCTTGAGCGCGTCACGAGCGAAGAGTCGATCTATTCCTACCGCGTCCGCGCGACGACGCCCGGCACTTTCCGCACGGCGCCCGCCGCGGCCGAATCGCTCCTCTCGCGTGCGGTGCGCGCACGGGGAACGAGCGGAACAGTGGTGGTTCGGAAGGGAAAACCCGCTGACGCTTGACGACCTTTCGGTACGACAATAATTCGATGGGGTTGTACGCCTCCCGTTTGCCGACTTCGTGTGAACGGGAGACCTCCACTTCGGCACGGATTCCGCCGCCGAAGACTTCTTTTCGACCACCCCCATGTGAAGGTTCATCCGAAATGCCCCTATCCGCCGAAAACTCCACATTGTCCCGAGAATACGCCTGGGACCTCTGCTACCGATTCTTCACGCAGAACCAAGAGCGGCTGCTTCAAGCCGACTGCGACGAAGCTCTGCTTCTCGAAGCCTCCGTACACCTCAGCGCCTACCTCGGCTTCTTCGGCATGCTGCGCGGTTCGTCTTTCCTGCTGAAGACCAACCCGTCCTTCTTCGTCCCGATCATTCGCGACGTCTGGCAGCAAGCCCGGGCGTCCGACTATCCTCCGGACTCCACCCACCCCGACCATGTCAAGCCGCTCTGGGACACCCTGAACCGCAGCCTGCTCGACGCATCCAAGGATTTGCGCGAAACATCGACGACGCCCGTCTCCCATACGCTGATCTCGAAAATTTTGCTCGGCATGTTCGCCTGTTCGCCGGCCTACGATCAGTTCTTCAACCAAGGTATCCAGAGCGTCAAGTGGTGGACGGAGCTCCGCAAAAAGTACAAGAATTACACCAAGATCCAACTCTGGGATCGCTTCTTGAGCGATCCGAAAACCACGGAGCTCTTGCCGGAGGTACGGAAGCAATACGCTCTTGACGAATCGATTCCGCCCAGTCGTGTTGCCGATCTTTTCTTTTGGGATCTCGGCAGGGCTCAGAAGAAGCCCAGACAACAGCTTTCCAATTTGGATCCGGACAGCGCAATGAATGCGGTCCTGGCTTTCCGCGCTTCGCACAAAGCGTGAGCGACCGCCCTGAAACAAAAAAACGACCGCCTTCTTTCGAGGACGACGGTCGGGATTTTTCGAGGAGAACGCTTCGGTGGACTTTGAGGGACCTAGCCGTAACCGCACCGCGAAGCGCGGTTGCGGACGAAGTCTTCCGTCGTTCACTCGGAAGTCGATTTAGCCCTTCGTGACGGCGTTCAGAGCGGAACCCTCACGGAACCACGAGAGCTGCTTTTCGTTGTAGGAATGCTGCGCTTCGAAGCGTTCCTTCGAGCCGTCCTCGTGGGTGAGCTCGATCGTGACGTGACGACCCGGGGTGAGATCCTTGAGACCGAGCACCGAGACGTGGTCCTTTTCGCGGATCTTGTCGTAGTCGGCGGGGTTCACGAACGTGAGCGCGAGGATGCCCTGCTTCTTGAGGTTCGACTCGTGGATGCGGACGAGGTCCTTCGCGAGCACCACGGAGACGTTTCGATAGCGGGATTCCATGGCGGCGTGTTCGCGGCTCGAACCTTCGCCGTAGTTGTCATCGCCGACGATGACGGAATGGACGCCGTGGTTCTTGTACCAGTGCACGACCTTCGCGGCACCGACGACCGCTTCCCGTCGAAAGCCATACGGGGCGCCTCACGTTCGAGCGCGGCGGTGCGGGAGAGCCTCTCGGCGCGCGTGGCGATTCCGGTTGCGAAGACGTCCGATCCGTCCCGTCCGTCCGAAGTCGGATAATTCCGCGTCGGACCTCGACACGCGTCGGGCTTTCGGTCGACAATGGCTCAAGCGTCAACGCCCGCTCTGAGGACAGTTGCGTTTCGAGCTCCACCTATTCGCCCGTCCCCCCATGGCACTTCTGCGCACCACTGCGATTTCCGTCGCCCTTACGCTCGGCACCGCGGCCTCTCTGGCGGCGGGCCTCTGGGCGTGGGCGAAACTCATGCCCGCGCCGCCCCTGATGGAGGCGGTCCCCTACGCTCAGGCCGTGTTCGACGCGAACGGGGAACTCCTTCACCTGAAACCCGCTTCCGACGGGCAGTATCGCCTTCCCGTGCGGCTCGACCGCGTGAGTCCCGAGGCGCTCAACGCGGTCGTGCGCTACGAAGACCGGTGGTTCTGGTCGCACCCCGGCGTCAACCCCTTCTCGGTTCTTCGCGCCGCCTGGCAAAGCACCACGGGCGCGCGCCCTATCGGCGCTTCGACCATCACGATGCAGGTGGCGCGTTTGGAAGGAGACCTTCAAACCCGCACGTGGGCGGGAAAACTCAAACAGATGCTCATGGCGCTTCGCTACGAAGCGCACTACGAAAAGCGCCGGATTCTCGAAGCCTATCTGACGCTCGCCCCCTACGGGGCCAACGTCGTCGGGATCGAAGCCGCATCGCTCGTCTGGTTCGGGCATTCGGCCGAGCGCCTCACGCCCGTCGAAGCGGCGGCGCTGGCCGTCGTGCCGCAAAACCCCGTGAAGCGTCGACCCGATATGGCGAACCCCGAATTCGAAGCGCAACGCCGGCGCGTGGGCGAGATGCTCTTGGAGGAAGGGGTGATTGACGCACGTTGGGCGGAAGCGTTGCGACTTCCCCTGCGCGTACGCCGTACGACGGACCTTCCGTTTCTTGCGCCCCACTACACGCGGCTCGTGGAATCGCTCGCGCCCGAAGGCGTGATCGAAGGGACCCTGCGCCTCGGGTTGCAGCAGGACGTGGAGCGGCTCCTCGCCGCCCACGTGGAGCGCCTTCGCGCCTGGGGGATTAAAAACGGCGCCGCCGTCGTACTCGACACCCGCACGGGCGGGCTCGTCGCGCACGCGGGCTCGAAAGACTTTTTCGACTCCGACATTTCGGGTGAGGTCGACGCGTTCACCGCCTTCCGGAGTCCGGGCTCCGCTCTGAAACCCTTCATCTACGGGTTGGCACTCGATCAGGGGCTCATCCATTCGCACACGGTTCTCCTTGACCGCCCGAAGAGTTTTGCGGGGTACGCTCCCGAAAACGCGGACGGCACCTTCCGCGGCCGAGGATGCTTTGCTTTCGAGCCGCAACGTCCCCGCGGTGGAACTCGAGCGCGAACTCTCGCCCGACCTCTACGACCTCTTGAAGCGCATCGGCGTACCGCTCAACGACGATCGCCGGCACTACGGACTTACGCTGGCGTTGGGCGGCGCCGAAGTACGAATGGCGGATCTCGTGCGGCTTTACGGAGCGCTCGCCACGGACGGCCTCGTCAAACCCGTCGAACTCGGGCACGTTCGGTCCGCAGACGCGACGCCGGCGCCCGATCGTTCCGTCCTCTGGGGCGACCCGAAACGCATTCCCGTGCTCTCCCCCGAGAGCGCCTTCGTCGTTTCGGCCATGCTCGCCGATCGAGGCGACACGGTGAGAAACCGCCGCAACGGGCGCGTGCACCTGCGCTGGAAAACGGGAACGAGCAACGGCTTTCGCGACGCCTGGGCGGCGGGGTTGGTCGGTCCTTATGTGCTCGTCGTTTGGCTCGGGAACTTCGACGGCGCGTCGAACCCCTGGCTGCGCGGCGCGGAAACGGCCGTGCCGCTCTTTCGCGACATAGGCGGGCTTCTTGCCCGATATCTCCCCGCCGAACCCCTGCGCCTTACGGAAGCGAACGTTCCCAAGGGGCTCAACGTCACGCGCGAATCGGTCTGCCGCGCGACGGGCGACGTGGGACAACCCCTCTGTCGGGATCGCGTCTCCGCGTGGTTCATCCCCGGCGTCTCGCCCGTGCGCGACCGCGGGGTCCTGAAGGAAATCTGGATCGATCGGGCCACGGGACTGCGCGCCTGCCGCTTTGACCCCGAAACAACCGAGCGGCGGCTGTGGGAATTCTGGCCCTCGGAAGCTGCGGCCGCTTTCCGGGCAGCGGGGATCGTGAAGCGCCCGCCGCCCCCGTGGATGCCGGGGTGCGAACCGAACGCCTCGACCGATGCGAAGAGCTCGACGGGCTCCGACGCCCTTTCGGCGCCCGCCATCCTCACGCCCGTTGCAGGCCTTTCCTACCCCGCGAACCGCTTCGCCGGGGGGGCTCCCGTCGCACGGTTGCGCCTGCGGGCATCGGCCCCGTCGGGGACGGGAATGCTCCACTGGTTTGACGGCGCACGCTATCTGGGCGAAAGCGAGCCCGAGCGCGACCTCGTTGCCGACCTAGCTCCGGGGACGCATCGACTTGCGGTCGTCGACGAAGCGGGACGCACCGCGAGCGTGACGGTGCGCGTGCTGCGTCGCGACTGACGCTACCGAAACTTCTCAGGTATTCGCCTTATTGCGTCCCGACGAAATCCTTTGCTAGGATGGATCTGCTATGTTCCAGATCATTCACGCCTCCGTCCCCGCGACCACGCGTCTTTCGTGGTGGTGGCCCCTCGAAAAATTCGAGCGGGCACGGTGTCGTGCGCGGTGAAGATTCGTCGGATTCCCGACTTTTCCCCGCCGTCGACACACAACGGAGAACATCTCCGGAACAGTGAAGAAAAGCCCGCTCCGTGCGGGCTTTCGTCGTTCACGGACCGTTGAAATCCAGAGCCCGCCCGAAGCCCCCGGCCTTCCCCTTAGGACTCTTGAGAGAACGCACCATGACCGACATTCACGCCAATACCCTTTCGTACGTTGCCTTCGCGCTCCCGCAGCTTCGATGGCGCCGCGTTTCCCTTCACGACGCAGGCACCTTCACACAAGCATTTCGGAGACTCCGACATGACGTACGAAACTTCTTTTTCCGCTGACGCGCGCGAAACCGAAAACCTCGGCGCACCTCGTACCTCACCCCATACGACGCTCGAGCGCCCCCGCTTTTTCGGCGGTCCCGCGGCATTGTTTCTTCCTCTGGCGCTTTTCGTTGCAACAACGTTCGCGCTCTTTTCCGTCGAACAAGCGTTCGACCTCTACGGTCTCGCCGCGGCGGGGCTCGCGGCGCTCTTTGCGGGCGCGCTTCTCTCGAAAACCCCGGCCCTCTACTGGAAAGCGGCCGTTGCGGGCGCCGCGTCGACGCTGACGGGGACGGTCGTGTTGTTGCTTCTCGCGGCGGGTGTCTTTTCCGCCGTCGTCAAAGCGGGCGGTGCGGCCGGGGGCATCGTATACCTCGGGAACCTCCTCAACCTTTCGGGAAACGCCTTCACGGTCTTCGCGCTCCTTGCAGCCACGCTTTTCGGAACCGCTACGGGCTCGTCGATCGGAACGCTCCTTACCGCCGTGCCGCTCCTTTTTCCCGCCGGAGTCGCGCTCGGCGCGGACGCATCGCTCCTTGCGGGAGCGCTCCTCTCGGGCGCCGTCTTCGGCGACCACCTTTCGCCCGTCTCCGACGTCACCGTGATTTCCGCCATGACGCAACGGACGACCGACGGGCGCAGTCCCGAGATCGGTACCGTGGTGACGACGCGCCTTCCCCATGCGCTCCCCGCACTCGGGATCGCGCTCCTCGGGTACGCATTCCTCTCGGGCGACGCGCAGTCCGTCACGTCGGCTGCGTCCGGGGCGACGCACGCCGCAACGCTTCCGCAACTTCCGAAAGGCGACGCCGCGGGCCTTGCGATGCTCCTTCCCGTGTTTCTTCTCATTGCGGTCGCCGTCCGCACGCGGGACGTTCTCACCGCGGCGGGTTCAGGGATCGTTTCGGGGCTTGCAATCGGTCTTGCGACGGGGCGCTTCGGGGTAGCCGACATTCTGGGCGTTCACGAGGGCACGGTCTCGGGGATTCTCTATTCGGGTGTGACCGGCATGGGCGGGATCATTCTCCTGTGCATCACGCTTTTTGCCTTCACCGAAGTCGTGACGCGCTCGGGCCTCGGCGAAGCGGCGGTCGAGAAGCTTCTGGGCACGAACACCGGAACGAACACGCCCGTGAACACGCATACGGACGGAGCGCTTCGCATGGAAGTCCTGTTGGCCGCCGCCACGTTCGTCGTGACAACGCTTTTTGCGGCCGTCACGAGCGCCTCGACCGCACTCGTAGGCGTTCTCGCGAACGACCCCGCCAACCGTGCTGGGCTCGATCCGCTCCGGCGCGCGCATCTTCTTACGGGCTTTGCCAACGGTCTTCCGGTACTGATGCCATTTTCGGCATTCGTCCTCATCCTGACGGGAATTCTCTCGGGACTTCCCGGGGGCGAGGCGGTGACACCCGTCGCACTTTCCGTTTCGAGCTTCTACCCGATCGCGCTCACCGCGGTACTCGTTTTCTCGGTGACAACGGGCTTCGGGCGTCATCCGAGTCGACGTGCGGCCGAGACCGTCTCATCGCCGACCCTTTCCGCCGCCGTTCCGCACCGCTCTGAAACCGCACTCTGAAATCCGCAAGGAGATTTCCTCATGACCGAATCCGATACGTTCGAACTCTACGACCTCGAAGTGCATGTCGAGGGCGACCCCGACACCTTCGTCTGCCGACATCGCCCGGGACCGGCCTTTGCGGTCGAAGGTGAAGATCTCGTCTTTTCCGAAGGCGGACGCTTTTCCTTCTACGCTCTCGGGGCGCTCCTGCCGCTTATCGCCGCCAAGGAGCGCCCGACTGCTCGAAACGACTGGATGACGACCGACGCCGTCATCGCTTGCCCCGATCCGAACTGCGGGGCGAAATTCCGCATCGTACGGCGCGCGAAGCGCACGTTCTCCCACGGCGCCTGCACGGTCGTGCCGCTCGAGCGCCCGAACGAGGACGCCGAGTAACAAACACCCTTTTCTTCTGATTTTTCTTCTTTTCGTTCTCGTTTTTTTGGAGCACCGCACCATGCCCGCTTCGCACTTTGTTTTCCCCGACGGATACACCATCCCGCGCGTCATCAACGGCGGCTGGCAGCTATCGACCGGTCACGCCCTCGGGCGACCGCTCGACATGAAGGACGCGCACGACGCCTTTGCGCGCCTGCTGGACCTGGGACTCGACACTTTCGACGGCGCCGACATCTACACGGGGGTCGAGGACTTTTACGGCACGATCGTTCGGGAGAGGCGCCGTGCGGGTCTTTCGCTTCCGCGCATTCATACGAAATTCGTCCCCGACCTCAAGGACCTCGCGCACGTCGACTACGCGTACGTCGAGCGAATCTTGACGCGGTCGCTTGCGCGCCTCGGACTCGAAACGCTCGACCTGGTGCAATTCCACTGGTGGGATTACGACGTTCCGGGCATGGTCGAATGCGCGGGGCACCTCGTGCGGGCGCAGGAAAAAGGAATCGTGCGCCGCATCGGCACGACGAACTTCAACCGGGTGCAACTCGAACGTCTCCTTGACGCGGGCATCCCCGTCGTTTCGAACCAGTGCCAGTATTCGGCGCTCGACCGTCGCCCCGAACGCAAGGACGGTTTGACGGAGCTCGCCCTCAAGCGGAACGTGCCGCTCCTTTGCTACGGTACGGTGGCCGGCGGCTTTCTCTCCGAAAAATGGCTCGGGCGCGAGCGGCCCGCAAGTTTCGAGAATCGGTCGCTCGTCAAATACGACCTCGTGATCGAGGACTCCCTCGGCTGGGAAGGCTTTCAGAAGCTCCTCGGGCTTTTGGAAGAGATCGGTCGCCCGAAGGGCCTCGGGATCGCTCAGACGGCGTCCCTTTACGCCCTCGGGAAGCCGGGAGTCGGTGCCGTCATTCTCGGTACGCGCAACAGCCGCCACATCGACGCGGCAGCCGCACTGCTCACGAACGAACTCACACCCGACGAGCGCCGCGCCGTCGACGCGTTTCTCGCCGACTACCCGACGCTCGAAGGGGACGCCTTCGATCTGGAACGCCTCGAAGGCGGCAAACACCGGGCGATCATGCGGATGAACCTGACCGAAAGCACGACGGGTCGTTGAAAAGCCCCGAGTTACCCGACGTGCCGTAAAGCCCCGCCGTTCACGGCGGGG
>OGKO01001948.1_pt1 | contig 10750 bp, 9 predicted proteins | sample 1572451 | NCBI WGS metagenome assembly OGKO01 (sample SAMEA2582089, study PRJEB24529) | metagenome | biome: Human gut stool | place: China | collected 2011 | reverse complement strand
TATGTTGGTGCAACATTTATTAAGATTGATATTCCGGTAGGAACAGAGAGAACTATGTTTCATTTTGGTAATGTATTCTGCGTTCTTGCAGCATTACTTATAGGCGGTACATGGGGCGGTCTTGCAGGAGCTGTAGGTATGACAATAAGGGATCTTACAACAGCCTATGTTACAAGTGCACCTAAGACATTTATATTAAAATTATGCATTGGTCTTATTGTAGGATTTGTAGCACATAAGTTATTCAAGATATCAAAGGAGCATTCTGCTAAGTATATTACTGTAGCAACAATAGTTTCAAGCATATGCGGTATGGCTTTCAATATTGTGGCAGACCCTGTAGTTGGTTACTTCTACAAGACATATCTTCTTGGAGTACCTCAGGATTTAGCTAAGGCACTTGCAAAGATTGGTGCGATAACAACAACAGTTAATGCTATTATAGCAGTAATTGTAGCTTCAATACTTTATATTGCCTTAAGACCAGTTATGAAGAAGACAGATATGTTAAGAGATTTATAAAATGTTGACAACAGATAATAATTCTGTTATTCTTTCGTATGAATAATAAAAGACAGTTCGTTTGTACCATCCTGTCTTAAAATAAAACCAGGGCTTCAAAACTTAAAATCTGTATAATATGCAATGTATGATAATATGCGTTGTGATCAGATAGAACCATTAAATGGCGTGTCAGTTGTGAGGTAACTGGCACGCCATTTTATTTAATAGGAAATTTTGATAGAAAATCTAAGGAGCAGATATGTACACATTAAAAACAGAACACAGCTTCGATGCCGCACATTTCTTATACGGCTATGAGGGCAAATGCAGTAACATACACGGACACCGCTGGAGAGTTGTAGCAGAGGTATCAAGTGATGAACTTGAAACAACAGGACAGAACAGAGGAATGTATGTTGACTTTGGAGATTTAAAGAAAGATTTAAAGGAAATCGTAGATTACTTAGACCATTGCCTTATTATAGAAACTGGCAGTTTAAAGGAAACAACACTGAAGGCTTTACAGGATGAGAATTTCAGGATAATACAGTTTGCTTTCAGACCAACAGCAGAGAATATGGCGAAATATTTTTATGATAAAATGAGCGGCAGGGGATACAAGGTGAAACAGATAACTGTTTATGAGACACCGAATAATTCTGCCTCTTATACACAGGATTAGATGTATATACATAAATGCAAGGTATACAGAAATAGGATTAGATGTATATACATAAATATAATATATACAGAAATGAGGAACATATGAGCGAACAGATATTTAATGTCGTAGAACATTTTGCTAGCATTAACGGAGAAGGTGTAAGAGCAGGAGAACTTGCTGTATTTGTAAGGTTCAGAGGTTGTAATCTTGACTGCAGTTACTGTGATACCAGATGGGCAAATGATGTTAATGCTAAGGCGGCTAAGATGAGTGTGTCTGATATTGTTAAGGCAGTGGAAGATACTAAGATTGACAATGTTACACTTACAGGTGGAGAACCGCTTATTCAGGCAGGGATAGACAAGCTTATAGCACAGCTTCTGATTAGAGGCAGAAACGTTGAGATAGAAACCAATGGAAGCATTGATATTAATAAGGTAAGAGAAAATGTTGAGGGTAACCTTACTACAGCTATGAATGGTCAGGTCATAAACGATATTTATGATAAGGTTAACGATGAAATGGAAAGATTATCAATGACAGCAGATTACAAGCTTGCTGGAAGCAATATGGAACAATATATGAAGCTTGATAATTTTAACAACCTTCAAAGTCAGGACACTGTTAAATTTGTTGTAAGCAGTGAAGAAGATTTAAAGAGAGCATTAGAAATAATAAGACAATATAATCTTACAGAAAAATGCTATGTATATTTTAGTCCTGTATTTGGAAAGATTGAACCTGTAACAATCGTGGATTTTATGAAGGATAATTTGATTAATGGGGCAAGAGTACAGCTCCAGCTCCACAAATTCATCTGGTCGCCAGATAAGAAAGGAGTATAAATTGAAACAAATAGATTCAGAAGCTATAAGATTTCATATAAGAGGAATTCTTGAGGCATTAGGAGATGATCCGGACAGAGAAGGACTGAAAGAAACACCTGACAGAGTTGCAAGAATGTATGAAGAAGTCTTTGAGGGAATGAAGTATTCTAATGATGAAATAGCGGATATGTTTGATAAGACATTTGCAGAAGATGTGGATGACGAGGGCACATCAAGATACGGTGATATGGTAGTTGTAAAAGATATAGATATATTCAGCTATTGCGAACATCATATTGCACTTATGTACGATATGAAAGTGACAGTAGCATATGTTCCTAAAGGCAGGGTTATAGGTCTTAGCAAGATAGCTAGAATAGCTGATATGGTAGGAAAGAGATTGCAGTTACAGGAACGTATAGGTTCAGACATAGCAGATGTAATATGCAAAGTAACAGGTTCAGAAGATGTTGCTGTATTCATAGAGGGCTGTCACAGCTGTATGACAGCAAGAGGAATAAAAAAGACCAACACAAAAACATATACACAGACATTAAGAGGGAGGTTTTCTAATGAAAGCAATGGTTTTATGCAGTGGTGGCGTTGATAGTACAACGTGCCTTGGAATAGCAGTCGATAAGTATGGTGCAGAAAATGTTGTGGCACTGTCAATATATTATGGACAAAGGCACACAAAGGAAATTGAGTCAGCTGATAAGGTAACTGAATATTATGGTGTTGAGCATATATCATTGGATCTTGAAAAGATATTCCAGTACAGTGATTGTTCATTGCTTGCACATTCTGATAAAGAGATACCAGAGGAGTCTTATGCAGAACAGATTAAAAAGACTAACGGAAGTCCTGTGTCAACTTATGTTCCGTTTCGCAATGGCTTGTTTCTTTCAAGTGCGGCAAGCATAGCACTTTCTAAAGGGTGTGAGGTTATATATTATGGGGCACACAGTGATGACGCGGCAGGAAGTGCATATCCTGATTGTAGTGATGAATTTAACAAGGCAATGAATGAAGCGATATATCTTGGAAGTGGTAAGCAGTTAAAGATAGAAGCTCCATTTATTAATAAGACAAAATCACAAGTTGTAAAAATCGGACTTGATTTAAAAGTTCCTTATGAATATACATGGAGCTGTTATGAAGGAGCAGATAAGCCTTGCGGCGTGTGTGGAACGTGTATAGACAGAGCTAAGGCATTTGAGGCTAATGGAGTAAAAGACCCTGCGTTATAAAAAAACGCAGGGTTTATATATTTTTAATAAAATAATTAGCACTCACCTGTTGACAGTGCTAACAACAAGTGATATAACCTGTAATAGGAAATGAGAAAAGAGCATTTTAGAAGAAAAGTAATGAAAAATTGTTCAAAGAATTACAATTGGTCTTTAGAATGTTATCTGATAATCTTTATTTCCAAGGGAACAATAATTGGGGTTAAGAAAGAGGTGAATTGTATGAACATTCAGAAGTTTACACAGAAATCAATCGAAGCGATTAATAACTGCGAGAAGATAGCTTATGATTATGGTAATCAGGAGATTGACCAGGAACATTTTCTTTATAGCCTTATGACTATTGAAGATAGTCTTATAGCTAACCTTATAGAGAAGATGAATATTGATAAAGACATTTTCTTAAAGAATATTGAACAGCTTCTTAATCAGAAGAATAAGGTATCAGGTGATGTTAAGTTATATATAAGCAATGACCTTAATAAGGTACTTGTCAATGCAGAAGATGAAGCCAAGAGAATGGGCGACTCTTATGTGTCAGTTGAGCATTTGATGCTTGCACTTATAGCAGCACCTAACAGAGCAATAAAGCAGCTCTTTAAGACATATGGAATTAACAGGGAGAGCTTTCTTTCAGTACTTGCTACTGTAAGAGGCAACCAGACAGTTACATCAGACAATCCAGAGGCAACTTACGATACACTCAATAAGTACGCTACGGATCTGGTACAAAGAGCAGCCGACGGCAAGCTTGATCCAGTAATCGGACGAGATCAGGAAATAAGGAATGTAATAAGAATTCTTTCAAGAAAGACTAAGAACAATCCGGTTCTTATCGGTGAACCAGGTGTAGGTAAGACAGCAGTTGTTGAAGGACTTGCACAAAGAATTGTAAAAGGTGATGTGCCAGAGAGCCTTAAAGACAAGAAGTTATTTGCTCTTGATATGGGTGCACTTGTGGCTGGTGCTAAATACAGAGGTGAATTTGAGGAAAGATTAAAAGCTGTGCTTGATGAGGTTAAAAAGTCAGAAGGTCAGATTATATTATTTATTGATGAAATTCACCCAATTGTAGGTGCAGGTAAGACAGAGGGTTCTATGGATGCTGGTAATATGCTTAAGCCAATGCTTGCAAGAGGTGAGCTGCATTGTATAGGTGCGACAACACTTGATGAACACAGACAGTATATTGAAAAAGATCCAGCACTTGAACGTCGTTTCCAGCCTGTAATGGTTGATGAGCCGACAGTTGAAGATACAATATCTATCCTTCGAGGAATCAAGGAGAGGTACGAGGTGTTCCATGGAGTTAAGATATCAGATGGTGCCCTTGTAAGCGCAGCGGTTCTTTCCAACAGATATATAACAGACAGATTCCTGCCGGATAAGGCAATAGATCTTGTTGACGAGGCGTGTGCCATGATCAAGACAGAGCTTGATTCAATGCCTGTTGAAGTGGATGAGATCACACGTAAGATAATGCAGCTGGAGATTGAGGAGACAGCCCTTAAGAAGGAGGAGGATAATCTGTCAAAGCAGAGACTGGCAGACCTTCAGGCTGAACTGGCAGAACTCAAGGATCAGGCAAATTCCCTGAAAGCAAAGTGGGAGAATGAAAAGGCTGCAGTTGAGAAGATAAGAACACTCAAGGAAGAGATGGAGCAGGTCAAGGCCGATATACAGGCTGCTCAGAGAAACTATGACCTGAACAAGGCAGCAGAGCTTCAGTATGGTAAGCTTCCTGCTATCCAGAAGGAACTTGCAGAGGCTGAGTCTACAGCTTCAGATAAGGAGAGGGAGCTCGTACATGAGGTGGTTTCAGAGGACGAGATATCCAAGATCGTATCCAAGTGGACGGGAATACCTGTTGCAAAACTTACGGAGAGTGAAAAGAGTAAAACTCTTAATCTTGCCAGTGAACTTAAGAAGAGAGTTGTAGGTCAGGATGAGGCTGTTGAGTATGTCAGCGATGCGATCATCAGATCAAAAGCAGGAATAAAGGATCCTAGCAAGCCGATCGGTTCATTTATATTCCTTGGACCAACCGGTGTAGGTAAGACAGAGCTTGCAAAGAGTCTTGCTGCGGCGCTGTTTGACAATGAGCAGAACATGGTTCGTATTGATATGAGTGAATACATGGAAAAGCACAGTGTGTCAAGACTTATAGGAGCGCCTCCGGGATATGTAGGTTATGATGAAGGCGGTCAGCTGACAGAGGCTGTTCGTAGAAAGCCATATTCGGTTGTCCTCTTTGATGAGATAGAGAAGGCACATCCGGATGTGTTCAATGTGCTCCTTCAGGTGCTTGATGATGGACGTATCACGGATTCTCAGGGCAGAACTGTGGACTTCAAGAATACGATCATTATCATGACATCAAATATCGGTGGTGCAGATATTGCAGCTGCCGGCGGAGAGATCACAGATGAACTGAAGAATGACGTAATGGCTCAGCTTAAGAGCAGATTCAGACCTGAGTTCCTGAACCGTATCGATGAGATCATCACATTCAGGGCACTGTCCAAGGACAACATCAGTGGTATAGTTGATCTTCTCATGGCAGATCTCAACAGCAGACTGGCAGACAGGGAGATCACTATCAAACTTACGGAGAGTGCAAAGCAGCACATCATCGATCAGGGATATGATCAGGTGTATGGCGCAAGACCGCTCAAGAGATATCTGCAGAAGAATGTGGAGACACTGGTTGCAAAGATGATACTTGCGGGCAGCGTAAGCACACAGTCAGCCATAGTCATCGATTATGATGGAACGGCTCTTGTGGCAGGAAATGAGAGATAAAATAATACAGGTCATACAGAGAAGGGCACAGGGGTAATACTCCTGTGCCCTTCTCTGTATTCACAAAAAATGAAATTAATGGTATAATTGGCGCTGGTGAAAAATGTTCGGTATATTATTTGAAATTTACATGAGGAGGGCAGGGAGTGAGTACAGAGAATGTCAGCTTAAAAAAGATAGATCTTGGCGATTATGTTTTTTTGGCGAGACCATGTGTGGCTGTTTCGGAGGAGGCTGTGAAGCACTTGGCAGAAAGGGCTGTGCAGGGAAAACTGGAATTTATCGGAGTGTTTGATGACAGAATGGATGACAGTGTCCAGCGGGAAGTGGTTATGAGCCTGGCATCGTCTCCTGAGATATCGATAGCGATACGGCATGTGTGCGCGGGGCTTTACAGCAGAAGCTTTCTGGACACATACTGCGACGGAGTGGAGGCACATCAGCAGGGGCTGTTTCCTGATCTGTATATATTGTGGATGGCATTTGCACATGCTGATAGGGCGATGTTTGCAGCCTGTGACATGTGTGACAGAGTTGAGATAGACACAGTGTGGATAGACGATGTGGATGCGGCGTACACGGTCAATATAACCTACGACCGCATAAAGGATCATCTCATGCAGGACTGGTCTGTGTGGGAGAAATGGAAGGGATATTACACGCTTCAAAGATGGAGATGTTACTATGAGATGCTTCACTGGATGACAGAGGATGCGGGCTGGCAGTTTGCGGAGCGCATGGCTGTGGACTTCCACAGGAGCATGGAGCTTGATGAGCTTGACCAGGAACTGTTCAGCCAGGAGGAGAAGACCGGACTCTATGTCCTTGCAAAGGATCCGGGATTCCTCAAGAGATATTATCTCGGTAAGGCAGTCTACAGTAAGAAGATATTTGACCTTAACAATGAACTGGGACGACGCGCTGAAGAGCTGGACGAGAGTCACAGAGAAGCAGATGGACTCAGAAGAGATATGGAAGCCCAGCGGATCAAATACGAGACATCCACCACGTTCCGTGTGGGCAAGGCTGTGATGTTTGTTCCGGTGACACTGAAGAAGGCTGTAAAGAAGCTTTTGCATAGGAACTAACAGATGAGATGGAGGGGGTGTATCAGTGATTGATGTATCGATTGTGTTGACAGTATACAATGCGGAGAGTTACATAGAGGGATGTCTGGACATGATAACCGGACAGACCCTTAGAAATATACAGATAATATGCGTTGACGATGGATCCACCGATAATTCGGCGCAGATCATAGAACAGTATGCGCAGAAGGATGACAGGATCGTACTTATAAGAGAGAAGAATGCCGGAGCGGGTGCGGCAAGAAACCGCGGAATGCAGGAGGCAACAGGAAAATATATACTGTTTCTCGACTGCGACGATTTCTACGAGCCTGAGATGGTAGAGAAGGCTTTCCGCAGAGCCGAGGAGGAGCAGGCGGAGATAGTTATTTACAAATCAGACCAGTACAACATGGATACTTAGGAGTATGTTTATGAGAAGTGGGCCATGATAGAGTGGGCACTTCCACCGTATGAGCCGTTTAACCGCAGACAGATATCCACAAATATATTCAGAGCATTTGTGGGATGGGCGTGGGATAAGCTGTATCTCAGGGAATTTGTGATGAAGAATGATCTGAAATTCCAAGAGCAGAGAACTACAAATGATGCGCTGTTCGTGTTCAGCGCGCTGGTGCTGGCGGAGCGCATATGTACAGTAAGTGAGATACTCATTCACAGAAGAGTGGATACCCGGGATTCGCTGTCCAAGACCAGAGAGAAGTCGTGGGATAACTTCTATCACATGCTGCTGGCACTCAGACAGATGCTGAAGGATCACGGTCTGTACACAGAGATAGAGAAGGACTATATAAATTACGCTCTTCACTTCAGCCTGTGGAACTACAACACGCTGGCGGAGCCAACAAAGACAAAGCTCAGAGAGAAGCTTCTCGGCGAATGGTATGACGAGCTTGGAATATCCGCAAGACCTGAGGAATATTTTTATGATGAGTACGAGTATGGCCAGTACAAGGACATGTTAAATTTTACTGTTGAAAAACAGTGATATATATGAGTATAATAGGAACAAATTTTTGATGGAGGTAAATTCGATGTTCAGTTTTGACGAGATAACAAAGGTAGATCCAGAAGTAGCGGCAGCAATGACAGACGAGTTCAACAGACAGAATAACAATCTGGAGCTCATAGCTTCCGAGAATATAGTATCAAAGGCGGTTATGGCAGCCATGGGCAGCCATCTCACCAACAAGTATGCAGAGGGATATCCTGGTAAGAGATATTACGGTGGATGTCAGTATGTGGATGTTGTTGAGGACCTTGCGCGAGAGAGAGCCAAGGAGTTGTTTGGCTGTGAGTATGTGAATGTACAGCCACACTCAGGAGCACAGGCAAACATGGCAGTATTCTTCGCAATACTTAATCCTGGCGATACATTTATGGGAATGAATCTTGATCACGGCGGACATCTCACCCACGGTTCACCGGTCAACATGTCTGGAAAGTATTTCCACTGCGTGCCATACGGTGTAAACGATGACGGATTTATAGATTATGACAGAGTTCTCGAGATCGCAAAGGAGTGCAAGCCAAAGCTTATCGTAGCAGGAGCTTCAGCATATGCCAGAGCTATTGATTTCAAGAGATTCAGAGAGATCGCTGATGAGGTTGGAGCATATCTTATGGTCGATATGGCTCACATCGCCGGACTTGTGGCAGCAGGACTTCACATGAGCCCAATCCCATATGCCCATGTGACAACAACCACAACACACAAGACTCTCCGCGGACCTCGTGGTGGTATGATCATGTGCAGCAACGAGATAAATGAGAAGTTCAATTTCAACAAGGCAGTATTCCCAGGAATCCAGGGCGGTCCTCTCATGCATGTGATAGCCGGTAAGGCAGTATGCTTCAAGGAGGCTCTTACACCTGAGTTCAAGGCATATCAGGAGCAGGTTGTCAAGAATGCGGCAGCACTTGCAAAGGCACTCATGGCAAGAGGATTTGATATTGTATCAGGCGGAACAGACAATCATCTGATGCTCATGGATCTCAAGAGACTTGGACTTACAGGTAAGGAAGTTGAGAAGCTTCTTGACGAGGTTCATATCACAGCAAACAAGAACACTGTTCCAAACGACCCTAAGTCACCATTTGTAACAAGTGGAATAAGACTTGGTACACCAGCCGTTACCACAAGAGGTGCAAATGAGGCTGACATGGAGATCATAGCAGACGCCATAAAGGCAGCAGTCCTTGACAATGATAAGGCAAAGGCTGAGCAGCTTGTAAAGAGCATTGTAGAGAAGTATCCACTGTATGCATAATCGATAAGAAATATTGATGCATTGCAGTTCGTCAGGCATATAAGATAAGAACAAGAGCGGCACGGAAGTTTCCGTGTCGCTTTTTGAGAACATGAACATGAAAAGTAACAGTAAAGTTAAGAAAAAATTACTCATAGCAGCCGTGGCTGTTCTGGCTATAGTTGTGGCGGTGATCCTGGTATGTGCGGCATATCTTCATGCGGGCAGAAGCTCCCTCAGAGGACAAAGATCCAGGGATGCTGAAATGCTGTATGAAGGTCACAGCTACATGTATGATGAAGACAACATTAATATACTGTGTATCGGTGTGGATGCCAGAGGAGAGGCTGACACCGTGGGACAGGGGGATGCCCTGATACTTGTCACACTCAATGTCAGGGACAAGACGATAAGATGCCTGAATATCAACAGGGATACTCTGGCACCTGTCAAGGTATTTGGTGGTGCGGGCAAATATATCACGACCCAGAATCTTCAGGCAGCACTGGCATTTTCATATGGCAGTGATGTGGCTGACGGTGCGGAACTCACGGAATATACGGTATCAGAACTGCTTGACGGACTTCCGATACATGCATATGTGACGCTTGACTTTGATGGGATCAGCAAGATGAACGAGCTTGTCGGCGGAGTGACGGTGAAAGCCATGGAGGATCTGGACAGAGCAGATATACGCCAGGGCGAGACAGTGACACTGTCGGGGGAGCAGGCGGTATATTATGTGACGGAGCGCAACAGTGCCTCGGAGGATATAGGAACAAATGCCGCCCGTATGGACAGGCAGAAGCAGTACATGTGTGCATGGTGCGGCCTGCTAAAGGAAAAGCTTAAGAGAAATCCCCTGAAGATATGGGATATGTATGAACAGATGTCGGGAAATATATCAACAGACATATCCAGAACCGGGATGCTGTATCTGGCGTGGAAATTTGCCGGGGCGGAGTTTACTGATGACGGAATGTATGAGCTCCCGGGTTCATATGAGAGAGAGAATTATTATGATGAATATATTGTTGACGATGCGGCGTTAAAGGAGCAGCTTGTCCAAATGTTCTACAGAGAAGTGGAGTAATGCCTGTATGCAGAACGATGATAGACAGGAAGAATTAGAAAGAAAAATTGCAGAGGCGGTGGCGCTCGCGCAATCCGTTGTCGAGGACAATGAGCGGGAAAGTCACGCAGAAAATGGAAATACCGACAGTCCTGAGACAGAGGCAGTGATGACCGAACCGGGAGGAGAGCGTAAGAAGCTCTTATGGAAGGTAGTCTTGGGGGTATCATCGGTGGTTTTGCTGGTGTGCATCTGCCTGATCGTGAGATATGCGTTTGCACATAACCGGAGCAA
>OGKO01001939.1_pt1 | contig 10793 bp, 10 predicted proteins | sample 1572451 | NCBI WGS metagenome assembly OGKO01 (sample SAMEA2582089, study PRJEB24529) | metagenome | biome: Human gut stool | place: China | collected 2011 | reverse complement strand
TGTGGCGCAGCGCTGCCTGCCAGATGGGCTTTTCGTTGCCCTCGGCATCGCTGTGTTCCTCGTGGCAATCCACCTCGTCCGCATGGCCGGTGTAGCCGCCCCGCAGACCCTTGGGCAGTACGCCCCGCAGCACAAAGTCCAGCACAAAGCCCACCACGATGGCGTACAACACCTTGATGACCATCAAAACAGCCAGCTTATCCCAGTAGGCGGGCATGGATACCAGCAGCGGGATTGCTTCGTCACTGGTGGCAAGGTACACCGCCATCAGCGTGCCCAGCGTGATGACCCGGGAGGCGTAGAAGTTGGACGCAATGGCGGAGAAGCCGCACTGCGGCACACAGCCCAGCACTGCGCCCGGCACAGCACCCCAGCGCCCGCCGCCCGCCAGCAGCGCCTCGATGCGCTCACCGTGGCGGTGCTCGATATACTCGATCAGCAGATAGGCCAGAAACAGAAAGGGCAGCATCTTGGCGGTATCCACCAAGGTTTCGCCCAGAACATCCAGAAACAGTTCCATAAATAATCGCTCCAAAGACCCGCAGGGGGGTCGTCTTTCAATAATTTGCAATCAGTTTGCATTTTCGTGCAGGGAAGATTATACACGATATCCTTCCCAATTGCAATACCAAATTGCAAATTGGTTGCAATTTTATGTTATAGAACGCTGCAGCGCGTAAAAAAGAGGTTCTGAAAAGCCCGCGGGCTTTTCAGAACCTCAAAATTTCAAATCATTCTTCCGCTGATGATGCGCAGAGCAACGCGGAGCGCATTCCAAATCGTCCCACGCAGCAAGGAAGCTGCGGTCTGTTTTACCCCTTCAGCGGTACAAAGCCCACAAGGTCTTTGACCACCTCGCCGCCGATGATCAGACCGGCTACCGAAGGCACAAAGGCGTTAGAGCCCGGCACGGTGCGCCGTACAGTGCACTTGCGCTGAGTGCCCGGGGGGCAGATGCAGTGGTCCTTGCAGCTGATGGAGTCGTCCTCGATGGGGGTCATGGCAGGCTCCTTGGAGTAGACTACCTTCAGGTGCTTGATCTTGCGCTTGCGGCACTCGGTACGCATCACCTTGGCAAGCGGGCAGACCGAGGTCTTGTAGATATCGGTCACCTCAAAGCGGGTGGGGTCCATCTTGTTGCCTGCGCCCATGGAGCAGATGATGGGCGTGCCCACCTCCTTGCACTTCATCACAAGCGCCAGCTTGCCGGTAACGGTGTCGATGGCGTCCACCACATAGTCGTACTGGGTAAAATCGAACTCGTCCTGCGTTTCCGGGCCAAAGAAGCACCGGTGGGTGGTCACCTTGATGTTGGGGTCGATATCGTGGATGCGCTGTTCCGCTACATCCACCTTATACTGCCCTACCGTGCTGCGGGTGGCGATGATCTGACGGTTGAGGTTGGTCAGGCAGACCTTATCGTCATCGATCAGATCCAGTGCGCCCACGCCGCTGCGTGCCAGCGCCTCCACCGTGTAGCCGCCCACGCCGCCGATGCCAAACACTGCCACCCGGGCGTGGTGCAGCTTTTCCATAGCCTCTGCACCCAGCAGCAGCTGGGTGCGGGAATACTGATCCTGCATTTTGTTCTCCTTACTTTTCTACGCGGGTGATGGTGCCGCCGCCCAGCACCACATCACCCTGATACAGCACGGCAGCCTGCCCCGGGGTGGGGGCACGCTGGGGCTGGTCAAATTCCAGCCGGAAACCGTTCTCTGCGGGGTAAACGGTGGCCTGCTGCTCAGCCTGATGGTACCGGGTGCGGGCGGTGACCCGCAGCGGCTCGGTCAGCGCCGGAATAGCGATCCAGTTCACGTCCTCTGCATAAACGATGCGGTCAAACAGTTCGCTTTCCGGCCCGACGGTGACGGTATTGGCCTGCATATCCTTGCCGCAGACATACACCGGCGCACCCAGTGCAAGGCCAAGCCCCTTGCGCTGCCCCAGCGTGTAGCGCACCGCGCCGCTGTGGGTGCCCACCACCTTGCCGCTCTGATCCAGAAAATCCCCGGCAGGGTAGTGCTTGCCGGTAAACTGCTCCATAAAGCGGGCGTAGTCGCCGTCCGGCACAAAGCAGATGTCCTGACTGTCGTGCTTCTGGGCGTTGATAAAGCGGTGCTGCTGCGCGATCTCGCGCACCTCGGTCTTGTGCAGCGCACCCAGCGGCAGACGGATATGCGCCAGCTGCTCCTGCGTAAGGTTATACAGCACATAGCTTTGATCCTTGCCCTCGTCCAGCCCCTTTTTCAGCAGCCAGCGGCCGGTGGCTGCGTCCTGTTCCACCCGGGCATAGTGGCCGGTGACCACATACTCCATGCCGTGTTCCTCCGCCCAGTCCAGCAGGTGGCGGAACTTCATATATTTATTGCAGTCGATGCAGGGGTTGGGGGTGCCGCCCGCCTCGTAGACGCGGATAAATTTTTCAATGATCTGTGCCCGGAAGTCAGCGGTGAAATCCAGCACCTGATACGGCATATCCAGCGCAAAGGCCACCTCGGCGGCGTCCTCGATATCCTTTTCCGAGCAGCAGGTCTGGTAGCCGGACTGTCCCAGCGTTTCGTTGTGGGTAAGCCGCATGGTGATGCCGGTGCAGTCGTAGCCCGCCTGCTGCATCAGGCAGGCCGCCACCGAGCTGTCCACGCCGCCGCTCATGGCAATGAGGGCGCGGGGACGGTTTGCAGGGTTCTGAGTGGTCATAGGTTCTCCTTTTATGGATTCAACATACTAAAGCAGTAGTATAATACTACCGCAGCATAAACCGCTTGTCAAGACGCTATAATTTTCTGCGCCGCAGCCAGCAGCGCCGGTTTTTCGTTGGGATATTCTGCGCGGATGACGCCGTCCAGCAGCGCTTCCAGCACCCGGCGCAGCGCAGGCCCTGCCGGGATGCCCGCCGCCATCAGGTCGCGTCCGTTCACCGCCAGCTGGCTCACCCGGCAGCATACACCATCGGCCTCCAGCTGCCGCGCCCGCTGCGCCGCAAGGGCGCAAGTCGGGGCAGCTTGCGGGTGCAGCGCCGCGCACAGCGCGCACAGCCGCTCCACGGTGCACAGCCCATACCGCCCTAAAAGTCGCCGGATGGCAACCTCTCCCGCGTGTGCGGGAGTTTCTCCGAGGACCGTCCGCTGGGGTGGGACCCTGCTGCCGCAGGCAGTAGGGCGGGCGATGGAATGGCCCGATTCGTGTCCGAGGAGAAATCTCCCGCACACGCCCTGCCCTGCAGTTTCCCGCATCAGCACTGCGGTCTCCTCAATGCAGGCGTTGGAGCAGCGCAGCCGTTTGAGCACCCGGCGAGTGTCGGTCTCTCCCAGAGTGCCCAGCAGCGCCGCCCAGCGCACCGGCAGGTTTTCCTCTCCCGCCGGGCAGGCATCCACCACCGGCTTTGCGGCGGTCAGGCTTTCCGGGGTCAACTCCGGCAGCACCACCGCCAGCACGGCGGGCTCCAGATACACCCCCGGCTGCGGGGCAGCCAGCAGCTTTGCCAGTTCCTCCTGAATGCGCTCGGCAGAGATGCAGTCCAGATGGGGTGCCAGCTGCCGCGCCGCCCAGGCAGTGGCAGCGTCCAGCGCAAAGCCGAACCTTGCGGCAAAGCGGTACAGCCGCAGGATACGCAGCGCATCCTCAGTAAACCGCTGCTGCGGCTCACCCACCGCCCGCAGCAGACCGTTTTGCAGGTCTTTTTGCCCGCCAAAGGGATCTACCAGCCCCTCGGCTTCATTATACGCCATGGCGTTGATGGTAAAATCCCGCCGGGCAAGGTCCTCCCGCACGTCCGGTACGAACTGCACCGCATCCGGGTGACGGCCATCGGTATAGCTGCCCTCGGTGCGAAAGGTAGTGGTCTCGTACAGCTGCCCGCCGTATTTGATGGTGACCGTGCCGTGCTGCAAACCGGTGGGGATGCACTGCTCTGCCCCGAACAGTTCCATCACCTGCTGCGGCAGGGCGCTGGTGCACAGGTCCCAGTCGTGGGCGGTGCGCCCCAAAAGACTGTCCCGCACGCAGCCGCCCACAGCATAGGCTGCGTAACCCGCCGCGTGCAGGGCGTTCAGCAGGGCGGCTGCCCCGGGGTCAAGTGTCAGCTTCATTCTTCGTTCTCCTCGTAATGCAGGGTGATGCGCTTGCCGTCAAAGCCGCATTCTGCCGCCGGGAAGATGCTTTGCGCCTGTGCAAGCTGCTCCTCCGGGTCGGTGATCATGGGGGAATAGTGCACCAGCCACAGCCGCTTTACCCCGGCCTTTGCTGCCAGCGCCGCGCTTTGACCAAAGGTGCTGTGTCCCCACTGCGCGGCCTGCTCCTGCTGCTCCGGCAAAGCGTAGGTGGCATCGCAAAGCAGCAGGTCTGCACCCTGCGCTGCCTGCTCCAGCGCCGGGCAGGGCGCACTGTCGCCGGAAAAGACGAACCGCAGCCCTTTGCGGGGTGCGCCCAGCACCTCGGCGGGCTGCACCGTGCGCTCTGCCAGCGGCACAGCCTGTCCCCGCTGCAAAAGCCGCCATTGGGTCACCGGTACGCCCAGCGCCCGCGCCTTTTCCGGGTCGAACCTACCCGCCCGGGGCAGCTCCAGCCGGTAGCCCAGACTGCGTACCCGGTGCTTTGTTGCCACCGGCAGCAGCGTTGCCCCGGCGGGCCATCCATCCGAAAGAGCATCCAGCGCCACAGGCTGCCCGGCGCGGCAGACCAGCGGCTTTACCGCGTAGGGCAGCGGCCCGGTCAGGGCATACACCGCCCGCCAGACTTCCAAAAGCCCCTCCGGCCCCAGCAGCACCAGCGGGCGGGTGCGCCCCTGTGCCCCAAGGGTCTGCAAAAGCCCGGGCAGGCCAAAAATATGATCCCCGTGATAGTGGGTCAGGCAGATGGCATCCGCGCGCATCAGGTTCACCCCGGCGCGGCGGGCAGCGGTCTGGGTGCCCTCACCGCAGTCCAGCAGCAGGCTGTGCCCGCCGCACTCCGCCACTGCGGCGGTCAGGGCGCGCTCCGGCAACGGCATGGTAGCAGCCGTGCCCAGCAGTGTAATGGTCAGCATAAGCAGTTCCTCCGTGGTTCTTCCCTGTTATCTTACCACAAACCCCGCCGGTGCACAATTCTTTCTGCTACGGCATAAGCTGGGCAAAGCCTTGAAAAAGGAGGAAGCAGCCTATGCAGCGTGACCGCAGAAAACGCTATTCCCCCGCCCGGCATCCGGTGCTTTTGCGCCGGGTGCTCTTGGTGCTGTGCATTCTGGCGGTGCTGTGGCTGGGGTACAGCTGCATGATGCCGCAGCTGCTTTTTTCTGCCCGGGGCACCATGATTTTTGTGCCAGACCCGCCGCTGCGGGGGTAGCGGAACGATCGGGAATGCGCGCAGCGAGACTGAGAGGGCGAGCCGCCAGACGCAAAAAACAGGGCTGCTGCACATTGCTTTGTGCAGCAGCCCTGTTCACAACTTATATACTTTCCAGTACCTTTTTCCCGGTCAGCGGGTCGGGGATGCCCAGCAGCGCCAGTATAATCGCCATGCGGATATACACGCCGTTATGCACCTGGTCAAAATAAGCGGCGCGGGGGTCGTTGTCCACGTCCGGCTTGATTTCGTCGATGCGGGGGAGCGGATGCAGCACCGGCATGGTGGGCGGTGCCAGCTGCAACAGCTTTTCGTCCAGCTCATAGCAACCTTTCAACCGCAGATAGTCCTCCTCGTTGAAAAAGCGCTCCTTCTGGATGCGGGTCATGTACAACACATCCAGACCGGGCAACTCGGCCTCAAGGTCTGCGGTCTCTTTATAGTTCTGGTGCAGCGGGGTCAGGGTCTCGTCCTTGACGTACTGCGGGATGCGCAGTTCCTCCGGCGAGATGAACACGAACCGGTTGCCCTCGAACTGACTCAGCGCGGCGGTGAGGGAGTGCACCGTCCGGCCGAACTTGAGGTCGCCGCAGAAGCCGATGGTCAAATGATCCAGCCGCCCCTTGCGCTGGCGGATGGTCATCAGGTCGATCATGGTCTGGGAGGGGTGGGCGTGGCCGCCATCACCTGCATTGATGACGGGCACCCGCGCATACATGGACGCACGCAGCGGTGCGCCCTCCTTGGGGTGGCGCATGGCAATGACGTCTGCATAGTTGCTTACCACGCGGGCGGTATCGGCCACCGTTTCGCCCTTGCTGGCGCTGGAAAGCTGGGCTCCTGCAAAGCCCAGCGTCTTGCCGCCCAGCCGCAGCATGGCCGACTCAAAGGAAAGACGGGTGCGGGTGCTGGGCTCGTAGAACAGGGTTGCCAGAATGCGGCCGTCGCACAGGTGGGCGTAGGGCGCGGGGTCAGCCTCCATCCGGTCGGCAAGGTCGAGCAGTGCCAGCTGCTCGGCCAGAGAAAAGCTGCCGGGCTCAATGAAATGTCTCACAGCCATTCTCCCTTCAGCACAAACTTTTCGCGCTCGGCGCCGGTGGAAACGAATTGGATCTCGTGCCCCAGCTGCTTTTCAAGGAACTCCACATAGGCCTTGGCTTCCTTGGGCAGTTCTGCCCAACTCTTGCAGCCGGAGATATCCTTGTTCCAGCCCGGCAGCAGGGTGACCACCGGCTGCACGCGGTCAAGGTCGGACAGGGTGTCGAAGCGGGGGACTTCCACTCCATCCAGCTTGTAGCCGGTGATGACCGGGATCTGCTTCATGCCGCTCAGCACATCCAGCTTGGTCAGCGCGATCTTATCCGCACCCTGACATTGCAGGCCGTAACGGCTGGCAACGCAGTCAAAGGGACCTACCCGGCGGGGACGTCCGGTGGCTGCGCCGTACTCGCCGCCGGCCTTGCGCAGCTTTTCGTTCCACGCTTCGCCCATTGCGTTCTCTGCCGCAAAGGGGCCAGCGCCCACACAGGTGGAGTAGGCTTTCAGCACACCCACCACATGGTCCAGCTTGCAGTTGGGGATGCCCGCACCCAGCGGCGCGTAGGCCGCCAGCGTGTTGGAACTGGAAGTGAACGGGAAGATGCCGTAGTCGATATCCCGCATTGCGCCCAGCTGCGCTTCCAGCACGATGCGCTTGCCGCTGTCGTGCGCCTGCTGCAAGAAAACACCCACATCACAGATGAAGGGCGCAAAGTACGCCGCCTGCTGCCTGCACCAGTTCAGCAGGGCATCGTAGCTCATGGGCTCCTGATGGTAGCAGCCCGCCAGTTCCATGTTTTTGGCGTCCAAAATCATGTGCAGGCGGTTCTGGGTGCGCTCCTCGTCCAGATGCAAAAGATCACCCAGACGCAGGGTCTTTTTGCGGTACTTGTCGCTGTAAGCGTAGGCAATGCCGCGCCGGGTAGAGCCGAACGCGCTGCCCTTTTTGGCAAGGCGGTCCTCTTCCAGCCCGTCCTGTACCTTGTGCCACGGCATGGAGATGGTAGCCTTATCGGAGAGCTTCAGGTTCTCCGGCTCCACCTTCACGCCGCGCGCCTCGATAGCCTCCATCTCCCCGGCCAGATGCTCAAGGTCGATCACCATACCGGTGCCCAGCACGCAGGTCACCTCCGGGTGCAGGATGCCGGAAGGCAGCAGATTCAGGATGAACTTGCCCTTCTCGGTCACAACGGTATGACCGGCATTGTTGCCGCCCTGATAGCGCGCAACGATATCGGCATTTTCGGCCAGCAGGTCGATGACGCGGCCCTTGCCCTCATCGCCCCAGTTGATTCCAGTAACAGCGGTCAGCATAAACTTCATTTACCTTCTTTTCATTCTTGTTTCCTGTTCGCGGTGTATATTATACGAGCGTGCAGAGAATATGTAAAAAGTATCCTGTGTATAGCAGCAATATGTTTTTTACATTGCAAAGGCTGCTGCCCGCATCCGGCACAGCCGCGCCAAAAAAGCGCTTGCAATTCCGGCGCACCGTGCTATGATACAAGAAGAGCATAAAGCCGCTTCTGCCGCAGGCCGCGCCGGAAGCCCGACAGGAAAGAGGGGCCGCACCCATGTATGTGGACTGGGAATACTACAAGATCTTTTACTATGTGGCAAAGTATCAGAACTTTACCCGCGCAGCGCGGGTGCTGGGCAATAATCAGCCCAACATCACCCACGCCATGAACCGGCTGGAAAGCCAGCTGAACTGCGTGCTGTTCATCCGCTCCAACCGGGGCGTCACCTTAACGCCGGAGGGGGAGCTGCTTTATTCCCGCATTGCCTCGGCGGCGGTGCAGATCCAGGACGCCGAAGAGGAGCTGAGCGCCACCGCCACGCTGGAGCACGGTGCCATCAGCATCAGCACCACAGAGACCGCTTTGAACATCTACCTGTCGGAAAAGCTGCGCGCTTTCCATACCGAGTACCCTGGCATCCGGCTGCGCATCTCCAACCACTCCACCCCGCAGGCGGTGCAGGCGGTACGCAACGGCGAGGTGGATTTTGCCATCGTGACCACCCCCGCAGAGGTGGAAAACGGGCTGAAGATGGTAGAGCTGATGCCCTTTTATGAGGTGCTTGTGGGCGGAAAGACCTTTACGGCGCTGGCCAGCCAGACCCTGAATCTAAAGGAACTGGCCGGCTACCCCCTGATCTGTCTGAACGAGGAGAGCATGACCCGCAGCTTTTACCGGCAGTTCTTTCTGGAACACGACGCGGTGCTGAAGCCGGACACCGAGGCCGCCACCACAGACCAGATGCTCACGCTGGTCAAAAGTGAACTGGGGCTGGCCTTTATGCCGGAGCCCATGGCGGCACCTCTGCTGGCCAGCGGGGAGTTGGTGCAGCTGCACTTGCAGGAGATCATCCCCTCCCGCTCCATCTGCCTTGTATACGACCATCACCGTCCGCTGAACACCGCCGCCCGCAAGTTCCAGCAGCTGCTGACCAAGGCCGGGGCACGGAGCGCAGAGCACAAATAAAACCAATACAGCAAGGGGCTGCTGCACCAATGATGTGCAACAGCCCCTTTTCTGTTATTTCCGGGTGCTCTGTTTCAGCTCCCGCTGTTCTTCCTGCAATTCCTGTTTCAGGGTTCGGTCGATTTCCCGGGTCTCCTGCCGGATAGCGGTCAGGTCTTTTTCGATGACCGGGTTCTCCTCCAGCTCCTCCCGGATGAACATCAGTGCAAAGCTGACCAGCAAAAAGCAGCAGGAGATCCAGATGGCTCTGCCGCCCAGCTGCGCCGCGCTTTTACTGCCCAGCCCAGCCCCCAGCGCGAACAGGAATATGATGCCGAAGTACCGCACCATCCTGTCCTTTGCGCGGGGCTCGTGGGTCTTGCGCCAGAGACAGAAAGCCTCCACGCCGCTGCGCAGGTCGCCGATGCACATGGTACTGGCAAAGGCGTAGCCGTCCACCTTGCGGAAGGCCTGCACCTGCATGGCGCAGGAGAAGGAAACGATGGCATTGGCCAACAGGTTCTGCGATTGCGGCAGAAAGCCCACCGCGAACAGCAGCAACACCTCGCCCAGCACCACCAGCTGCCGCCAGTGCAGCCGCTGCATTGCCTGAAAGCGCTCCCGCATTTTTTCCGCAGACAGCACCCCCAGCGCAAAGGCGCACAACGGCACCAGATAGTGCAGCACCTTGTCCCACCGGCCATCCATGATATTGGCGCTCAGCAGCACGATATTGCCGGTCTGGGCATTGGCGAACACCTTGCCCCGGAACAGATAGGTGTAGGCGTCCTGCAAGCCGCCGGACAGCGAAAGGAACACCGCCGTAAGAAAGGACTCGGACATTTGTCCGCGATGCTTTGTTTTCATACTTGTACCCTCTTTTCGGGCTCTATTATAATACATTTTGCAGCAGTTTCTGATATCATTTTTACATACCGGCTATGTTTTCCGCTCCAAAAGGCGCAAAAACCGCGGGTGCCCTTCCCTATTTCACCGCAATCTGTTAGAATAGGGAGAGAAAATCTCGTACACAGGAAGGAATTTTTAGTATGAAGATCGCAATTCCCTACGAAAACGGTCAGGTGTTCCAGCACTTCGGCCACTCCGCACAGTTCAAGCTGTACACCGCCGAGGAGGGCCGCATTACCGGCGCCGAGGTGGTCTCCACCGACGGGCAGGGGCACGGTGCACTGGTGGGCTTTCTGGTGCGCAACGGCGTGAACGTGCTGCTGTGCGGCGGCATTGGCGGCGGTGCACAGATGGCACTGGCACAGGCCGGCATCCGGCTGTGCGGCGGCATCACCGGCGATGCCGACAGCGCTGCGGCGGCTTATCTTGCCGGCACGCTGGTCTTTGACCCCAACGCCCGCTGCACCCACCACGACCACGAGGTGAGCCACAGCTGCGGCGCTCACGCCTGCCACGCCGACAAGGGCGGCTGTGCTGGCAACTGCCACTAAAGGCCGCTCCCCTTTCCGGGCGGGACGATTTTGAATGCCCTCCGCTTGCGCTCTGGGCATAAGCTAAGGAAAAAATATTTATAATTTCGGAATACCGGAGCGTCTGCGGACGCTCCGGTATTCCATTTTCACAGGTAGGTCGTGGCTGAAAACGGCATTCGCAGCGCCGCTTTCTGCGAAAGCGCGGCACTGCGGGTCAGCGTGCTAAATTTTCTTTACTGAAATCAAAAGCTTTGCACCATCCTGAAAAGAGTGCTCCTTTCCCGTGAAAAAGGGGCTCAGGAAAGTCCGCAGACTTTCCTGAGCCCCAAATTAAGAATAATTTTTCCGCTGACTATGCGCAAAGCAGCGCGGCGCGCATTTCAAATGGTTTTTCAGGCCTTCTCGATGGTGATGCTCCACTCGCTGGTCATGGCCTCGTCCGGCTCCAGCACCTCGTGCTTGCCGTCCTCGTTCACGCTGTTGGCCCAGCCGTTCCAAGGCTCCATGCAGACGAAGCTCTCGGCATCCT
>OGKO01001909.1_pt1 | contig 10917 bp, 9 predicted proteins | sample 1572451 | NCBI WGS metagenome assembly OGKO01 (sample SAMEA2582089, study PRJEB24529) | metagenome | biome: Human gut stool | place: China | collected 2011 | reverse complement strand
GGGAGGTGACGAATGATATGGTGCTACAAAATATATTTCAACATTTTTGCATCGGCAAATGACCTCTTATAAACAACCATAACTAACTATAACTAACCACAACTAAAGTCCTCATTTTGAGGACTTTTTTTTCCATTTTAACACTTCTGCTTTACTTTTCATTATTTATCATTATTAATTCTATTTTTGTACCGTATTTCTACCGCGAGATCATATCAGGCAAAATATGGCATCATTTGGCGACATAAAAGACACACCATGAGACGCCATGAGAATCTGTGAAATGTTATTTTGGACACACTATGAGACGCTGCGAGAAAATATGAGACGGTATGAGACGAAATAGACGAGTTAAAAGGAGACGAAATATGGAAATTCAGAAAAGATGTATATGGTGCGGGAAGTCATTTATTGCGCACAAAATGACAACTCTTTACTGCTCCCATTCATGCAATGGCAAGGCGTATAAAGAACAAAAGAAAAAAGAGAGATTGGCAAAATACATAGAAAAAGAAGACTTACAACCTCTTCCTTCTACTGGATGTATTGGAAACAAGGATTTTTTGTCACCGGCAGAAGTTGCAACACTATTAGGGGTAAGTCGTGCTACTATCTATCGATACATGATTTCCGGACTGATCCGGGCTCTGCAACTAAAAGCCAGAACCATTATTCGCAGATCGGACGTGGCGAAAATGTTCAATGAGGCACCATCCTATAGAAAGCGGAGCTATGGCAGAAAAGAAGCAACGATATACTATACCATAAATGAAATTATTGAAAAGTATAAAATAATGAAGAAGACTATCTACCGCAGATGCGAGCGTTTTGATATTCCAAAGATAGCAGAAGGAGGTAGGGTTTATTACAACAAAGTCGCTATTGACAAGCACTTTGCCGAGTTAATTGAAGATATTGATTACGATGCTTATTATACTCCGGAGCAAATAATGGAAAAATATGGCATGACACGCGCTGCCGTCACAACTTATGCAATGAGACACAATGTACCACGTATAAACAGGCATCACGCTGTGTTCTATTCCAAAGTACATATTGACAGATTGAAAGAAAGCAGTACGGAAGTGAGTCCCGACTACTACACTTTTAAAGAAATCAAAGAAAAGTATGGATTAACGAGTATCAATATCAGTTATTATGTAAACAAGTACAATATAGACCGATGCAAGAAAGGCAGCAGAACTTTAGTATCGAGAGTGGAGTTCGATAGAATCATAAAAGAGCATAAGGATGGTACGTACCAGAAAAACAAAGTGGTAAATTCCACCCCCAAAAACATCAAGCCCAAAGCAGAAGAAAACGCTATGCCCCAAGGTTATCATTCTGCTGAAGAAATTGCAAAAATGTATACTATGAGTAAGAAAACGGTATGTAAGTTGGCGAGAGAAAATAACATTCCCAAAATAAATTACAAAGGATTTGCCTATTATGAAAGACTTTCCGTCACCACATTCTTCTCAAAATACAAATTCCAAGATGATGTCAAAGCATGGTTATCCGGTCAGGAAATTGAAGAAATCTACCAGATGACACCTAATGCCCGAAGGAGTTTTACAAGCCGTCATGATATCCCAACCCAAATTGTGTACGGAAAAACTTATTATTCCAAAGACCACATTGACATGGTGAAAAACAATTGTTTTGACAATAAAGATAATTATTACTCAGTCACTGAGGTTATGGAGAAATTCAACCTAAGACGTGATGAGATATACAGTTATTCCAGGTTCAACAAAATTCGGAAGTATTATCAAGGGAAGTCTATGTATATGTTGAAAGAAGATTTTGATAAAATAATGCTGGAAAGATTAGGTCTAAAATAGGTACACTCTATTTATTATCATTTATATACATATAGAAAGAATTCTGCCCATAATACAATAAAAAATTTAGCATACAAGTAAAAGACAAGATAGAAAACTTATTACTTTTAAAGATCATTTTTTAAAACTATATTGGAGATAAATTCAAAGCAAGGAGATACACAAGACAGTTCTTCGGGCGTTTGAAACAGTGTATTACGCCTTTGTAGACATACACGAAGCGGGACCCTTGGAGAACGAATAGCAACATTATCGATATCTTTATCCCAGGCATCCCACCGTTGTCGGTCCGAGACCCGTCCAATACGGGTATCTACCATATTAGGGACAAATACGGTTTCTCGCTTTAGCGTGGGATACGCTTCACGCAGCTTTTTCAATACAGTTGCATACTCTCCTGTGGATTCAATGGAGAAATCTTCATACTGAAACGGAACAATAACAAAATCAGAAAACAACACTATATGCATATAGAGCTCGTTTTCCACACTACCTAGCGTATCGAACAGGATACGGCATCCCGACTGCTTCAACTGCCTCATATATTCCGGCAGCTTATCCAATTCGTTATACAACTCAAATCGTTGAATATCAAATCGCGGCAGATGAGTCGTATCCATTTTCAAATCAACCTCACGGGCGGCGAGAAGAGAATGTTGTGGATCAATATCAATCACACACACTGGAATGTTTTGCGATGACCAATAATTTGCCAACGATATACAGAGGCTTGATTTACCAACTCCTCCCTTCCTATTTGAAAATGTTACTATCATCTTTGCTTTAAGTTTTTAGCAAAGGAATAGAGATTATCAGTCATTAAAAATAGTATACGAAACAAACTCTATTTATTTAATAATAATTTCGTATACTCCGATTATTGTACATACAAATCATACATAACCCCGTATTTCACAAACTAGTTATCAGCAACATATATTAATATTTCAGACAAACATCAAACACCTGTTTGTAAATCATACATAAACCTATCTATTTTTACATTTAACAAATCCCCCTTCATTTCTTACTACGTCACTACAATACAGAAAGATTAAAAAGCTACATTCCACATATGTATAATTACAGATTTAATATTAATTTTGCGTCCCGAATAGCGAACACGTTCCGTCGCCACTCTTCTTCCTGCCAATCAAAGTAAATTGAGTAGCGATCAAAGCATTGTGGATAAGTTCTGAAAGAATTATTCGCAATAGTATTATTTAGTAAAGAATTAAAGCAGAATATAAATAGAACCGTAAAAGTACAAGTGAATATGGACACGCCCATAGAATGTTATCTGAAAGCCAAAGAAAACTTTCACACAAGTCGCCCTTATGGAATAAGAATTGATTATAGTCGGAAAAGATTCATCTTATTCAATCGCCAAATGAATATTCTAGGAGAAGGCACACCTGGAAAGATTGAATTACTTTCGCTGGAATATTTCGACAATGTGGAAGATATTCCCACTGAAGGAGCTTACAAAATCAGTAATGGAAACATCCTCGATATATTCTTCTATACGGATCAGACAGATCCGTTCACTCAAACACCCCCCAATCTGGAATATATGAAAATGTACAATCAGTACATGTATCCTTTGTCCCTTCTATTGAATCGTAGTTTATAGTATTTGATTTCAGATATATAACACTACGAATATCATTACATCCCAAAGTATCTCATCCGTTTCAGGTTGAGATACCGATATTTTTTTCCCTTCTTATTAGTGATACTTCAATAAGCTCCCCACAAATTCCTCTTATTAAGCTTGCTATAATGAAATAAAGGTCTAACTTTGCGATTAACGAAAGCTAAACAACAAGCGTTTATCTCTAATCATGTAAAAAAGCACAAAAAGTTAATAATATTGCGAAGCATGAAACAAAAACGATATAAACAATTGTTCTTTTAATAACAAACATTTTTTTAATAGAAATATAGACTTAATTAAAAAGTATCCTACACTAATATACTAGAATGAGCTATAGGTCTGTTTTTACTCATTTTTTAAAATTAATTATATGAAAGCTACACTGGTAAAAAAAGGACTTGACGACTGCAAATTTTGCAGTTCGAATGGCAAGAGCACTCAACGTCGATTTGAAAAGCATAGATTTGACCAAGGTTCTACAATTTCCCTCTCTCCTAAAGCGGGACATTTATTATTCATTCTGGAAGGAGAAATCAAAGTCGAAGATGAAGAAAGTTCTTACACATGTGGAGTTAATCAGATGGTATTAATTGGATACAACAATAAATATCGTATTACATCTTTAGCAAAGGGAAGAATGATGATTCTAAATTTCACAACTCATTATCATGTATGCGTTAATATTAGTGCGGAAAGAATTTGGAATACCATTAAAACTTTAAAATACAAGTTTAACACCTTAGAAATGGTTCCTCCCATGCAACAATTTGTTGAGTCTGTCATGTTTTATTTAGACAACAAAATAAATTGTGATTACTTGCATAAATCAAAAGCTGTAGAGATATCCACCATATTCAGATTCTTTTATACCGCAGAAGAAACAGCTAACTTCTTCTATCCGGTCTTATACAAAGATCTATCCTTTGATACCTTGGTGAGAAAAAACTATAAACAGGCTAAGACAATACAGGAACTGGCAGATTTGTGTGGTTACAGCCTCTCTAAATTCAAGCAAACATTCACTAAGCACTTTGGTATTTCGCCTTACCAGTGGATGCAACAACAAAAAATATCAAAGCTCAAAGCTGATTTAGCGAATAAAACAATCCCTTTCAAAACGATAACATTTGAACATGGCTTTGTCGATCAATCTCACTTAAATGCATTTTGCAAACGATATTTAAATGCGACTCCCTCACAAATCAGGAATAATAAAACAGAAGATTAAGCATATATATTAATTAGATAAATCACCTCAATAAAAACTTCCCTTTCTTTTAGCTCATTGGATTAATGATTCGAGCTAGAAGAAAGGGAAGTTATCTAAAAAGACTTTAGTTACAGACGTATGTTTTTAAGTAATCTAATATTTATCACAGATACTTTTTTAATTTGCAATCGGTACACACCGCAGACTCAAACCATGTCTTCTGGTGGAACTCAACTGATAGGAGCCGACTTCGGTACCAACGAAATACCACATTTGAGTAATATTCGGAGCTGAAGACGATAAAAATACAGAGGCTTCTCCTCCTTCTATAAGCAAGCCGGCATCTGAGTGTCGTGTCCCAGCAGCTGGAATAAATAAAGAGGCGTTTTCTCGCAAACTACCAGCATCCGGATTGAATATAAGAGTACCTATATAGGCTACATCCTTACTTTTCCATGAAACTGCCGTATTGGCCTTCATTGCCGAGGTGAATTCTCCGTGTGTACTCGAAACAAAAGGATTATTGTGATCCCTGCGATCGAAAAATCCATCGGCATAAAATCCCCATCTGAAATTATCCCTACTGTTAGCATCACCGAATGTCGGAATGACATACAAAGATTGCCGTATTTCGGAACTCTCGATACCAGTAGTGCTGGTATTTGCAGCCGCATAATCGGTAATACCGTCACTAGGGCGCCTGTAACCTGGAGGACAACTTTCCTGTGTAGACGAAAGCATATTCCAATATTGACCATCTAGTGCATCAGCCCAAAATGTGGGCTTTACAGGATAAATCGGATTATATGCCAAAGGATTGGGGTCATTAGCCCACTGAAAAAATGCTCCGGCTTGGCTAGGATAATCAGTGAATACAGAGACGGGAAAGAGAGGACCTACATCGACCACCTCATCATTATTGCCCATGTTTGAAGCCGTGACATTATATGGACTGAAACGCTTTGCAACAGTACGAAGCAGCGAATTATCCCCAGGATACATTACATAGTCAGGCTCATCTCCCTGTCGGATAAATATGGCGTGATACTTTCGAGGCGTGCCGTAACGAAGCACCACCAACGCATAACGGGCAGGTCTGTTTATTGTAGCAGCATACAGGCTTGAAAGCCCGATACGGAACTGGATATAATTTCCTGCCCCACTGACGGCATTACCCGAAGCAGACGAGAACCAACCCGTAAGCCTATATGCAGCATCACTATTATTCATATCAGCCGGATTCTCGTCAGTAGCGTTGAATGTAATCCCTGAATCAGCCGAATCATCGGTACTGAATACAATATCACCCGTGTTCCAGCCGGCACCCAACCAATATACCGAAGCATCCCATTCTCCTGCACGCATAGCGTTGGTTACCGGAATACGGATGATGCGTTCACCTCGCTGGCTCGCTTTCCAGAAAGCACCTACGTATTCGCTAGACATATAGTTGTCGCGGACAGTTGCCATAGCATAATCCGGCAGTTGTATAACCTTTATCGAGACGCCGGTTGGATCGATAACGTTGGAGATTGTTCCAATAACTTCAACAGTTGTACTGGAATTCACCGTAGGTTTCCATATATATAGAGTTTTTGTGCCTGTCCCCGTAAATTGTGTTCCTGGGATGGTGCCGTCCGTATTACGAACATCTGCAGCGGATGTTGTACCGGATGCCCAATTACGAATATCATCCAAATTGTCACAGATCATAAAGCCCGAATTGTCTATTCCAATAGTCCAATCCAAATTCGATCCATTCTCTACGATCACCTCAAACTGTGAGAATCCTCCCGAAGCAGGCAGTACAATCTTTTCCGGAGTAAGCAGCAACGCAGCTTCCGGTGTAATGGAAAGATTGTAATTAATAAATTTCCCGGCTTGCCAAACGACACCGCTCAAGTCGAAATCAAAACTTCTTCCACTATTAAGTTCTACGGTAATGCCAGCTCCCGTTCCCAACGTCTGTGGAATCATCATCAGATATCCTCCACCCGTATTGACGAGTTGTGCCAAAGCGCCCAGATACACACCGTCATCGACCGTAGCCTCAAAATCCCCGTTCACCGTCCCGAGACTCCACGACGGAGTTCCATCCTCCGACACTGTGAGTGTCCCGGAAGTCTTTACGCCTTTGGCCGTTATTTTTGTGATCCGTTCCCCGTTACCAGACGCCTTAAACCCTATACAAGTCAAGGCATGTCTCATTTGAAAACTAACAGGACCACTATTCGTTTTATTGAGGTCATTTAAAAGAGCAGAAGCCATCAGGTCCGGTTGGTCAGAGCAATTCGTTGGAACAGTATAAGTTATAGAAGGAATGTCTGTAGAAACATTCATTGTGATACCATTAGCAGAAGTGGCATATGGTGAATAAGCAAAGAAACTCACATTGGCATCAGTTGCGTGTGGCCAGTACACAGGAGTATCATAACTCCAAACACCGCCACTATTGGTTATCTGGATATTGTTCATATAGTCAGGAGCAGCAGTCGCTCCTTTAGCAGCCCAGTTATTAGCAGAGCCATCACCGGTATAATAGGCAAACACTCCCATATCCGGAATTTCATTGGAAGACAAAACGGGTAAACCACGCGACTGAACAATGTCAGAAGCCGCTGAAAACCGTATGCCGTTAGTCTCGTAATCGTTATCGTTAAAGTCTGTTGTTTCCGTGCAGGAGACTGCCCAAAAAGAAGCCACCAAACACACAAATGCCAATCTGAAAGTCTCCATAATCGTTATTGTTTAGATCTGAAAATGGGCTGGAAAAATACATCCACTTCTCCAGCCTTTAAAATTAAGCCATTAAACACATATTATGGCTGAACCAACGGAGTATCAGTACCTGCCGGTGTATCCCAATCAGCAACATTAGCAGTAAAATTGATTATATTAAAGATATCTTCCCCGCCGCCGCCAGTCGATGTGTCAGAGATGGTTAAGTTCAACATATAATGTTTACCCATTGCGAACTGGTCATTAGATACATTACCAGATACAATCTCATATTTATTCAAATCACCACTATAAATTTCCGCACCATTCTTTGTTATAGTGATACCACCTGTAATCTGCACTGCACATCCTGCAGAACTCTGTGGCATAACCATATACGAAGCAGCTCCGGTATATGAAGCAGTCGTTGTATTGGGTGAAGTCCAAGCAGCAGGAGTGATTTTCGGAGCTACTGTTCCTCCCGTAGATTGAACATCGAGTTTGGCGGCAAGACCAGTAGTACTAAGAGTATAGCCTGCATCCAATAAGGCTTGACTCAAACTAGCCGTAACGCTGATTTTAGATAGCATATGGGCAAATTGAAAAGCAACAGTACCAGATGACAGTCCTGTTTTAGGAGCTGCAATCGTAAAATCTTGATTTGCAGCAGCCGGAACAGTATATGCTATCGAAAGGGAGGGATATGTAGCAGTTGCTGTTACACTCGACGGAGCCCATGAGTAGAAATCAACAGTACCGCTATTCGGCCAGTGATATGGGCCACCTGAAGGTGAGTTGCTTGTGCCATTAACCACAGCATCGATAAACCATTCGGTAGATGAGCCATTCCAATCTGCATAAACCTGATAATCGGCACTTGCATCATTCGCAGCGCGACTATTCACCTTATCATTCAAATTAGAGAACTTTATTTCTTTCTGTCCAACAAAGTTTTCGTCCAGTTCAGTTTGTGAGCAACTTGCAAAAGCTATAACAGTTGCTACCATAAAAATAATCTTCTTCATTTTTTTACTTTTCTTTTAATTACTAATAATAGAGTTATTTACATCAATCAGTTTTTGCCTTGCAAACAACTGAGGATACGGAAGGCTATTCCCTATATAAACCATCCAACTTTACATAAATTGCGTTTTTTACATCTCCAATAAAAATAGTTTTAAGTTAAATACTAATTTGCAGTCAGAGGAACTTCTATTAAGTCCCAATCAATCAACCCTGTTTCAAATCCGGAATTTTCATTTCCTTCCGGAACAACATCAGGTAAGGGATCGGGCAACTCTACATATAGATTGAATGTAGTTGCCCCATAAGTTTCTGCTTGGAAACGGATTAAAGAAGTTACATCAACCCGTTGACGGACAAGCGTCTTTTCCGCATCAACCAACATAAACAAAAAGTCCAGTTGAACGGGAGATTCACTATGTGCACTCGTTCCTGATGGCTGTTCACCCAAAAGTCCCAGAGTGTAAATAGTTTGCGAGATAATTCCGTCTTTCTTTGATCCGCTATCATACGTTCTATTGTTCATCGTAAACTGTTGAGCAGCAACAGCCCAAGTATTCTTATCTCCTTTTAGGCTGTACGACTCAGCTATTCCAAGTAAATCAACCAATGCCGGCATGCGGGCATTAATCAATCCTTTCACATGAGCTACGATATTAAACTGATGCACCTTGCGCAAAGGAGCTAACCCGACAAGAGTTTCAATAACCTCTTTCATTGGTTGATTTATCATCTCTCCATTCGAATAATAATGAGAATAACTGATCATTTCATTAGTTACCTCAAAATTATAAACTAACACCGATGCCATAATATCCGGTTCATATACATACGAATTGCCATTACTCCGGTTGGTTGCATTAGGATTAGGAATAGCATACGCTTCAAGAGTAGAAAAGTTTTCATACCCCCGGATACCTACCCCCTTAATCTGCCCCCGAAGTTCATTGAATATCACAACAGTATATTTACCGGCAGGTACACTTGCGTATGTCTGAATACGTTTTGGAGTATTCTCAAACCGATGTTCCAATACCAATCTTCCATCATCCTGACTATAAAACAGAGCAGTAACATTCTGTGGTTCTATGTCAGCCTTTGTCCATACTGTTCCTATCGGGATAAGAGCTGTGTCTTCATATAGTTCTTCCAGAGGACGGCGGTGGCAGGAAAAGAGCAATAGCAATACACTCCAAACCACAATATTGTATTTTAAATATAAGAGTTTCATTACTTCATTTCTTGCTTTTTATTATACTTCTGATTAATCATCCATATCAAAGATACCTTTAGGCGGGTAGGACCTATCCATGTAGACCTTCCACTGTTCTGCTTAATCAAATGCCATTCACCGTCATATTCACTTAGATGAGGAACATATTCCCTATACTTATTGGTCAGATAACCCACACCAAGAGAATATTCCAATCTCCAGTTCTTTGAAATCTTATGTGCAAAACCTCCGGACAATCCAAACGGAATTATAAATTCACCTTGGTAACCTTTAGATTTCCATTCCACGTCATATAGTCCGGCACCGCTGTAAGCTCCTATATACCATCCGGTCATCAAGTTATCCTTCGTATGGTTGCCCCACCAATAGCGTAGCTCTAAATTTCCATTCAGGATTTCCAATGCATATTGTTTTTTTTCCCACAGCCACCAGGGGAATATCCATTCGCCTGCCAATGAGAAATGCTTGCCGATGGGTACTTCAACTTCCACATTGAGGCCTGATAACAGGTCGAATAGAAGATTAGTCTTCAGTGCAAAAAGAGGCTTGTACATCTTTTGTTGAGGTATTACTACCGGAGGAACAATTTCCGGGAGCTGTTCAGGTTCAACTGTTATTTCTTCAACTTCCTCAACCACCACAGGCAAAGAGTCATTTTGTTCTTTAATGATTTCCGGCTCCTTTATTTCTTCTTGCTTCTCCTTTATACGGAAAACTACACTTGTTGCCGTACGCATATATCTCGCAAAGTTTTTAGTCAGATAAGCATCCGTACTACCACTACCCAATTGCTTTATTTGAGTAACCTTCAATTCATTATCAACAGAAGAATTCAAAATCTTTAAAGCCTCTTCTCTATAGGGAACAAGCGGATCATTTTGAATCAGATCTATTAAAACATCCCAATTGAATACGGATGGCAAAACACTTATCCTGTCATTATAGACTCCGGGATGCTTCCATCTGATATATGTTCTCAGCACCCATGCACGTTCATAAGCAAGACGCGAGTTGACTTGAAAACTCCCTATAAGAGATGCACTACCATAGATTAATATTGAATCCACTTTGGTTATGTAATCAGGCTCATTCAACATCTCGTCGAGTTTTTCAAGAGCAGTCTGATTAGTATAATAGTCACGCATTAGGAGCGATCTATTATTGGCAAAATAAAAAATAAAATGTGGCGGCTGCGATCCACTATTAGAGGATAATGAAGGATGCCCCAAAA
>OGKO01001908.1_pt1 | contig 10919 bp, 7 predicted proteins | sample 1572451 | NCBI WGS metagenome assembly OGKO01 (sample SAMEA2582089, study PRJEB24529) | metagenome | biome: Human gut stool | place: China | collected 2011 | reverse complement strand
CGGGAATCGTTCAATCTCTTCTAAATCCGGTTCTGCGGATGTGCTAGAAGCGCTAGGGATTAACCTTGATTTGGGTCCAGAAGATTTGGGACAAGTTTTTGAAAAGGCTGGCATTGTCTTTCTATTTGCCAAAAATCTGCATCCTGGCATGCGCTATATTATGCCCGCTCGCTTGGCACTAGGGGTGCCGACAGTGATGAACTTAACTGGTCCTCTTATCAATCCGATTCCTCTAGAAACCCAGCTATTGGGAACCAGTCGTCCTGACATGCTAGAAAGTACGGCAGAGATTCTAAAGAATTTGGGTCGAAAACGCGCAGTGGTAGTGAGTGGTCCACAAGGTTTGGATGAGGCAGGCCTTGATGGGGAAACCCAGCTCGCTATTCTGGAAAATGGACAGGTTACCTTATCCAGCTTTCAACCAGAAGATATCGGAATGGAGCGCATTGAAATTGATCAAGTACGAGGTGGAGACGCCAAACGCAATGCGGAAATTTTGCTCAGTGTCTTGAAGAATGAAGCGAGTCCCTTCTTAGAGGTGACGGTCTTAAATGCTGGCCTTGGTTTTTATGCCAACGGCAAGGTAGATTCTATCAAAGAGGGGATTGCCTTGGCACGTGAAGTGATTGCCAGTGGGGCTGCCCTTGAGAAATTGAGATTATTACAGGAGTATCAAAAATGAGTCAAGAATTCTTGCCAAAGATTCTAAAGGAAAAGGCGCGTGAAGTGGCTGCGATGAAAGAAGAGGAACTCCAACCTTTGCGCGAGACCTACCGCTTGTATGATTACCTAAAGAGTCATCCAGAAAAGCTTCAGGTCATTGCGGAAGTGAAAAAGGCCAGCCCGAGTCTGGGAGATATTCATGTCGATGTGGATATCGTCGCGCAGGCTAAGACTTACGAAGAAAATGGGGCCGTGATGATTTCTGTCTTGACCGATGAAGTGTTTTTCAAGGGCAGTATCGAGTATCTCCGGGAAATATCTAGTCAAGTACGTATCCCCACCCTCAACAAAGATTTTATTGTGGATGAAAAACAAGTGATTCGGGCGCGAAACGCAGGGGCGACCGTGATCTTGTTGATAGTTGCAGCCTTACCAGAGGCTCGTCTGAAAGAACTCTTCGATTTTGCGACCCATCTTGGCCTGGAGGTCTTGGTGGAGACCCATAATCTGACAGAACTAGAGGTGGCTCACCGGATTGGGGCTCAGATCATCGGGGTCAATAATCGCAACTTGGTGACCTTTGAGACTGATCTTCATACTAGCCTGGAATTAGCGACCAATTTTGAACAAGAACCGGTTTACATCTCTGAGTCTGCTATTTTCACAGCAGCAGACGCGCGCATGCTGGCTCCTTATTTTAATGGCATTCTCGTTGGGACAGCCCTCATGAAGGCAGACAATGTGGCTGAAAAAGTAAAGGAGTTGCAGATTGACAAAGGTTAAAATTTGCGGATTGTCCACTCCAGAAGCCGTCCAGACAGCTGTTGAAGCTGGTGCAGACTACATTGGTTTTGTCTTTGCACCAAGCAAACGGCAAGTCACGCTGGAGCAAGCTCGGCAGTTGGCTACAGGGATTCCAAAAGGGGTTCAAAAAGTCGGTGTTTTTGTATCCCCACAAAGAGAAGAAGTGGAGCAAGCTTGCCAAGTTGTGGGCTTGGACCTGATACAAGTGCATGGACCGATGGATGAAACCATCTTGCAAGACCTTCCCCAACAAATGATTCGCGCTGTTCAAGTGGGGAAAGACGCGACTCTTCCTGAGACCAGTGCCGATTATCTGCTCTTTGATGCTCCTGTAGCAGGAAGTGGGCAGACTTTTAACTGGCAAGAACTCGAAACCCAAAACTTCACAAAGCCCTTCTTTATTGCAGGAGGCTTGACGGAAGACAATGTAGCAGATGCCATTCGCTTCTTTCATCCTTATGCGGTGGATGTATCCAGTGGGGTCGAGACAAATGGAAAAAAAGATCAAGAAAAGATAAAACGATTTATAGAAAGGGTCAAGCATGGCATATAAACAACCAGATAAAAACGGATTTTACGGGCGGTTCGGGGGACGATTTGTCCCTGAAACCTTGATGACAGCAGTTTTAGAATTAGAAAAAGCCTACAGAGAAAGTCAAGCAGATCCTTCTTTTCAAGCAGAATTGGATCAGCTTCTGAAACAATATGTCGGTCGGGAAACACCGCTCTATTACGCTAAGAATCTTACCAAGTATGTCGGTGGAGCCAAGATCTTTCTTAAAAGAGAAGACCTCAACCACACAGGGGCTCATAAAATTAATAATGCCCTAGGACAGGTTTTGCTGGCACATCGGATGGGCAAAAAGAAGATCATCGCAGAAACAGGGGCCGGACAGCACGGTGTTGCAACAGCAACAGCTGCTGCTTTATTTGATATGGAATGTACCATCTACATGGGGGAAGAAGATGTCAAACGCCAAGCCCTCAATGTCTTTCGGATGGAATTGTTGGGCGCCAAGGTTCAATCAGTAACAGATGGGTCACGTGTTCTCAAGGATGCGGTCAATGCTGCCCTTAGAGCCTGGGTAGCAAATGTGGAGGATACCCACTATATCATGGGTTCTGCTCTAGGACCTCATCCATTCCCAGAGATTGTCCGTGATTTTCAAAGTGTCATCGGTCGAGAAGCCAAACGCCAATTTGCAGAGCAAAATGGTGGTGCGCTGCCAGATGCCGTCCTAGCCTGTGTAGGAGGAGGATCGAACGCTATTGGCCTCTTTTATCCTTTTGTTGAGGATACCTCTGTTGCCATGTATGGGGCAGAAGCTGCTGGGCTTGGAGTGGATACAGACCAGCATGCAGCAACCTTGACCAAAGGACGTCCGGGAGTCCTTCACGGTGCCTTGATGGATGTGTTACAGGATGCCCATGGACAGATTTTAGAAGCCTTCTCGATTTCAGCAGGTCTCGATTATCCAGGAATTGGGCCGGAGCATTCTTATTTTCATGAGATCAAGCGGGCAACCTATGTGCCTGTGACAGACCAAGAAGCCCTAGAAGCCTTTCAATTGCTTTCGAAAGTAGAAGGAATCATTCCAGCTCTGGAATCGAGCCATGCTATCGCCTATGCGGTGAAATTGGCCAAGGAAATGGGGCCTGAAAAATCCATGATCGTTTGCTTATCAGGTCGTGGGGATAAAGATGTGGTACAAGTCAAAGACCGCCTAGAACAAGAGAGGGGAGAGTAAGATGGGAAAGACCTTAACAGAGCATTTACAAAAGCTGAAAGACCAGCAGCAAGGGATCTTTGTTCCTTATATCATGGCAGGAGATCATGAAAAAGGCCTGGCAGGTTTGCAGGAAACCATCCAATTTTTGGAGGAGCTTGGTGTCTCAGCCATTGAAGTTGGCATTCCTTTTTCAGATCCGGTGGCAGATGGCCCTGTGATTGAAGAGGCGGGACTACGAAGTTTATCCCATGGGACGACGACAGAGGAACTGGTGCAAACGATCCAGCATTTGGAGACAAGTGTTCCTTTGGTCATCATGACCTATTTCAACCCCTTGTTCCAATATGGGCTCGAAAACTTCTTTAGAGATGTAGAAGGAACAGCGGTCAAGGGAGTGATTATTCCGGATCTTCCTCATGAGCATGCGGATCTGGTAGAGCCTCTCTTAGTGGATAAAGACATCGCTTTGGTGCCGCTAGTGAGCTTAACCACAGGAATCGAGCGCCAGAAGAAATTGATCCAAGATGCAGAAGGGTTTATCTATGCCGTTGCTGTCAATGGGGTGACGGGGAAAGCTGGTAGCTATCGAGATGATTTGGATCACCACTTGGCCCAATTACACGAAATAGCGTCCATTCCTGTTTTAACAGGTTTTGGAGTTTCCAGCATGGAGGATGTTCACCGTTTCAACAATGTCTCAGATGGGGTTATTGTGGGGTCCAAAATCGTTAAGGCTCTCCACCAAGGGGAGACAGACGCCATCGCTCGTTTTATTTCTCAAGCAGTGAAGGGCTAGACGCTTCATTTCATTCATCATCAGCTTGATTCTCCTAGATCAAGCTCTTTGTCTACTATTTTAAACATTCCCCTCGTTTGTCTTTACAAACGAGGCTTTCTCGTTACAATAGAGGTAGTAACAAGAAAAGAGGAGAAGAGAATGATAAGCCTTGAAGAGATTGATCAAGTTGTCCAGTCAGGTCCTTTTGAACCAACCTGGGACTCTCTTAGCCATCAAGTCTATCCAGATTGGTATCGAGATGCCAAATTTGGAATATTTATCCACTGGGGCGTCTACAGTGTACCTGCCTTTGGTTCGGAATGGTATTCGCGAAATATGTATATCCAAGGGAATCCTTGCTATGACTATCATCGAGAGCATTTTGGAGACCAGGCCAGCTTTGGCTACAAGGATCTCATTCCTCTATTTACAGCCGATCGCTTTGATCCGGCATCTTGGCTGGATCTCTTTCAAAAAGCGGGAGCCCAGTATCTTTTTCCAGTTGCGGAGCACCACGATGGTTTTCAGATGTATGCCTCTACTCTCTCGCCTTATAATAGCTTAGAAATGGGGCCGAGACGAGATGTCTTAGGAGAGCTGAGGGAGGAAGCAGAAAAACGTGGCCTGCACTTCTGTACGTCCTCTCACCGGGCAGAGCACCAGTTTTTCTTTTCACATGGCAAGGAATTCACTAGTGACATTCCGCAAGAAATCCCAAGAGACAGCCTTTATTGGCCAGCGGAGCCAGAGCCCAAGGATCATTTTGATCTGACTTCTAAGCCTTATCCAAGTAAAGAATTCTTGGAAGATTGGCTGTTGCGAACCTGTGAACTGGTGCGGGACTACCAGCCAGAGCTCCTTTATTTTGACTGGTGGATCCAGCATGAGAGTTTCCGTCCCTACTTGATGCGCTTTTTGGCTTATTATTACAATCTAGCAGCACAAGAGGATCGCAAGGTGGCTGTTTGTTACAAACAGGATGCCCTCCCTTTCGGTTCAGGAATCGTTGAGATGGAGCGGGGAGGATACGGAGAGACGCAAGCCTTTCCGTGGCAAATGGATACCGCGATCGCCCGTAATTCTTGGTGCTATACCCAGGATCTAGCCTACAAGACCAGTAAGGAATTGCTACAAAATTTAGTTGATGTTGTGGCTAAAAATGGCAATCTTCTGCTCAATATTGGACCCAAGGCAGATGGCACGATCCCTGAGCAAGACCAAGACATCCTCACAGAGATCGGGGACTGGCTGGCGGTAAATGGAGAAGCCATTTATCAGAGTCGGCCTTGGCGGGTGTCATCGGACGGACCGACCGAGGCCCAGGAAGGTTCCTTCTCAGACGGGAAAGCGCCACTCTATACCAGCCAAGATTTCCGCTATACCATGCGTGAAGGCCTGCTTTATGCTATCCAGCTGGAACCAAGTGGAAGGATAGAAGAGCTGACCTTGCCGTCTCTCGCCTATGATCTCAAGCAACCGAGAATCCTTCATGCGCGCATTCAAAAGGTGGAACTCCTTGGAGAAAGTCAGCTTCTTTCTTGGAGCCAAGATGAGACAGGGCTCCATCTTCAGTTACCAGCTTGCAGCAAAAAACAACCGCGTGTTTTGCGCCTCAGCTTTTAGTTTTCTTGAAGCTTTCTATAAGGAATCGTTTAGGTTTCTCTAGTATACTGTACTCATCCAATAAGAAATGAGGTACAGAAAATGAAAATCTCAGTTAATTATCCAAAACGCTTTAAGAAATTGCCACAACAAGGTTCTTGTTACGGCGAATAAACACTTCTCTTCATTTTTCATAAGAAACTCCTAAAGAAGGCTCTACCCGAAAGGGTAGAGTTTTTATGTACCAGAGACCTTGTGATTCGTGGTATAATAGGCCTATGGAAAAAAAGAATAAATTATTACTCATCGACGGGTCTTCCGTCGCTTTTCGTGCCTTTTTCGCACTCTATAATCAAATTGATCGCTTCAAAAATGCCAATGGTCTGCATACCAATGCGGTCTATGGCTTTAATCTCATGTTGAGCCATCTCTTGGAGCGCATCCAACCAACCCATGTCCTCGTTGCTTTTGATGCAGGAAAGACGACTTTTCGGACGGAGATGTATGCCGACTACAAAGGGGGCCGTGCAAAAACTCCAGATGAGTTCCGTGAGCAGTTTCCTTTCATTCGTGAGCAATTGGATCATTTGGGAATCCGTCATTATGAGCTGGCCCAGTATGAAGCGGATGATATTATTGGAACGCTTGATAAGATGGCAGAAGCTACCTCAGTACCCTTTGAAGTCACCATTGTCTCTGGGGACAAGGATTTGATCCAGCTGACGGATGACAATACGGTGGTTGAAATCTCCAAAAAAGGGGTAGCAGAGTTTGAAGAATTCACTCCAGCCTATCTGAAAGAAAAGATGGGACTGACACCAGAGCAATTTATCGACCTCAAGGCCTTGATGGGAGATAAGTCGGATAATATCCCAGGTGTTACTAAGATCGGAGAAAAGACCGGGATCAAACTACTCCTAGAGTACGGCTCTCTCGATGGCATTTACGAGCATATCGACGAGATGAAGGCTTCTAAGATGAAGGAAAACCTCATCAACGATAAGGAGCAGGCCTATCTGTCTAAGACTCTTGCGACCATTGATACCAATGCACCCATTGAGATTGGGCTTGACGATATCACCTATACGGGCCCTCATCTAGAAAATCTCGCCAAGTTTTATGAGGAGATGGGCTTCAAGCAACTCCGTCAGGCCTTGGATCTCAGTGGAGAAGAAGCAGCTCCTGTAGCTATTGACTATACAGAAGTCGAGCAAGTTGCTTCAGATATGCTCACGGAAGATAGTTTCTTCCATTTTGAGATTTTTGGGGACAATTACCATACGGAACCCATCATCGGTTTTGCATGGGGGACCAAAGGTCAACTCTACGCGAGTACAGATACTGGTCTTTTACAAACACCGATTTTCAAAGAATTTCTCGAAAAAACGCCCCTCAAGGTCTATGACTTCAAGCGGGCTAAGGTCTTGCTCAGCCACTTGGGCATTACCCTTCAAAATCCCGCGTTTGACAGTCGATTGGCCAAGTATCTCTTGTCGACCGTAGAGGACAATGAAATTTCAACCATTGCGAGTCTCTATAGTCAGATTGCGCTACCGCTCGACGAAGTCGTATATGGTAAGGGAGCCAAAAAAACTATCCCAGAAAAGACCGCCCTATTAGAGCATTTGGCCCGAAAAGTTGCTGTTTTACTGGATACCGAAGAGCCCATGATAGAGCAGTTGCAAGCCCATGACCAGCTAGATTTGCTCTATGATATGGAGCAACCGCTAGCAGCTGTTTTGGCCAAGATGGAAATCGCGGGGATCAAGGTAGAGCGTCAGACCCTAGAAGACATGCAGGTGGAAAACGAAGTGGTCTTGGAACGCTTGACTCAAGAAATTTACGAGCTGGCGGGCGAAGAGTTTAACATCAATTCTCCAAAACAATTGGGGGTCATCCTCTTTGAAAAATTGGAACTTCCTCTTGAATACACCAAAAAGACCAAAACCGGCTATTCAACAGCCGTTGATGTCTTGGAACGCCTGGCTCCAATTGCACCGATTGTGTCTAAGATTCTTGAATACCGCCAAATTGCTAAGATCCAGTCGACCTATGTCATCGGTCTTCAAGATTGGATTTTGGAAGATGGGAAGATCCATACCCGCTATGTACAGGATTTGACGCAGACAGGCCGTTTGTCCAGCGTGGATCCCAACCTGCAAAACATTCCTGTCCGTTTGGAACAAGGTCGTCTTATTCGTAAGGCCTTTGTCCCAGAAGAGGAAAACAGTGTCTTGCTGAGTTCGGACTATTCACAGATCGAACTGCGCGTCTTGGCCCATATTTCGGGAGATGAGCATTTGATTGATGCCTTTAAACATGGGGCAGATATCCATACATCGACTGCTATGCGAGTTTTCAATATTGAAAAACCAGAAGACGTGACGCCGAACGACCGTCGCAATGCAAAAGCAGTAAACTTCGGTGTGGTTTATGGAATTTCCGACTTTGGACTGTCTAACAACCTAGGGATCAGTCGAAAAGAAGCCAAGGCCTACATTGAGACCTACTTCGAACGCTACCCTGGCATCAAGGACTATATGGAGAGAGTGGTACGGGAAGCGCGTGACAAAGGCTATGTGGAGACCCTCTTCAAGCGTCGTCGGGAGATTCCAGATATCAATTCTCGCAACTTCAATGTTCGAGGCTTTGCGGAGCGGACGGCTATCAACTCACCAATCCAAGGATCTGCAGCAGATATCTTGAAAATTGCCATGATCCACTTGGACCAAGCGCTAGAAGCAGGAGCATACAAGACCAAGATGCTTCTTCAGGTCCACGATGAAATCGTTCTGCAAGTACCAAGTGATGAACTGGCAGCGATCAAAGAACTTGTCAAAGAGACCATGGAATCTGCTATCGAACTTGCGGTACCGCTGGAAGCCGATGAGAATGAAGGCAAAACATGGTATGAAGCCAAATAAGATTAAGTTTGTTCAAAACAGAAAGCGGTAGGAGACTTTTCAGTTTCCTACCGCTTTTAATGACAAACACTTGCAATGCCTTCCGTATTGTTATACTATTTAAAGAAAGGAAACGCATACAAAAGGAGATTCTTATGGCTTATTCATTTCGCAATCCTAGTGATGGTATTATCAAACATTACCTAGAAACCAGCAAGATCATCGCTGTGGTTGGATTATCTGACCGTGAAGATACGACCAGTCATCGTGTTAGCAAGGAGATGCAAGAGCGGGGCTATCGGATTATTCCTGTCAACCCTCGTGCAGCTGGTGGCCAGATTCTTGGAGAAACGGTGTACGCTAGCTTGCAGGAGATTCCTTTCCCAGTAGATATCGTCGATGTATACCGTCGCAGTGAGTTTTTACCAGATGTGGCACGTGATTTTATTGAGACGGATGCGAAAATTTTCTGGGCACAATTGGAGCTGGAAAATCAAGAAGCAGAAGAAATCCTTCGTGGAGCTGGACGAGAAGATATTGTCATGAACCGCTGTATCAAACGGGAACACACCCGACTGATCTTAGGGGACTCCCTATACGGTTTATAAATGATAAACAATTGAATAGAAGAAAACCCCAGCAAGCTGGGGTTTTCTTCTTACTCTTATTCAGTTTCATGGCTTGGATGGCCTGTGAAATGGCGTGGCCCTTGTTTGATCTGCTTGATTTGATCATAAAAGGCAATTTGGCAGTTGATAAAGTAAGGCATGGTATAAAAGCCGATGACATCGCGCGTGAAGTAATTCAAAAAGTACCAACCAATCAAGGTTAGGTCGAGCACCAAGCGATTGCTGCGGAACCCTTTCATGGTTTCACGACTTTGGCGAAGGACTCCAAAGGCTCCCTTGTAGTTGCCGTCTCGTAATTGCTCGTAGAGGATCAATTCGACCAAACTGAGACTGTAGTATTGTGGCAGGTAAAAGAGGAGGCCAAGTAGGCCACGTCTGACACCAGCAGTCATCAGAGGCATTTGTTGCATGAGAGATTGGAATTCAGGACTGGAAGCGCTCAAAGTGCTAGGGTTGCTCACCTTATCGTAGATCGCCAAAAATCGAATGCTGGCGTAGGTGCTGATGAGACTCCCCACATAGAGGATGAGTCCCCATAAAAAGAGGACGGCTTGCTTCAAGATCAAGGTGGCAAATACAGAGGTAAAGCGATCTTGTTTAAAGATATCTAACACGCGTGTTCGGTGTTCGATCTTGGGATTAATCGTATCTAAATAGCTAAAAGTCGCACCGACCACTAAAATGGAGATGACAAAGGAGACGACAGAAGGAAAGAGCTGTCGCTGGATCATGTAGATACTTGCTTGCTGCAAGGTCATATCCGGTAGTAGATCGATCAGATCTTGCCCACTTAAGAGAAAGTTAGCAAGAATGGTCAACAGGACCGGAAGAGCAAAAAGGATAGCTAAGCCCGGTTGCTGGACTTGCATGGTACGTGCCCGGAGGCGGATCAATTTAAGGTTCATAGATGACACTCTCTTCATAGTAGTACTTTTTATTATAACATAAGTCCGTGACAGAGCCGGTAAAATTTGGTACAATCGTACAGGTGCTCACAGGAAAACTGTGACAGGAATAAGAAGGCTGGGACTGTTTTTCCCAGTACGGAGGTAACCATGACAGATTCACCGATTCAATATCGATTAATCAAAAAAGAAAAGCATACAGGTGCTCGTCTGGGAGAAATTATCACCCCTCACGGGACCTTCCCGACCCCAATGTTTATGCCTGTAGGGACTCAGGCAACCGTTAAGACCCAATCGCCAGAAGAACTCAAGGAAATGGGTTCCGGAATTATTTTGGCCAACACCTACCATCTCTGGCTTCGTCCGGGGGACGACTTGGTCGCAAAAGCAGGAGGACTGCACCAGTTCATGAACTGGGACCAGCCCATTTTGACAGATAGTGGAGGCTTCCAGGTCTATTCATTAGCGGATACCCGCAATATCACTGAAGAAGGGGTAACTTTTAAAAATCACCTCAACGGCTCGAAGATGTTCCTCTCTCCAGAAAAGGCCATCTCCATCCAAAACAATCTAGGGAGCGACATCATGATGTCCTTTGATGAATGCCCTCAGTTCTATCAGCCCTATGATTATGTGAAAAAATCAATCGAACGGACCAGTCGTTGGGCAGAACGTGGGCTTAAGGCTCACCGTCGCCCTCATGATCAAGGTCTTTTCGGGATTGTCCAAGGGGCTGGATTTGAAGACTTGCGCCGTCAGTCTGCTCAAGATCTGGTCAGCATGGACTTTCCAGGCTATTCCATCGGTGGCTTAGCTGTTGGGGAAAGCCATGAAGAGATGAATGCGGTGCTGGATTTCACAACTCCGCTCTTACCAGAGAACAAGCCACGCTATCTCATGGGAGT
>OGKO01001904.1_pt1 | contig 10928 bp, 8 predicted proteins | sample 1572451 | NCBI WGS metagenome assembly OGKO01 (sample SAMEA2582089, study PRJEB24529) | metagenome | biome: Human gut stool | place: China | collected 2011 | reverse complement strand
AAGGCGCGCAAAATCTCCCGTTTTGCCTTATACCAAAGAGGAATAGAATGACTTTTACCTTCATAATGACACAAATCATATGCCTCAATTCCCGCATCAAGTAGATAGTAGAAATCCCCAGTTTGCACATCGCTATACACAAGGCTCACCTCGTGCCCACGGCGCTGCATCTCATTGGCAAACGCAGCCGTCACCTTAGCAAGGCCACCCGTATCGCCTACCATCTTTGTTAAATTTGCTAATAAAATACGCATAACACTCACCTTTTTTTGTTGATTCTGTTATTTTCAATATATTGATAATATATCATTACAAAATTCATTAAATGCATGATTCTGAAATAATTATATGCTATACATCTATATTATTTTCACTATCTAAACAACTAAAATAAGCTCTTAAAATACTACTATCTATATCCCCTATTGATAATTCATTTTGTAATGAGTTTTTAATTAATCTATTTATCTTTTTATTTTGTAATATCTTTTTCAAATAAACTGTACCACAATCTTTAAGCCAAGATATATTAAACTCATCATAATTAAATGACTCTGGTTCTATACACCACTGAATATATTTGTCATTACAATTATATAGTGTATCTTTCACTTTATCTATATCAACAATCCTTCCATCCATAAGGAGCTCTAGTAAACAAAGTTTGGGCTCTACAATACAAAAAGATTTTAATTCTTTTTTGTTGATTTCATTTACAATCTCACAAATTTCATTTTCTATTTTCTGATCAATACATCTCAAACCATTTTTTAATAAAGCTCCATAAATCAAAATGTTATCAATACTCTTCTTATCCCATTTCCATTGAGATTCTAACAAAGCTAATTTATCTGTACAATCTTTAGACCAAATATCAAATAAGTCTAATAATACTAAAAATATTTTTCGTTCATATAAATGTTCAAATATAAGATTTTCATTATAAAATTTACTGTTTTTCAGCTTTCTTATCAATGCCACCAAAATATTTATCACTAAAAAACTCTTAGAACTAGAAATACCTTTATTTGAAATATAATCAATTAATAATTTTATAAAACTTAAAATTATATTATAGGATGGTTCATCTATAGACTCTATATCAAAATCTGTAAAGCGATTTGTAAATATGATAAATGCATTGCGAATCTCTAATTTTTGATCAATATCAATGTCTAATTGATTCAATCTATCTAATAGAGTGATCAATATATTAAAATTAATATCGCAATAAACTAATAAAGTAAATAAATTAATTATATAAGTTTCATCGAAATTATATTCTGATAAATTATCTATAATGGTATTTATATAATTTTCATCACCTACTTTAATTGATTTATGCCTAAATGCAGATAATTGTTTATGCAATAATTTTGTAGGTATATACTTTACTAAGATAAAAATATCAAAGTTAGTTAATACTTCTGGTCTTACTATAGTAATTTGCTCTTTCTCATCATTTTTTAATATTAATTTTTGATTAATACCCATTAGTAATGCTTGTGCATAGTAAATATATGATTCTCTATTCTCTTTAAATTTGTCTACCATCAGATAATTACAAGAATCAAATTTATGTTTATCCTCAATTACTGCACTATATTTCATAAAAGACGGTATACCACAATAAAATATATATGTATTATTAGCTTCATCAACTACAGTATCATTTATTTTTTTCTCTTGCTGAAAACTACGATAATAAAACTGGAAGTTAGCAATATCATTTAATAATGATCCAACTGGCTTTAAACGTGTTGGTAAATCATGAATCAATGCATCTATATCTATAAGATTACATTCTAATTCTATAATAGATAATTGATTCTCAATTCTAAATTTATTCCAAAAATCAGACTTTAATATACTATAAATATTAAGTCTATTTATTTCTGAAATTATATACCATATATAATTATATTGAGAAAAAAATAATTTAGATGCTCTTGTCATGCAACGATATGCTTCAATATAATCATTCATTAGATAATGCATATATCCTAATTCTATATATTTTATAGGTTCATTATCAGTAAGCTCAACTTTATAACTACTAATTAAATCATTAATTCCTCCATAATCAAAAGTCCTAATATAGGAATAAATTTTATTCTCAAGATTACTATTGTACCATCCAATATTATCTAATATATCCTTAATCTCATCAGTGTAATTATTTTTTCTTTCCTTATCATTAACTGAACTTTCTAAATTCTCTATATTACTCACATTTAATCTACCAATATCATCTAAAGTATATCCAAATGAAGTAAATAATCTATTTATAAGCTCCATATTCCAATATTTTAATTGATCATATCCAATAATCTTATTCTTAATAGGTGATACTACATTTATTTCAGCATTTCCTTTTATGTAATCTAGAAATTTTTTTATCTTTTCACTTCTGCTTCCTAATTCAGAAAACTTTATATCTCCGATTTCTAATTTGTCTAATTCAATTAAATTAACACCTATATTCTTGTAATATTCTTTCTCATAATCTCTTGCTGTACCTTCCGAATATAAAAAATAAGCATTTTGAAAATCTTCTTTCAAAATCATCTTAACCCAAGAAAATATTTGCTTTACATTATAATCACTTAAAGAATACCCAATAAATAACAATGTATGGCTACCTATTATAGATTTTAGAAAATTCTCAATTAAGCAAAATTTTTGACTATAATTAATATAGTCATCTTCTTTTAAAACTATATTGCCTCTATCTAAGTCTCCATGCATCTTAATTAATTTCTTAGAATTCATACTATACGTAAAATCTTTATCTTCACATATTACATCTACAAATTTCCCGCGCTCAACAAAAGTGGCTTCTAATAATTTATCATAATTCGTTGTAATTATTAAATCCGTTCCTAAATCAACAATAGATCTATGTAATTCATTAGGAGTATAAGTATTACTTAAGAAAATATCATTTAATAAATCCTTATATTCTTTAAAGCCTCTATTATTATAATAATACTGTGGAATTTTTAAGTAATCTTGATTTTTAGAATCTAAGCCCAAGTGTTCACAAAATTTTTTTATAATATCATTCCATAATGGTACGCCTGAATCATAAGATACTCCTGCACCAACAAAAGGAACTAATTTATTATGCTCTAATGCATTATTTAGAACCCTTAAATCCTCTAAATATTTTCTACTTTCACTCATCTTCTAACCCCACTAAACCATAAGTAAAATTATATTAATAAAAAGTATCTCTACTATATTATATATTATTCATTAGATATTATCATAATGATACTAATACTCTCTCTATTATATTTAACGGGATATAATACCATAAAATAATGTATATTCCACTAAATTTAATCTACCAATAAGATTATTCAAATATAACAAAAAGGCACCTTATCGGTACCTTTTAAGCTTTAAATTTCTTTACTTTAAATTAAAATTTAGATAATATAACTTAACTAAATAATTATCTAATCTACTAGCCAACACTTTATATTCAAACATATCTCTAGCATACTTTTGGCTCTCAATACATTTATATTCTAAAATGCTATTTTGCATATTTTCTAATAATGCTTTAGACAAACCTTGAATATCATTATTATCTACAATACATCCACATAAATTATTGTTTGTCGTATCTTTAGTAAAATCACTATAATTCGTAATAATAGGATATGCTCCAAAATACATTCCTTCTAAAGTAGCCAAACAAGTACTTTCCGTCCGACTAGTCATACAAATAATTTTAGCTCGTCTACAATAAGTATAAAGTTGAGTTCTATCTGTAATATTTCCAGTCATTATAATCGAATCTGCTTTTTCTGGGTATCTTTCTTTAAAATTCTTTACAGTTTGTATAAATGCTTCCGTCGATGGACCAATAAACATAAACTTCCATTTTTTTACAATATCATCTGGAAGTAATTTAATAGCATCTAATAATAACTCATTATTTTTTACATACTCACCTAATCGACCAACGGTTATAACAATATTTTCTTTAGAAATACAATCTATCTCATTCACATTAATATCCAATGTGGATACACCATTAGGCAAATATCCTAGTCTATTTCTAAACACAGATGTTTTAGAAAGTAAATCAAAATAAGATTTTGTTTCTACGGTAAATAAATCAACATATTGGCTTTTTAATTTTTCGGCATAATTACGAAGCCACATAAATGGCTTATTACCACAAAAATGTTCAAAACCACCTATACCCATATCTAATTTACTATATACTACAATATCTGGTTTCAATTGTTTACAGTATTTAGCAAGTTTCCAAACTGTGCTGCCATAATTAAAAAACATAATTACATCAAATTCATGTATATGTTCTCTCAAGTATAGTTTTGCTAATTCAATTTGCTTTTTATAATCACTAGTTTCACCAATACAAACCGTATTTACATATGATGAAAACTCTTGATTCCAGAGTGTATCACTTTCTCTTGTTTTATAATACACATAAGTACTATTCCAATTGAAATATTTTGCTAATGTATATAAAAACATACCACAATCTTTATAAGCTACTTCAGGTGCATCAGAAGGACCAAATAAAATATTGCAGATTCTCTTAGTATTATCTTGTTTCTCAATATCCATTCTTCATATCTCCAGAATAAGTATCCACAAATTTTATAGGATCATGAAATAAATGGTAACTTTCACGAATCTTATCATCATCCCATTCCCACCATTTCATTAATAACAATTTTTGAATAATTTCATCTGGAAAACGATATTTTATGATTTTATTAGCACCCACCACTACTGCATATGGTGGTACATCTTTAGTAATAATACTGCCTGAACCAATAACTGCACCATCGCCAATTGTTACATGATCCCGAATAATACAACGTGCACCAATCCAAACATCATTTCCAATTACAGTGCTACGTTGAAAAGGATCCATATCTGGATATGTAATCTCAGAATTCCATGTTGTCACATAATCCATACGATGACCATTAGGTACAACCAATTGATCTATAGCAATAGAGCAATATGCACCTATAGATTTAATTATGTCATTTCTTATAAATTGATATCCCCACGTAAATTTTCCAATAGGAATATTAGAATATTTTTCAAAATAATATCTAGCTAAATTATCCTTAGCTCCATAATGCTTTAAAGAGTATTCGTGTAAAAATTTAGGACAAATACGTGAACCTTTTATATGCCGAATAACACTCGCAAATAAAACATCTTTAGTACTTACTTCATATTTTTCTTGCAAATTCATGATTATCTCCCCATAACTAACTTATAAGCACCTAATGGTTTACCTTCATTATAAAATTGTTTTACATATTTCATAACTTCTACTGGTGTTATCTGTTTCATACAAAGTGGCTCTTCACACCAACCCGGACCATTAAATAAAAGATCACAACCAGCACACTTTACAGGTGAGGTAATAGCTTTATAAATACGTTGTGGTGCTCCACGCCAGACAGGTTGTGATCCATATAAACCTATAACTGGCGTATTGACTGCATTTGCTACATGTACTGGGAAACTACAACCATTAATAGCGAGTTCCGCATTCTTTATTATTTCTCCAACTTCTAAAAGATTTGTTTTACCTCGTAAATCAAGAACGTTATCTGGCAAGTTGATATCAATATAACTTTGTGATGGTTGTCCAATGAGAACAACGAACTTGCCCATTTCACGAAGTTCATTAAATAAAGTTTGCCAATGTTCTTTAGGCCAATTTTTGGCATGCCCACCTGTTTCTAAACTAGATACAATATAGTCTCTATCTTGTAAAGGTGCCAACAATTCTTTTACATGCTGTTTATCTACATCCCTAGCATCCGGATATACAAAAGTATCCCAATTAGGTATTGTCGTTACATCAATTCCTGTTGCTTCTTTCAAAAAATGTGCATATACAACAGGCTCAAATGCATGATTCATCCATGGTTCTATCTCAAGATTATTAGTCAGCCAAAATTTACGTTTATGTGGTAATCCAACACGCTTTTTTATACAAGCTAAAGCATAAATAATAGATACACGATAAAGCGTATCCATTAAATATACCACATCTGAACGCCATAATTTTTTTATAAGATTCCAAGAGCTTTTCTTCGTTTTATCAAAAGTAAGATACTCATCTACAAATGGATAGGCTTCCATTAACTGTTTAGCATTTGTATTCCCCACAACAGTTAATTTTATATCTGGATATAATGTCTTAATACCCTTTAATAATGGTGACATCATAACCATATCTCCTAAGCCACCAAACCTACTTAATATAATATGCTTATACATAGTATAATCCCCTAATTAACTAACACCCTTATTATTCAGTTTTTACTACAGTATTATTACTTCAAATACACCTTCAAATTCCCCCGAATTTGTTCTTCATATCCATCAAGTAATTCATATCTCTTCCGATATTGACTACGTTTTTGTGATTTAATTTCTTCAATCGGTTTTCTATATTCTTCCAATGGTATTTTGAAGAATCGTGGATCTTGTGTAACTGTACCGCCAATATCTTCCCACAATGGATCGAGTTCAGCTACCTTTGCCTTATGGCCACGCACCATGTGTGTATTAGCGTAGAAACCTTCGTCAGATACGGCGTACATGGATTGAACTTTACAGTATTTAGCGAGTTCCCGAATCAAAAATACGATAAAGTTTTTTGGACGATAGCCAAACATTTTCTTTGTAATATGTTTGGCATTATCGAGGCCATCTTTATACCCTTGGATGGTACCAATCCACAATGCTGGTTCTCCTTCTAACCCTTTGCCGAGGCGGATGTTCGCGTGATATACGCCTTGGTCACCTAGTTGTAACAGAATGGTAAATAAACCTTCCTTACGTTGACCGGTCATAAAGTTAAGGTGTGCCGTCATGTTTAAGTCAGCATCTTCCCATAGTAGAATGCCTTGTTTTAATCCTTCCGGTTTTAGTTCATCAGGATTATATAGCATTTCGATGGCCTCAGACGTAAATACGTCTTCTAAGGCTGTAAAGTGATTCTTTACCGCATCAATGCGTTCACGCAATGTAGATTCTTTAAACAAGAATATACGGCTCATCAACTCATAGAGGCCTTCTTGTTTATCTAAAATATGTTGATCTGGTGCGTAGCTTTCAAAAAAAGACTTATATTCCATCATCTCTTGCTTGTGGCCTACAGTACGCAAGAAATGCAAGATTACGCGTCGTGTTTCACGCCACGATTTTTTCCCATAAATAGCTCGACCATTAGCCCATTGGTCCTTTATATATTGAAACATACACTCTCCTTACTTATACATATTTCATTTCAAATGATTGTCAAAAGATTATTTTTGCTATAAACGCTTATTTTATCTATATTTTTCGATTATCTAGTCTATCAATATAATAATTTCAAAAGATTATCAAAAGATTATTCCAAAAATTACTTGTATAGTTATACATTAATGATTGAATCAATCATCCGTTTATGTCCAAAGTCTTCATTGGCTTGTACCAAACCTGACTCATATATGTCTGGATGTTCAATCATTTTGTTTACGAATTGTTCTAATCCAGCACGAATCGTATCCACCGAGGATATGTCTAAGCTTTCACCTACATGATAGTCGTGTAGCACCTCAGGATTGATTTCAGGTGATACCAAGGCCGGTTTATAGAACCCAATAGCTGTATAGAGCATGGCGCTCCAGTGATAGCGATACCGCTCGGCACCGTATGGCATCAAGATAGCGTCTACATCGAGTAAAGCCTTGTCCCAATCAGGTCCGATAAGGTTCGCATGAAGAAATGAAAGCCCTGGTACATCCTTATATTCTTCAGCAATAGCATCAAATAGTTCGCCGTCCTCAGGTTTTGCCGTTGCCCCTTGTACCAAGAGTTCCACGGGACCTGTAAAGGTAGCTGTTTTGAAAGCATCCAATAACGGGATAATATTCTTTTCCTTGCGGAATTGACCGAAAAAGCCAAGACGAAGTAGCGTATGTGTAGAGAAGGTTGGCATTTCACCCGTCGAAGGGGTAAACACAGGAGGTAAGATAGGACGTACGCGCGGTAAATCACTGCGCAGCATATCATCGCGCAAGGTAATGACATCTAAGTAAATATTCGGATATCGATTGGCACGTTCCGCTTGTTTCAAGAACCGTACGTTTTCACCCTTGCCAATGCCATGGAAAATAAAGTGAACAGGCACCTTTGCATGTTTTAAAGGCGTATCCAATAGTGCTTTTATATAGCGATATGTGGAGGTAGGAATAATCAAAGCATCACAATGATGTTCCTCTAATTTCTTAGCAGCCGAAGTAAACCATGCACGACGGCGGCGTTCACGTAATAGAGACAAGAACGGCTTTTTCCATTTCGATGCACCTGCATAGGTCACTACCTCTCCGCCCTCAAGATAGATAACCTCAACGCCATAATCAACCTTAAAGGTAAAGTTCTCCGGTACCATCAATACCGGTTCATGACCTTGGCGTTTTAATTCATTGATGATCATGCGGTCAAATTCCACCTCATGACCGGCAGGCATAATGATACTTTCCAAAATGGCTACGCGCATTGTGGTCCTTCCTTTCTCTACTAACACTCATCTGTTATCTAGAATCTATTATCTAGATCTGTTATAGTTTCCCATTGGATTTCAATAAATAATATAGCTTTACGTACTTAATCATGGTATAGAAATAATGGTTCACGGATAGGATAAATCCCATTTTTCCATCTAAAAAACCTCTATCTAAAATGTACACCTTGAAAAAAGCCCAGCTTGGACGGATAAGAATATCCTTTACAAAGGAACAGGATTTTCCGTTTTCCTTATATTTCTTAGCCGCCAATGTCGTATAATTATTGAATTTATTGAAATACTGATGCCAATTATCGTAAGTATAATGATACATTTTGCCATGTAATTTAGCCTCAGGATAGGTGCTGGATATAGTTTCGTGTACAAATCCTTCTATATTCGTACCCTCTTTTGGCATAAATCGCAACACGTAATCAGGTCGCAACACACCATGAGTGGCCTTATTGTGATGGAACACATTGGACCGTTCAATCCAGTATGCTTTTTTCTCATTCTTAGCCAGTACATCTTGTACTTCTCGTTGTAATTCTGGCGAAATGCGTTCATCCGCATCGAGGAAGAAAATCCATTCGGACCGAGCCTCTTCGACAGCAAAGCGTCGTTGTTGAGACCAATCGCCATTCATAGCATGATGTACGACGCGGGCCCCCATGGATTCAGCAATCTCTACCGTTTTATCCGTGCTGCCGTCGTCGATAAGAAGTACCTCATCAGCAAATTGTGCAGATGCGATACAGTCTTTCATATGTTGTTCTTCATTTTTAGCCAAAATAATGACCGTAAGTGTTGCCATGTATGTCTCCCTATTTTACATTAGCATAAGTTTCATCATATTCTTTATATTCATAAATTTATAATCGATTCAACCATTTTTTCAATAGTAAACGTAGATACAACTCTCTTATATCCGTTATTTACAATTGTTTGATATTCTGATGGATTATCCATTAAATAAATAATAGAATCAGCTATATGTTTATAATCTACAGTATCTATGATAATTCCATTTTCGCCATTCGTAATAATCTCTTCTTGTGCTCCTGAATTACTTGTTATAACTGGCGTTTTACAATACATAGACTCACAAATAACGAGACCAAAAGCTTCTTTTATTTTAGATGGTGCCACTAAACAATGTATAGATTTATAGAATTGATTCATATTATTTTGAAATCCTAAAAAATTTACATATGATTCCATATGATTATCACGTATATGTGTATGGATTATATCATCTGAATTTCCTGATATTTTACCACACATATACAACTCAATAGGTTTTCCTAATTCATGCAAATATTTAATAGCATCTAATAACTCTATAATACCCTTATCTAGACCAATTCTACCTACATACCCAATAACAAAAGTGTTCTTTTTTTTCTCCACTTCTATCTCTGGAAATCTATAAGTATTTATTCCATTATGGATGAGATGATATTTATGTTCTTTACCTTTTACTATTTGTGCATCATATACACATTTTGAAACACAAACAAAAGCATCTACTTGATTTTGTATCCATCTATGATAAATATCAGTCTTAGCAGGTAATACATTATGTTTGAAAAATACAACTTTTGCACCTGTCATCTTTTTCAATAATATAGCTAAAAAAATGTATTTTCCTGTATGACATAAAATAGTATCAATATTATATTGACGAATTAAAGCAGCCATTTTATGAATTGAGTAAAAACCTTTATTTTTACGAATCTTAAAGGAGAAAACTGTTGCAACTTCACTATATTTAGAAATAAACTCAGGTTTCCAAATATCAGTTAATACAAAAGGGGAAATACCTTGTCGTTCTAATTCTTCACTCATATCATATACATATTGCTCCATGCCTCCCCACACAGAGCTTTCCATAATATTAAGGATTCCCCTTTTATTTGCAGCCATCTGTAAACTCCTTATTCAACAGCTATAATTCTAAATTTATTTCCTATTACAACACTATTTATACTTCCTACACCGCGGCCCCTTGCACCGCTTGCATTTTCCACAGCCCTTATCCGTAGTTTTCTGGCCGTGGTCATCTATGAAATCTACGGTTAGTCCTTTTTTGTGGACTTTTTGGACTCCTTCTTCAAGGCTTTTTCTAATTTCTTAGCCTTTTTATCCTTCTTAGCATCCTTATCTTTTTTAGCTTTTTTAGAATCCTTATCCTTCTTGCTCTTTTTGGACTCTTTGTCCTTCTTGGACTTCTTAGATTCCTTTACAAGTTCGAATTCTTTCTTAGACTGCTTGTCTTTCTTGTCCTTTTTTTTATCTTTATCTTTCTTTTTCTTATCTTTTTTAGACTTTTTTCCTGAAAGCTTCGCCCATT
>OGKO01001896.1_pt1 | contig 10951 bp, 5 predicted proteins | sample 1572451 | NCBI WGS metagenome assembly OGKO01 (sample SAMEA2582089, study PRJEB24529) | metagenome | biome: Human gut stool | place: China | collected 2011 | reverse complement strand
AAAGAGGTAATTGATGATCAGGAGGAGGCTCCGGTTGCGTTCGGCGCAGTCTGGAAGGCTGAGGCTGATTCCATAGACAAGATAATGAACGAAGCCGAAAGACTGATGTATGAGGATAAGAAGAGATTCTATTCGAAGCATCCTGAGGTCAAGAGGCGCGAGAGCGTGGAGAATGAGGCGAATATAGCTGTAGGAACTACAAAGGATGGAGTCCCGCATTACAGGAATCTCGGAAAGACAGACAGGATATTTGATGCCCTTGCAGCTACAACACTGCGAAATTATATATTTATGAATGATCTCGATACGAATGTTACAAAATGGTCTGCAAGTGCGGTGGATTACTTTGGACTTCCGGGGCAATACATATATGATACCCAGAAAGTGTGGGAGAAACTTATACATCCGGATGACAGAGCAATATTTGAGCAGGACATCACAGAGGTATTTGCGGGGCGCAAAAAGTATCATGATGTAGAATATAGAATGAAAAACAAAAAGGGTGAATATGTGGTCTGTACCTGCAGAGGCTTCATCACCAAGAAGGAAAATGGCGATCCGGAGTTCTTTGTGGGAACTGTCATAAACCACGGTGTCATAGACGGGGTTGATCCGGTGACGAACCTGCACAATCAGCATGAGTATACCAAGTATATATCTATACATTTGAGAAACAAGCAGACGATGAGCATTCTGGCAATAGGAATATCTATGTTTAACAGCATCAATATGATGTACGGATATGCATATGGCAATTCTGTTCTTAAGGATTTTGCCACAAAGCTCAAAAATGTCGTCGGTGGAAAGGGACTCGTGTTCAGACTTGACGGTGCAAAATTTGCGATTTGTTCAAACGTGTATACCAAACAGGAACTCAAAGAGGTATACAGACATGTACAGAATCTTGCACTTGACAATGTAGGTCTGAATGGCACATCGATCCCGCTTAAATTGTATGGAGGTGGTCTGATATATGACCATGTAGGAGCAGCCGATGAGGATGTGATAAAGAGCAGTGTGGAATATGCCTTGGAGAGATCCAAGGAGGATCATCATGGTGAACTTGTATTCTTCAATGAGGAGATCAAGGACAATGATAGAATGAGACTGCAGCTGTACAGCACAATACACAAATGTGTGGCAAACAACATGGAAGGCTTTTTCATGTGCTATCAGCCTATAGCAAATTCCGAGACAGGACACATAGTAGGTATGGAGGCTCTTCTCAGATGGAAACACAAGGAATTTGGAGTGGTTCCACCGGGAATATTTATACCGTGGCTTGAGATGGAGCCGTGTTTCTTTGAACTTGGCAACTGGATAATAGAGCAGGCACTCACGGATGGTATGGAGGTTCGCAAGATCAGACCTGATTTTGTGGTGAATGTCAATATATCAGCGACTCAGCTTGAGAATCATGGATTCAGGCAGGCTGTTGTGGATATATTAAAAAAGACGAAGTTCCCTCCTGAGTATTTGTGCATAGAGCTCACAGAGAGATGTAAGAATATGGATATAGCATTTCTGAAAAATGAGCTGGAATATTTCAGGAAACTTGGAATAAAGATCGCTATTGATGATTTTGGAACGGGAAATGCTACCCTAAATCTGCTCACGGAATTACCGATAGATGAGCTTAAGGTCGATATGTCATTTGTCAGGGGAATACAGGAGAGCAAGCCTAATCAGGTCCTTGTACAGGCGGTTGTGTCCTGTGCACATCAACTCGGATACAAGAGCTGCATTGAAGGTGTCGAGGACAAGGCACTGTTCGATTACCTTCATAGGTATGGTTCCACTTACTATCAGGGATATCATTTCTCCAGACCGGTTTGTCTGGAGGATTTTAAGAAGCTTTTGTGACAGACGACCCGCTTGGTAATATATACATCCGCAATCACGCTTGACTTACTGCACTTCGATTGGGTGCTATCTGCATGGTGCTCCGACCGCCAAAAGGGCGTCGGCGGATCTGTGCACCAGCAAGCACCATCGAAGCACAGACGTCTGCGCTAACGATTGTCGGATATATATATTACCAAGCGGGTCTTACGTTGTGTGAGGAAGGACATTTGCGTTATATGCGGTTCCAGCAGCGATAAGGGCGTTGCTGCTTACACCTCGGCAGGAAGCATCGAAGCTCGGTAGTCCGCGCTACCGATTGCAGATATCACAGTACCCCCTCTTCTGGGAATTGGTGTTATTTTAGGTGCTTTTTTGCAAAAAAGATAAAATTTTGTGCTATTTGACTTGATTGCTTCAGGTTGACATAGAACATGGGCGTTGATAAGATTGGGGTAATTGTGGCAAGTCAGATCGCTTGCTATATATCCACTCGGAATAATGTGAAAGGAGACACGATTATGAAGAGAAGAATTTTTGCTGTGTGTATGGCGATGTGCACGATGGCAATGGTTATGTTCACGGAAACAACAGGAAATGCTGTGAACGTGTATGCGGCGGCTGATGTAACGGATTCTACGATATATGCAGAGTCGGATGGTGTAACAGATTCTACGATATACACAGTGCCAGACGATATGACGAATCCAGCAGTATCTACAGCGACGAATGACGAGACGGATCCGGTGACAGGAACTGCGACAGAGGAAACTGCAGATGTGGCTGCAGTTGATTACACACAGGCCCTTGGCAATACTCTTGTATATCTGAGGAAGACTGCGGATGACCCTCAGTTTGGAGCTGAGTGGAACGTGATGACTCTTGCCAGATATGGTTATGAGGATGAGGCATGGTATGGGGAATACTATGATAATGTTGTGGAGTATGTTAAGGCAAAAGGCTCGGCAAAGCTTCACAAGAATAAGAGTACGGACAATTCAAGAACTATACTTGCACTCACTGCGATTGGCGCTGATGCCACAGATGTTGGTGGATACAATCTGCTTGAGCCATTGGCCGATATGAATTATGTAACAACACAGGGAATCAATGGCCCGGTGTTTGCGTTGATTGCATTTGACACGGTAGGTTATGATATTCCGAAGCTTCCGGATGGAAGTGACGGTGTTCAGACGACAAGAGAAGGACTTGTTGAATATATCCTTGGACGGGAGCTTTCTAGTGGTGGTTGGGCATTTTCTGGTAGTAATGCTGACCCGGATATGACAGGTATGACAATTCAGGCACTTGCGCCGTATTACAAGTCTAACACAGAGGTTAAGACGGCGGTTGACAGGGCGCTTGATGTAATGTCGGGGCTGCAGAAGGCTGATGGTGGATTTGCTTCATGGGGAACTGTGAATTCTGAGAGCTGTGCGCAGGTGATATGTGGATTGCTTGATATAGGCAGGGATGCCGGAACAGATGAGGCCTTTATCAAAAGTGGACATTCTGTGCTGGATGCTTTGATGGGATTCTATGTTGCGAGTGCCGGCGGGTTTGCCCATGCGGCAAAACAGAATGGTGAACTGGTTGTAAATGGAATGGCTTCGCAGCAGGCTGGATATGCTCTGGCTGCCTATGACAGATTCAAAAAAGGAAAGAACACACTGTATGATATGTCTGATGCAAAGCTATTATATATCCGATCCGTGGCGACAGCGGATGTGAAACTCAGCACCAGCACGTATGTGTACGACGGCAAGGTCAAGAAGCCGGGCGTGACGGTGAAGATTGGTGACAGAGTGCTTAAGGATGGCGTGGATTACACCATTTCATATCAGAACAATGTCAATATTGGCAATTCGGCAAAGGTAGTGGTGACCGGCAAGGGAATATTCAAGGGCTCAGCCAGCAAGACATTTGTCATAAAGATGGCTGCGCCGGCTAAGACGAGTGTGTCGGCGGGTAATGGAGCAGCAGGCATAACAGTAAAGTGGAAGAAAGCGGCACGGGCTGACAGATATGTGGTGCTCAGAAAGGTTGGAAATGCAAAGAATTGGACGACTGTGGCCACCACAAAATCTCTGAGCTACACTGACCGGAAGGTCGCAAATGGCAAGAAATATATCTATGCAGTTAAGCCTGTTGGAAGTGGCGGGGAGGCTACGTATACGACCCAGACAATATACAGGGTCAATCAGGAAAAGATAACAAAGATAAAGTCAACGGTGAAGAAAAAGTGCACTGTGACTTATAAAAAAAATGCGAGTGCTTCGGGTTACAGGGTGATGTATTCCACGGATAAGACATTTAAAAAGAATGTCAAGGTGTACAGGGCATCGGTAAACAAGAAGACAAATGTGACGTTGAGCGGACTCAAGGCGGGAAAGCGGTATTATGTCAGAGTTCAGGGATTCAAGAAGGTTGGAAAGACTTATTATTACGGAGCATGGAGCAAGACTGTAAACGTTGTGATCCGAAAGAAGTAGGTATATGGATAAGATCAAAGAATTTGTAAAGAAATATAAGAAACACATAGGTGGAGCTGTGATTGTTCTGCTGATCCTGGTGTGGGCTTTCTGGTACGGGGGAAATGCGCCGGGAGCCAGAGGTTTCAAGCTGGAAAAGACCGAAGAGGGAGTCACAACTGAAGCTGTAGGCGGTGCGGAACTGACGGAGACCACGCAAAAGACAGATACAACGACTGAGGCGGATAAGAAAAAGAATCCTAATAGCTCTGTAACGGAGACTTCATCAGAGACGCAGACAGCTTCGGACACATCGGGGACAGAAAATCAGACATCTGATGCGAGTACATCGGAGGCAGTGGCAGAGCGAAATACCGAGACTACCACGGAGAAGAATACAGAGGCTACTACAAAGAAGAATACCACCACGGAGTCTCAAAAAACAACTGAGAAGAAACCGGGAACCACGACGACTACGGAAAAGCGGAAACCGGATAAGACAACTGCTGATTCTTCTGCCACGACAAAGGCAACCACAGAGAATACAACTGAAGCGCCGAAGAAAACCTACAGTTGCACTATATCAATAGGATGTTCTACAATATTTGACAATCTGGAACTGCTAAGACCGGAGAAAAAGGACTATGTACCTGATGATGGTGTCATTCTGGGAACTGTGACTGCCACATTTGAGGAGGGGGACACAGTATTCGAAGTGCTTAAGTCGGTGTGCAGGGATTATGGTATACAGCTTGAATATTCATGGACGCCTATGTATGGAAGTTATTATATAGAAGGAATTCACAATCTGTATGAATTTGACTGTGGTGATGGCTCAGGCTGGATGTACTCGGTAAATGGCTGGTTCCCAAATTATGGCTGTTCAAGCTATGAACTCAAGCAGGGAGATGTGATAAAATGGCTCTATACATGTGACCTGGGAGCAGATGTTGGATCCGAGATGCATTGACAGATTCGCTTAGACATGGGTACTGGACATAGTGATTGATAGGAGATAAAAATATAATTGTGAAAAGACAGGATTCATTTTCCACATATCACCCTATAGTCAATCTGGTATACTTTATATTCACTATAGGATATGCCCTGGCATTTACCCATCCGGTTTGCCTGGGCATGTCTTTTATAGGGGCATTTGTGTATTCAGTATTGCTTAGGGGATATGATGGCTTCAGGACAAATATAAAATATATGATCCCACTTATATTGCTGACGGCGCTCATCAACCCGGCGTTCAGCCATCAGGGCGTGACGATACTCACATATTTTCCGTCTGGAAATCCGTTGACATTGGAGTCTATAATGTATGGAATCATGGCTGCGTTTATGCTGGTGACAGTGATATGCTGGTTTTCGTGCTTTAACTGCGTTATATCATCGGACAAGATGGTGTATCTGTTCGGCAAGGCGGCGCCAGTGTTGTCTCTGATACTTTCCATGACACTGAGGTTTATTCCGGACATAGCAGGACAGTTTGGAAAGGTGTACAGAGCTCAGAGGGCATCTGGATACAAACCAAAAGGTTTGTATTTTGTGAGAATTAGAACGGGCTGCCATGTGTTTTCTGCCGTTGTAACCTGGGCTCTTGAACGGGCGCTTGTCACTGCAGACAGTATGAGATCACGGGGATATGGACTTTCCGGAAGATCTGCATATTCATTATATAGATTTAGAAAAAGTGACATTAAAGCCCTCGTTTTTATTCTTGTGTGTGGTTTATATGTGATGGCTGGCAGTGTGCGCGGAGGATTTACGTTCTGGTATTATCCGTCCATAAGAGGAAGTGTAGGTGGGGCGGTTACTATAAGCATGTATGTAGTGTATGTATGCCTTATATGCGTTCCGATATATATGCAGGCAAAAGAGAATGTTAGGGTTCACAAAATGTGACAAAGGAGAAGCTGTGAATATATTAGATATAAAAGAACTGACATTTGCATACCCGGATAGCAGCGATGATTCAGGTGAAAAATATCTGCCTGATGCATTGAAAAATGTGACGCTATCTATAAAGCAGGGAGAATTTGTGGTCATACTGGGAAGTTCCGGATGTGGAAAGACCACTCTTCTGAGACAGTTGAAGACAAGCATCGCTCCGCACGGAAGATTATCCGGGGAGATAGAGTTCAAGGGAAGAAGTCTGAAGGAGATGGATGACCGGACGTCGGCAAAACAGATCGGATTTGTCCAGCAGGATGTGGATGCACATCTTGTGACAGACAAGGTATGGCATGAGCTGGCGTTTGGGCTGGAGAGTCTGGGGTATGACAATGGATATATAAGAAGACGTGTCGCGGAGATGTGTTCATTCTTCGGGTTATCCGGGATATTTCACAGGCGGGTCGCAGAGCTGTCTGGCGGACAGAAGCAGATGGTGAATCTTGCGTCGGTCATGGCTCTGTCTCCGGAGGTGTTGATACTGGATGAACCGACCAGCCAGCTCGATCCGATAGCTGCAAATGAATTTATAGCATGTCTTGTGAGAATCAACAGAGAGCTTGGCACGACCATCATCATGACTGAGCATAGGCTGGAGGAGGTGCTTCCGGTGTGCAGCAGAGCGGTGGTCATGGATGAGGGCACAGTGCTGTGTCAGGGAACTGTCAAGGCGGTAGCTGCCACCCTGAAAAATGAAGGACAGAGGTTAAAGGAAAAAGGTATAAACAGAAATGGATTGTATCTCTCCATGCCGGCGGCTGTCCAGGTGTATCTGGGGCTTGATGGCTCGGATGAATCTCCGGTGACCGTAGCGGATGGGCGAAACTGGTTGTCACAGTTTGACAGTAAGTACAGGGAATCGGGGCATGAGGCTGCGCCTGGGTATGTGCTGGTGGATGAAGGGGATGCCAGGGAGGCAGATGGTCAGAAAACTGACCATGGTGCTGGAGAAACTACAAGAAAAATTGCGAATCGTCAGGACAAGTCCTGGGCAGTCAGGATAGATGATGTTCACTTCAGATACGACAAGGGTTCGCAGGAAGTACTTCGCGGTCTGGATCTTGACATATACGATAATGAGATACTTATGATAAATGGAAGCAACGGATGCGGCAAGTCGACGTTGCTCTCCCTGATAGCGGGGGTAAATAAGCCGTACCGTGGAAGAATAAAGATAAAACAGGGTAAAAGTGTGGGCATGCTCCCACAGAACCCGGAGCTTCTTTTCACAAGACGTTCTGTACGGGAAGAACTGGTGGACGCAAGTGACAGAAAAAAGCTGGTGGACATAGTGAGGTTTTGTAAGCTGGAGCATTTGATGGACAGACATCCTTACGATCTGTCAGGAGGAGAGAAGCAAAGGCTGGCACTTGCAAAGGTACTTCTGTATGATCCTGATATTCTGCTCATGGATGAGCCGACAAAGGGGCTTGATAATGGGTTCAAGGCAGAACTCAAGTGTATGCTCAGAGATCTGCAGCGACATGGCAAGACCATAGTGGTGGTGAGTCATGATGTGGAATTCTGCGCTGTGGCGGGAGACCGCATAGCGCTGCTGTTCGATGGCGAGCTCGCCACAGTGAACTGTGTACAGGAATATCTGGCGGGCAACAATTTCTTCACCACTGCGGCGGCAAGAATCTCCCAGGGGATACTTCATTGTGCCGTTACTGTCGCCGACATACTGAGGGCATATGGCGTTCCTGACAGTGAAGCCGGAGGGAAAGGCAGCTCTGGTGCTGACTTGCGGGAGCCCGGATATGAAGCTGCAGATGTGGATGATAATAACAGGATTTCTGACGCTGAAATAATCAGAGATGTTGTGCTGACGAAGGAGCGGGAGACGGAGCCCCTAAAATGGTGGCAGATACTCACGATATCTGTCACGTCGGTGATCATCATATTCTGCTTCTGGCAGACCATGGCCCAGTCCAATCTGGCAGATCTTGTGCAGAGAGGGATGACCATCACGTCAAAGGGATGGAAATATCTGGCTATGTATGGAGTGATGATATGTGCCATAGCGGGGCTGCTCCTTGCTATAAGACCTGTCACCAGAAAGAAGAACGAGGATATCGTTATGGAAGCTTCCGGTCACAGATCCGTCAGGAGAACGATATTAAGTATAGTGGCTATGCTCGTTGTGATTCCACTTACGATATGGTTTGGATGCGAGAGACTTGGAGACAAAAAATATTATTTTATATCTCTGTTGATTATAATAGAGGCAATGATCCCGTTCTTCGTATCATTTGAGGGAAGAAAGCCCAAGGTAAGGGATATAGTCACATTGGCGGTTATGTGTGCTCTGGCCGTCACGGGCAGGGCGGCATTCTTCATGCTCCCGAACTTCAGCCCGACCATGGCCATAGTGATCATATCCGGAGTGGCATTTGGCTGCGAAGGAGGATTTGTGGTCGGCGCAATGTCCATGTTCGTGTCTAATTTCCTGATGGGGCAGGGTCCGTGGACTCCATGGCAGATGTTTGCCATGGGACTGGTGGGGTTCCTGGCGGGACTCTTCTTCTCCAAAAGCGGAGTGCGGACAAAGAACACGACAAAGCTTGGACTGTGCATATTCGGAGCACTTATCTGTATATTGATATACGGCGGAATAATGAATCCGGCGTCGGTGATAATCTGGCAGCCGGCTGTGAACAGGAGCATGATCATAGCGTCATATGTGACGGGATTCCCATTTGACGTGGTGCATGGAACTGCAACGGTGATATTCCTGTGGCTGCTGGCAAGACCATTTCTTGAGAAGCTTGACAGGGTGCGGATCAAGTATGGTGTTCTGTAGACAAATAATAAAATGATTGAGGATTACTGCTATGATAAGAAATGAGAAACTGGAAGATATCTCAGATGGAAGATTATACGATGCGAATGATATGGTGAAGGCGTACTGCGATGAGTGCAAGGGGTGCCATGCCTGCTGCACAGGGATGGGGAGTTCCATCATCCTTGATCCACTGGACGTGATGAGACTTTGTATGGAGACCGGCAAGAACTTTACGCAGCTGCTTGAAAAGGAGCTTGAGGTCAATGTGGTGGATGGTCTGGTGCTTCCAAATATAAGGATGACGGCGGATAAGTGCCCATTCTTAAACGATGAGGGCAGATGCAGCATCCATAGCGCGAGACCTGGCTTTTGCAGACTCTTTCCACTTGGCAGATATTACACCGATGACGGATTCAGATACATCCTGCAGATACATGAGTGTGAGCGCGCGGGCAGGACTAAGGTCAAGGTGTCGAAATGGATAGATACAGAGGACTTGCCGCGGTACACGAAATATATAAATGACTGGCACAAGTTCCAGAAGGACATGCAGAGAAACCTGATCGAGTATATGCGCGCTGGCGAGGATGAGACAGCGAGAAATCAGACCATGCTGGTGCTGCAGGTTATGTATGTGGGAATGTATGATGCGGAGAAGAATTTCTATGATCAGTTTGATGCCAGACTTGCGCACATTAGGAGTCTGCTGTGTATGACGGAGTAGAAAGGGATGGAATGGAGTATCTGGATGTAACTTTGTTTACCTTGTATCGGAAATCACTTGATCATACAGAGTTATAAATGTAAAAACAGGGTATAGAGTTTATATGGGAAAAGTTAGAGATATCATAGATAAGACATTTGAATATGGACAGGGCAGAGGTGAACTACCGGGAGTCAATGAGCTGGCTGAAGCTATAGAAGTGCTGTCACGGATAGAGGATGTTACGGCTGCGTCAAATGTAAAAATGAAGATGATGGATGGGCAAAGTCTGGAAGAATCCCCCCAGAATGTGAAGATGTCAGGTGATTCCAGTGACCTTCAGAACGGCATTAGTGACTTTGAGTATATCAGAAGGAAGGCTTATGATCTGGCTCATCAGAGTTTTGGCAACAGGATATATATAAGAGGACTTATCGAGTTTACGAACATTTGCAAGAACGATTGCTATTACTGCGGCATCAGGAAGAGCAACAGCCAAGTGGACAGATATCGTCTGACAATGGATCAGATTCTGGCTTGTGCCGATGAGGGATATGTGCTGGGATTTCGCACATTTGTGCTTCAGGGAGGCGAGGACGGAGGATTTTCAGATGAGGCTATAGCTGACATAGTGAGGTGCATCAAGGAGAGATATCCGGACTGTGCTGTCACGCTGTCATTTGGCGAGCATCCATATGAGACTTACAGACTGTGGCGGATGGCCGGGGCGGACAGATATCTTCTGAGACATGAGACCGCGGACAGGGTGCATTATGAAAGATTACACCCGGATTCGATGAGCTATGACAACAGAGTCAGATGTCTGTACGATCTTAAAAGTCTTGGGTATCAGGTGGGAAGTGGATTTATGGTGGGATCGCCGTATCAGACGCCGGTGAATCTGGCCGAGGATCTGCATTTCCTTGCGAAGCTGCAGCCACAGATGATAGGGATCGGGCCGTATGTTCCTCACAAGGAGACGCCATTTGCGAAGATGGAGCAGGGAACGGTCAGGCAGACGCTGGTGATGATAAGCATGCTGAGACTGATGTTCCCGAAGGCACTCATACCATCCACCACATCTCTCGGAACGATAGCGGCGGATGGCAGGGAGCGTGGGTTTATGCACGGTGCGAATGTGGTCATGCCGAATCTGTCTCCTGTGTCTGCCCGAAAGAAATACGAGCTTTA
>OGKO01001886.1_pt1 | contig 11031 bp, 4 predicted proteins | sample 1572451 | NCBI WGS metagenome assembly OGKO01 (sample SAMEA2582089, study PRJEB24529) | metagenome | biome: Human gut stool | place: China | collected 2011 | reverse complement strand
GCCAGATCATCCAGGCGTGGCAAAACAGTGGGCTGAATAAGCGAAGTTTGACCGGGAGGCTGCGTTTAAGTCTATCATCGGAGCAGGACGCCAGAGCGAGAATACTGTTGCTGCTAAAGAAAAAACTGCAAAGAAGAATAGTGATCGGGTGCTGCGGGCCTATTATCTGGATCGGGATATTGATAAGGCGCTGCGTAGGATGGCGTTGGAGGAAGGAAAAAATCTGACAGAATCGGTCAATGACGCTTTGCGAGCCGGATTGACAAAATATCTGTAAAAATACGAGAAAAATTGAAAAGGCAACCTACCACTGGCGTATGGTGCGAAAATGAAATAAAAATTTTTTTAATTTTAGGTGCGTAGTTTTGCTTTTTTCTGTACCTATATAAGTGAACGCCCGTTTTAAGACTTTTTTGAAAGGAGTGTTTTTGATGATGGATACCGGGCAGCGTGTGAAGCTTGTCAAAAGCCGAGCGTGGCAAATGCGCCGCCGACAGGAAAAGCACATCACCGAGCGATTGTCGCTTGTGTCTGTTGCGCTTTGCTGTTGCCTTATTTATGTGATGGGACATTTCCCCGACCGGTCGCCGGGTGCGGTGCAGGGCTTAAACGGCGCAACGATGCTGCTGGAAAACGTGGGCAGCTATGTGTTGGTTGGCGTTATCTGCTTTATTGCGGCGGTGGCCGTTACCGTGTTTTGCACACGATTGAGAAAGAAAAACAATAAACAGGAGGAACGAACCAAGGAGGATGAGGAAGCATGAAGAAAAGGTTTTTAGCGGCGCTGCTGAGCCTGTGCATGACGCTCACGCTGCTGCCAACTACGGCGTTTGCAGCGCTGAGCGATTCGCTGGGCAACACACCCAAGGAAAATCAGGCGATTTTGGAGCAGCTCTCCGCCTTGACCGGCGGCAGCAGCGACCAGGTGCTTTCCATGCTGAACGCTTTGGGGCTGCTGGATGAAGACGGCAATTTCAAGGTGGATCAAACCATCACGCTGGACGGCCAGGTGTTGACACTGGCGGCTGTCATGGAGCTGCTGGAAAATCCCGCCACGGATCTCACCCGTATAGCCGACGTGGATGGGACTCCGGTGGCACTGGGCGATTTGAAGACCATGATCCAAATCGAACAGGAGTTGCAGCGGATCAAGGACACCTATTTCTCCGGCAGGGAGTTTACCGGGGAAACTCTGGAGAATCTCAATAGCCTGATGGAGCAGTTGGAGCTGCAGGGCATCAGTTTGCAGTATTCCGCCTCTGCCACAGCGCCTGTGGGCGTTGAGACGGTGGATATGAGCGGAATGATGAGCCAAACGCTAGAGAATCTCGCAAACAACAGCTGGAGCTCAGGGGCTTTTACTGTATACGGCGGAAAACCGGTCGGCTTTTCCTACCGCATTCAAAAAGGCCGGCTCAGCGAGTATATCACCGGTGTGGAGGTCTCGATAGGCGAGACGAGTGAGGTCGTCGAGCAAAGCGACGGGTCCTACAAGCTGACCTATGACGTAGGCTCGACTTTCAGTTTAGGTGGTTGTAAAATCACTGTCAAGGTTACAACCAAAGGAGGGAACCCGGACTGGCTCGAGAATTCTTATTCCTATGGCGACCTGCTGGGGATGATTGAATTTTACAATGCGGAAAATCTGGTGTTCTATGACGGTGCCGCTTATACCGACCACTGTCAGCTCAAGCTAAAAAAGACGGTTAATGCCCCCACAATAAAAACATCAATGAACGCGCCGAGCTATGATAAAGAACTCAAAAATACAACCGTATTATATGATGATTTGTTTATTCCTTTGCTGGCAGATGAATACCTTGCAGCCACCGGTGCCAACAATCCGGACTTCGTTGCGCTAAGCGATACCATTGGAATTTTGGAGGGTGCCCGCAACTCGGTGCTTCCCGTCGGCTCCGACCCATTTTATCAGCCATATCAAATCGACGCCGGCATCGAGTTTGACTGGAGTACCGACGCAGCTGCCTATACCGGCCCTGCGCCGTATGGCAATTATAATTCTATAACCCCACAACCCTATGCCCCGTTCTATCTGACGGAGTACAAGCTCGACGGAACAGCTCTGACGCTCAGCGGCGACAGAAAGAGAACGGAGGAATGTACGATTAACAAGGGCAGTACGGTCAGCATCTCCCTGCAGTCTACCACGCAAAACAGAGGGAATCAGCAGTACTATCTGCCCTTCGAACTGTATCTGAAGAATGTAAATAGAGATACCCAAAATTCCACCACCACCGCCAAGACCAGCGACGTCACCGCCGAGCTGGTGGACACGGACAATGCCATCATTCAAAGCGTCACGGCCCCGGAGGGAACCTATGCCAGCGGACAGCACGTGCCTATCACAGTTACCTTTAACGAGTTCGTGGATCTTAGAAAAGCCAGCGTGACCATCAATGGCAAAGTGTATAGCGCCGCTGAGCTTTCCATGAACGACTACGGCGTCACGGCAATGCTCTGGTATCCGGTGCAGGATGCGGATGACACCACGGTCACCGTCAATGGTATGACCGGTGTGGAAGATGTTTTCGGTCATACGCTGGATACCACATCCTATCAAAGCAACTCGATTGCCGGCGTTACGCTGAAGAGCGTCTTGATGCGAAACGCCCCCACCGCACTGACCGCCGACTACGACAACGGCAAGGCATCGTTCACGATGAACGCCAACATGGAGCAGGTCTACAAGACCGTATACAGCAATTATCACACCCCGGCAGGAACAGACCCGAAGGAAGCCCCTTTCCGCCTCGAGCTGAGGTACGGCTCCGCGGAGGCACCAAGCTATCTGCAGGTCTATCTGGACACAGAGAAGGAAGTCTTCACCGTTAGCGACTACGCAATCGCACCCTCTGCTTTCGACCGCACCTACACGGTGACGCTGCAGGCCAACGAGGGCACGAAAGCCGATCCTGACTGGGTGAATGTTCTTCCCCTGACCCGGCAGTTCACGGTGGCAAAGAAAGTTTCCGCGCACACGGTGACCATCGTCCCGGAAACGAATGCCGCCGACTATACGATTTCCCTCGGCAAAACCACCCGCCCCACGCTTAAGGCAGAGGTTTTGGGGGCAGGCGGTGAGACGGCCAGCTACACCACCGGCAAATGGAGCAGCAGCGACCCGCTCATTGCCACCATCAACGAGGATACCGGCGTTGTTGCCACCACAGGAACCAAGGTGGGAACCGTCACCTTTACCTTTACGGCGGACAACGGGACTGAGGACACTGCCGATGATGTGCCGGGCGAGTCAAAGCCCTATACCGTGACGGCAGGCGATTCCCTGGCACTGGTGATTCCCGGCGGCGCGTCCATCGTGACGCGGGTAAATCAGCCTGCCACCGTGCTGTGGAGCTCCAACGCCGCGCTGATGGCACCGGGCAAAGAGTTCAATTACAGGATTGACCTGTATGAGGGCAACTACGCGAATGAGGCGGCGCTGAGCGGTCTCAAGCCCGTTGCGACTTATACCGCCGGCAAGGATAAAAACAGCGTGCGGATCGAGGAGAATGTGCTCTCCAAGCTCTCCAACGGCAATACCCCTGCCTACACGGTATTGGTCTCCATGCCGCATCCCAACGCCGGAGGTGAGGACGTCCGCTTGTCGGCACTTGCCTGGATCATCGTGCAGGCACCACCTGCCACAGCCAGGCTGACACCGCCCCAGAGCATTTACCTCAAGGATACTGACGGCACCGTCAATATCGACTGGTCGGTGGAAAACACCACTGAGGGCGCCCCTTTGCAGCCCACGCTGACCATTACCCGGGTCACAGAGGACAACACCACCACCAAAGTGGTGGACAGCGTGCGCCTATCCGGCACCTCCGGGAGCTTCCCCCTGTCATTACAGAGTGTGCAAGCCGGCAATCTGAAGGACACCTATCAAGTGGTTTTGAGCGTGGAGAATACTGGTGAGGAATCTTCCAGCACCGACTCCTTCCCCCTGTATGTCTACGATGCCGACGCACTGAAGGTGCAGGACGACGAAGGAAAGACGATTTCTGCGCTGACCATGGACAATACCTCCAAGGTCAGTGGCACCCTGCCCACCGATACAGCTGAAATTTTCCAGCTGCGCCAGGAGTTGGGGCTGATCGAGTACATAGGCATCAACTATGACGAGTACGGATGGAACTCCTTTAAAGACGGCATCCGGTGGCTCTCCAGCAACAACAATGCCATTTCCGTCAACTACAAGCAGGGCGGACTGTATGAGGACATCAGAAACTTCTCATTTGATTCCTACCTTCCCGAAACCAAAATGGCGCTGTCAGGCTTGGCCAACGGCACCGCAACCGTCACGGCTACCCATGCCGCCACGGGCATGAATGCCGCCGTACAGGTGACAGCAAAAACGCTGCAAAATAAGTTCTATCTCTTCCAGCTGATGCCTGCAGCGGAAACTACGCTGCAATACACCGACGGCAAAGGTGTGTCCAAAACGGTCACGACCAACAGTGAAGGTGTGCTGGCGCTTTACGAACCCAACGGAATCGCCAGTGAGGTGTCTCTGCGGTCCGGCTCCGGCGCGGATATTTATCTGGGCACCATCTATAAAGAAAATCTGCGTTCCGGCGAGCGGGATGCCACAAAACTGCAGCTTTATCCCTTGAATACCTTCAGCCTTCGGCGAGTCGCCCGGGCATCTGTGACGCTCATCACGCCGGGCGGCGATCCGCTGGCGAACAAGACGGTGACCGTTCGCGGCGGCGTTTATAAAAACGGAGGCTACTGCGAGACAGCTCTGCTGGGCTCCAGGGCAGGAGCACTTGTCAGCGGCATCACCGGCGACACCTATACCACGGATGCGGCGGGAAATATAACCGTCTATCTGGATTCCACCCAGTTCTGGTCGGCCGAAAAGGGCGAGAGCAATACCACGGCGCTTTCCGCTCTGGATCAGCTGGAGTACATTCTGGAGATCAGCGCAATTGACGGCGACAAGTACTATCCGCTGCTGCTGACTGTCAACGGCAAGCTGGGCGTGGACGATATAATGCGCACCGCAGAGGGCGTTGTCTCTCTGGAGCGCGTGCCGGCGGGGGAGGAAAACAAACCCTTCATTGTGGCGCAAAGCGTTGATTACGGTCTTGCCAACGGTCAGAAGGTGGATGTCCGCAGCTCGACTGGGAAGATTGGCCCTAACAGCAGCTTTAAAACAGCAAGCCTGCACACCACCATGTTCCTCTGGGGCGAGGATATTGCCGACGCGCGGAATTACAGTCTCAAGCTGGCGGACGAATACGGCGTTCTTCCTGCCGCCCAGAGCAGCAGTACCACGCAGTATCCATTCTCATCCATCCCCGTAGTGGAAAACGATCTGACCCTCACCGAGGCCACCATGACCACTTCTGGATGGATCGCCGACGGCAAGGATGTGGGTATGAAAACGCAGCTGAGCCTGAACGGCAGCCTGCTACAGGAGAAAATAATGCCCTTCAGGGTCGTTGATCTGACTCGAGTGCCCAAGGTGACAGAGGATGAGCGCGTCACCGGTATTCTGTTGACGATGAAGGACTCCAGTGGAGTGAATGACGTTGACTTTGGCGGAGTGGGCGATAGTAACATTCTCAAGGTGCTGACCGGACGGCTGGATGATCTGAGCGGTCCGGTGGACACATCCGTGTTCAAAATGCTTATCACCCCTAGCGAAGATCCTTCCGTGTTCCGTGCCATGATTTGGGCCGGGTACAATACGCTGGAGATGGAGGACATGGACTATTCCGAGGACGGCGTGGCCTTGGGTGCGAATGTGCTGACGCAGAACCTGGAAGTGGGCGTGCCCGGGACCGGGGACCTGAGCCAGATGGCCCAGGGCACCTATGATCCCAAGGGGGACTACAAAGCCAACTCCATGGTCGGCAAGGTCACCAACACGGATCTCAACTTGCAGTTGGAGGGCTTTTATGAAGCGGAAATCCGATATAACGCCGAAAAAAAGGAGTGGGAGGTTTTCACCGTAGGCGGCGGCTTTACCGCCGGCGCTGGCGTGGGCTTCAACTTCAGCGTGAACGCCATGGCTGGTCCCGTGCCGTTGACAGCAACCTTTGAGCTGGGTGGTGCCATTCAGCTGGATTTCCGTACCGCAGTGCGCTACGGCCGGCAGGGCGAGGGTACAGAGCTTGCCTGGAGCGATCCCACGGCCACGGCTGTGAATGACTTTTTGACCACGCTGCGTATCAACGCCTATGTCCACGCGTTTGGCGGCATTGGCTTTGACTATTCGGTCGTGGCGCTGAAGATAGGCCTATTCGGTAATTTGGATGTGGACAGTCAGAATAAGTTCCTTTCCCGCACCTATCTTGCCGACGAGACAAAGCGCCAGATCAATGGTCAGGCCTTGGGAATCCAAAGCGAAGTGGGAATCAAATTTGTGGCAACCTTCCTGTTTATCTCCTACGAGGCGGTGATCGCCTCAGGAACCCTTGGAGCCACCAGGACTTTTAATGACTGGAAAACAATCGACGACTACTGGAATAGCGCCACCAGTGGGCTGAGCCTTGCCTCGCTGAGGATGGCGGCGGCCCAGAGCGGAATGCAGGTGGCTTCTGGCAGTGCAACGCTCCAAAGCCGGGACTATCTGGAGCAATATGCCCGTACTTGGGGCCAGCCCCAGCAGCGGATGATGCTGTTCTCTTTGAACTCCACCAATGGGTTGGAAAACATCCAGACCAATGCCAACCCCACATCCTATCCACAGCTCAGCGATGACGGGAAGGTATTGGTCTACATTAACGACGGCAACAGCAGCAGTATTTACGACAGCCGGGCGCATTTCTCCACCCTCAATGGCGGCATCTATACTCCCTCCAGTGAAATTGACGTTCCCGCAGGGTTCCCCGGCTACGGCGACACGAGCATTTCTTTGTCTGGCACTGGCAGCTTTGCGGCGGCGGCTTGGGTTCGCATGGGCACCGACCTGCCGGGTAAAAATGCAGGTGATCCCGTGACATTGGAAGAGCAAAACCTGCTGATGAACAGCACGGAGATCGTAGTGTCCGTCTATAACGGCACAACCTGGACTTCCACCCGCCTAACCAACGACGGCACGCCGGATCTGGCTCCAGCTACGGCAGTGGGCGGCGACGGCAAGGCCATCGTGTTCTGGCGCAGCGTTTACACCCCCGATCTTGGTACGCAGGGCAGCAACCTGCTGAACTTCACGACCAGAGATTGTATCATGTACAGTTGCTATGACAGCAGTAACGGCGACTGGAGCAATGCCAAAATGCTTTATAACGGTGCTACTGGCAGCGTGAAGGCGTTGCAGGCGGCCATGCTGCCCGACGGAACCGCTATGGCGGTTTACTCGCTGGACCGCAGCGGAACCGGAGATACCTCCGCCTACGAGATCGCCTATTGTACCGTGGCTGCTGACGGAACTCCAGGTACAGCCATGCTGGCGACCTGTGACAGCAATCTTGACGAAAACTCCCAGGTCGTTGCAGCCAACTTCGGCAGCGGGGATGACCGATTTGTCATCGGTTGGCACAGTGTCCGAGACGGCAGCAGCGATATTCAGCTGTTGGCTGTGGACGGCAGCGGCACCATGTCCAACAGTTTCCCCGGCTCTTTGTCTGTCCTGACCAGCAGCGGCAACGCCGTCGTGGGCGGAGACTTCCGCTTCGCTTCCCTCAGCGGGGATCATCGCAGCCGCAATGATCTTACCATCGTCTGGAACGAGACTGTCAATAACGCAAACGGCGCGGTAGATCACGGCATTTTGAAGGCGGCCAAGCTGCGCTATGCCGAAAATACCTACACGCTCTCCGCACCATTGGAATTGGCAGAGCTGCCGGATCGCACGCTGGCTGACCACTTTGATGCCTATGTCAGTGGCAGCAATCAGGTGCAGGCTGTCATTCAGGCCACCTTCTATGACGATGAAAACCCGCAGGTAATCGGCAACGTGACCGTTCCGGGTGAGAAAACGATCCTCTATACCGCTACCTCTGATTTTGTCACCGACGCGGTGGCAGTGGAACAGATCGGTGTGGATTATGCAACGCTGGCGCTGAACAGCCTGACACCAATTCGCTTTACCATCCGCAACACCGGGCTGAACGATGTGACAAACCTAACGGTCAAGCTTGGCAGCGGGGAAACCGCCACCCTTACGGAAAAACTGCTGCCAAATGAAAGCACCACCCTTACCGTCTGGCACCATGTGAAGGACCGCGTGACCGACCCGAGCTATACCATCACCGCCGCCGGCGGCATCAACGAAAACGGCACAGTGTATCTGGATTATCCCGACATTGGCATCTCGCAAATGGAAGTGATTGCGGAGGGCGCCGGCAAGCGCACGGTGCGCATGACCCTCTATAATTCCTCTGCCGCCACGCTGGCTGGCGGAAAGAACCGCGAGGTGAAGCTTGCGTTCTATGCGGATGATCTGCATACCAAATCTGCAGTGGTGGCCTGCGCCACAAACGGCGTATCGGTTCGCGATAATGAAATCACCATTTCCGAAGACAGCGCCCTCGCCCGCATCGATCAGGGAACCTTTACACTGGACCTGACCTATGATCTGGGCAAGTATATGAACTCAATTGGCAAAACCGAGATACCCAATGTGGGTACCTATCTGTACGCTGAGGCGTGGGCGGAAGGTCAGATCGGTGGAACGGGAAGCAATCAGCGCCTGCCGGAGTATGACGGCAGTGACAGCGAGGCCAGCGTCCATATGACCGGCGCACTGGCCCGCACCGGAGAGCGGATGACGATGGATGTGACACAGGGGAACGACGGCAACGGTCACAGCACCGCCGCCATTACCCTGCGCAACAACTGCCTGCAGTCTCAGACTAGCGCAGAGCTGGTAGCCACGCTGCTGGATGCTGCCGGGACCGTTCTGGAAACGAAAAAGACCGGTATTGGCGGTGCCATCTCCGGGGAAACCTTCCAGACGGAAACCGTCACCTTCTCCCGGCTTGGCACCCGCGTAGTGGTGCGAGCCGCAGTGCCCGGTAATGACCTTCTGACCTTTGAAGGTCTGGCAGTGGGGCTCGGCGATTTTACCGCCAACGGAACGAACTATACCTATACGCTGCAAAATGATAGCGGAGCAACATCTACGCTAGTCACAGCGGTGTCTGGAAACGGCGAGCCCGTGAGCATCAACGGACAGGCTCTGTCCACCGGCGGCAGCGCAACCGTTGCCATCTCCAACAGCGGCACAACCGACATTGTCGTGGTAATCGGTGCTAAAACCTATACGTTGACGATTCTGCGCAATAGCGGCACAGGCGGCAATGAATGCGGTGGCGGCAGCGAGTGGAAGTACGATGCCGAAAACCACTGGCATGAGTGCTCCTGCGGTGATAAGAAAGATGTTGCAGCACACACCGCAAGCGACTGGATTATTGATACTCCGGCAACGGCTACCGCCGACGGTACGAAGCATAAGGAATGCACCGTCTGCAGTTATACGATGGCAACCGAAACCATCCCGGCAACCATCCCGGCAACCGGCGGCGGTGAGCATACTCACAGCTACGGCAGCGAGTGGAAGTACAATGCCGACAACCACTGGCATGAATGCTCCTGCGGAGATAAGGCTGATAAGGCGGCGCACGACTTCAAGTGGATTGTTGACAAGGAAGCGACCGCAACGCAAAATGGCTCCAAGCATGAAGAATGCAAGGTTTGCGGCTACAAGAAGGCGGCAGTTGAGATTCCGGCTACCGGAACACCGACTGAGCCGGGCAAGCCGACTGATCCGGATTCTTCGCAGACCGGTGACAACAGCAATATGCTCCTCTGGATCGCACTGCTGTTTATCAGCGGCGGTGCTGTGATCGGCATCACCGTTTACAGCAAAAAGAAGAAAGAAAACGCTGAATAAATCAGCTGCGAACCTTTGAGCGAAGGGCGGTGACGGACATTGTCGTCATCGCCCTTTCGCTTGTACCGGAGAAGAACCACATGATGCGGGATTATCAATCGAACCGCCCCGTCAGGCAGCAACCGCCGGGACGATTCCCGAACGAGTCAGATCGAACGGTAGAGAGAATCAGAAAAAAGAAGAAAAAACAGACGAAGCGCCGTATGGTGCTTTGTGGTGCGATCGCCGCACCGGCGGTAATCATCGTTGGCATTATACTGCTGGCAAAAGGCTGCTCCGGCGGCACGGACGCACTTGCAGGCACATGGGAGTTCGACGGAACGACCACCTATTCCTTTGACGGCAGCGGAAGCGGCGCAATGGAGCTGCCCTCCATATCCTACGATTTCACCTATACCATCGACGGCAACAAAGGCATTTCCACAGTGCTTACATACCTTCAGCGAGGACTTTTCATCTGTAAGCATAAAAGAAAACATCATCTGCACACCCAATAGCAGAGAATGAAAATCCCAGACAATGGTAGGACGTTCAAGCAACTCTATGTGATAGGTTGGCGCAATACCGCCAAATGTCGCCATTCCCTGACGGTAAAGCTGTTTTTGCATATCATCCAGCATGTCAAAGTCCTGATAGTAGAGGAAGCTTGACATAAAGGTAAATGCCCAGTCCTTGAACAGTGTTACAAGCCAGTCATACCTTTCTGCATATTCTTTCTGAAAACTCATCATTACTGCCTGCGGTTTGTTTTTCATGGTCATAATTAGTGCCATCATCTGCACATCGTCCGTATTCCATGAAGATTTATCTTATCCGTTGTCGCAGTCCATCAAAGATACTTCAATTATAACAAACATATGTTTGCATTTCAAGGAGGAGGTGAAATTATTATGGAGCAGACAGCAAGTAAGGAGCGGGCGATGTCCTCTTTTACCAAAAGAAAAGGACAGACCACCTATAAGGTAAATGTGTTTTTCGCAGAGAATACCACAGCAACCTTGCCTTATGTATTGTCAGCGTAACTTTGGCATTGATTGCCGTAAGGTATATTCCAGTGGATATCAATGTAGTGAGCTGGAGGATTGGCTTTTCGGTCTGACTGAATATTTTGTATCATGGCTGCTGTAAGATAAATCACTAAGCTGAAAAAAGTACTCCCA
>OGKO01001884.1_pt1 | contig 11051 bp, 8 predicted proteins | sample 1572451 | NCBI WGS metagenome assembly OGKO01 (sample SAMEA2582089, study PRJEB24529) | metagenome | biome: Human gut stool | place: China | collected 2011 | reverse complement strand
CGTGGGATCGACCTCGGCCCCCTCTTCGACGTAGGCACGCGGGTGAATGCCCGGGGTCGCGGCGACGGGGAAAAGAAGTTGCGACGCGAAGGCAAAGAAGGCGTAGGGGTCTTCGCAAAGAAGCACCGAGCCCGCCGTGCGGCCTTGCGCGCCGAAGATCGCTTCACAGTCCTTTTCGCGAAGGATGACGAGCGACGCCGCGGACGCCTTCATCGCGTCCGCGTAACGCGCGTCCGTCAAAAAGGCCATGTCGCCCGTACCCGCCGACTGCGGGGGCATGAAGCGCTTGACGACGACGTCCTCGCCCGAGAGACGCGCGTCGAGCCGTCCCTTCGAGCGTTCGCGTACGAGCGCGACGAGTTCGGAGGCGAGATAGGTCGGTTGCTGTTGAATGGTCACTGTCGGACTCCTTGGCGCCCGGGGTTTCGGGCACACGGTCAATCAAAAAAGCCGCGGGAGCGAAGCGCCCGGCATTTCGTCTTGCTCGGGGACCTTGCGACTCGGGCGGCTTTTTGAGATTTTCGAAAATTTTCGGTTGGTTCGCGAAGGCAGTCGCTTACTTCGATTTCGCGGGCTTCGCGTCGCGGTCGAGCGCTTCGATCCCGCGGTTCGTGAGGTCGACGCGGTCGCTGGCGTAGAAAAATTCGTAAAGCACGAGGTCGAACTTTTCGCTGCGGGCGATTTCCTGAATGATGCGTCCCGCACGGTTCTGAAGAAGGAGCACCTCTTCGTTGCGGCGCTGATTGAATTCGTCGCGCGCTTCGCGGTTGCGGCGCGTGACGTCGCGTTCCATTTCCGCAAGCGCCCGCTGCTCGGCGACGCGGCTCGCTTCGTCCATCGTCTTCGCTTCGCGCTCAAAGCGCTCGAGCCGCGTCTTGAAGCGACGCGCGAGCGCGTCGATTTCTTCCTGACGGCGCTGCCCCTCGGCGTTCAAACGGTCGCTCGCCTCCTGCGCCACTTTCGCGTCGCGAAGGATGCGCTCCATGTTGACGACGCCGATCTTCAGAACCGGCACGACTTCGCTCGAACGGGTCGCGGCCGTCGGGGCGCTTCCGGCCGCAAGTGCGGGCGCGGCGCCGAGGAGCGCGGCGGACGTCAAAGCGGTCAGGGAAAGAAGCGTTGCGGAAAGAATCTTCGGCATGTTGGTGCCCTCCGGACAAAGGGAAGACGTAGGGAAGATGCGGGAGAAGTGCGCGGGCGGAAGTCAATGCGACATCGAAGCACCCCGCCGCCTTCTCCGTTGGGAAATCGGCCGGACTCGCGTCCGACCGATTTCGGGGTTCGTATCGGGTTCCTGGAGTTAGAAGCCCGTACCGATCTGGAACTGGAAGCGCTGCACGTCGTCGCCTTCCTTCTCGTTGAGCGGCGCGGCGATCGAGAACTTCAAGGGCCCGAGGGGCGAAATCCAGGCCACGCCGATACCCGTCGAGTAGCGCAGATCCGAAAGGCTCACGTCCTGACGTTCGTAGCGGCCGCCCGACATCGGAACGCCTTCGTAGCCCCAGACGTAGCCCGCATCGAGGAAGCCGAAGATTCGCAGCGTACGGTCGCCGCCCGGAAGGGGCGCGAGCACTTCGATCGAGCCCGTCAGCATGCGGTCGCCGCCGAGGTTGTCCGCATCCGTGTCGCCCTGATACGTGTAGGAGTAGTCCTTCGGACCGAGCGTGCCGGAATTGAACCCGCGCACCGAACCGATACCGCCCGCGTAGAAGTTTTTGAAGAACGGGAACTGCGAGGTGCTGCCGTAGACGTCGCCGTAGCCCACTTCGCCGTTGAAGGCGAGCGTCCACGTGCGCGAAAGCGGTATGAACTGCTGGTACTGGTAGGTGAGCTTGTAGTACTGGATGTCGAGACCCGGAAGCCCGAATTCGCCGTTCAAGCGCTGGTAGACGCCGCGCGTCGGAGCGAGCGAATTGTCGCGGCTGTCGCGCGACCAACCGAGCGTGAGCGCCAGGCTCATCGGGTCGTCGCCGAACTGGTCCTTGTAGTTCTTGTAGCGCTGCGGGGAGTTTTCGTTCGTGTCGACGCTCGTCATTTCCCAGCGGCCGCCGAGGAAGACGCGGTCGAGTTCGGTGAACGGAATCCCCCACGAGACGCCGAGCGCGCGGGTTTCGTACGTAACGTCCGCGACGTCGAGCTCGTCCAAGTCCACCTTGCGGTCGGAGATGTCCCACGAGCGGCTGATGCCTTCGGGAGTGATGTACGGTTCGACCACCGAAAGCGCGTACGTGCGCTGCGACTTCGAGGTATTGACGTCGACCGACACGGAGTTCCCCGTGCCGAACACGTTGTTCTGCGCGAAGCCCGCCGAGAGGATGATGCCGTCCGAGGTGGAGTAGCCCGCACCGAGCGAAATGGAGCCCGTGGGACGCTCTTTGACGTTCACTTCGAGGTCGACCTGGTCGCGCGTGCCCGGCACCGGCTTCGGTTCGGCCGTCACGGTTTCGAAGTACCCGAGTCGGTCGATACGGTCGCGGGAGAGCTTCACCTTGTCGCTGTCGAACCAGGCGGATTCGTACTGACGGACTTCGCGGCGGATCACTTCGTCGCGGGTGCGGTTGTTGCCCGTGATGTTGACGCGCCGCACGTAAGCACGGCGACCCGGGTCGATTGTGTAGACGATGTCGACCGTACGGTTTTCGCGGTCGGCGACGGGGTTCGCGGGCGCCGCCGCAAAGGCGTAGCCGAGGGTGGAGAGCTTGTCCGTGATCGCCTGCGAAAGGTTCTTCACGTTTTCGGCGTTGTAGATTTCGCCTTCCTTGATGGTGACGAGGCTCTCCAAGTCCTTGTCGAGCCCGAGCATGTCGCCCGTGAGCTTCACGCTCTTCACCGTGTACTTTTCGCCTTCCGTCATGTTGATCGTGACGAAGACGTCGGACTTGTTCGGCGCGATCGAGACCTGCACGGAGTCGATCTTGAAGTCGAGGTAGCCCTGGTTCATGTAGTACGAGCGGATCGTTTCCAAGTCGGCCGCCAACTTTTCGCGCGAGTAAAGGTCGCGCTTCGTGTACCAGGACATCCAGTTCGGGGTGCCGAGCTGCATCAGGTCGGCGAGCTCGTCGGAGTCGAAAATCGTGTTGCCGACGAAGCGGATGTCGGCGATCGACGAGGCGCGGCCTTCGTCGACGTTGATCGTGATGCGAACGCGGTTGCGTTCGAGCGGCGTCACGGTGGTCTTCACGGAGACGCCATAGTAGCCGCGCGCGAGGTACTGACGGCGCAATTCCTGATCGGCACGCTCCAAGGTCGCCTGGTCGAAGATACGCCCTTCGGCCATGCCGACGTCGCGCAGACTCTTTTCAACGGCGTCCTTGTCGAACGCCTTGATGCCGTGCGTTTCGATCGTGGCGACGGCCGGGCGCTCCAAGAGCGAGACGACGAGAACGTCCCCGTCTTGGGAAAGCGAAACGTCGCGGAAGAGCCCCGACTGATAAAGGGAGTGAATGGCTCGCGAGCCCTTCTCGGGCGTGAAGTCGTCCCCGACGCGGAACGGCAGATGCGAGAAGACCGTGCCGGGTTCCGTACGGACGATACCTTCGACGCGAATGTCCGAAATCGTGAACGCCGCGGCTTCGCCCGCAAGAGCGAAGGCCGCGAGAACACCCGAAGCGATTCTGGTGAACTTGAAGAGCTGCAAGACTGTTCTCTCTTTAAATCGTGTCCGGGGAGCATTGCGCGATGTTGCGCGCTTTGCCTCGCCCCTCGAAAAGGGAGGTCGCGGACACGCTGAAAAATTCGTATCGTGGCGCCCTCCGCCCTCGGCGGAGAACGCGAATCAAGGTCGGGAACAAGGTTACCAAAAAGCGCACCGCCCGTGCGACCCCGAAGGAGCGAAATATGGCGTTTTCCATACGCCGTCTTCGCACGTTCGGGGCTCGGGACGGAGCGCCTTTTCAGTCGATCCTCGCGGCCCCGCTTACGGCCCCGTCAAGCGAGAAACGTCGTTGAAGGTGACGTAAATGGCAAGAAGCACAAGGAGCGCCATGCTCCCCGCCGCAAGCCATTCGCGCACCCGCGCGGGCAAATCGCGCCGAAACGTTCCCTCCAGGGCGAGGATGACAAGCTGCCCGCCGTCAAGCGCCGGGATCGGGATGAGGTTCATGAAGCCGATCGCGATCGACAGAACCGCGACGAAGTCGAGGAAGGCAGAAAGCCCCGCCGTGACGGCGCTCCCCGCCATGCCGGCGATCCCCACGGGACCCTGCATCGTGTCGGTGCCGACTTCGCCTTCGGCCATGCCCTTCACGGCCGAAGCCTGCACGGTCGTGAGGCTCATCACCTTGTGAAAGGCCATGCGAATGGACTCGATCGGGCCGTGACGCACGGTCGTCAATTCAATGCCGGGCATCAACGTCAGATCGGCGCGACCTACGACCGTCCCCGTCGCTTCGTCCTTCACGGCACGCGGCGTCACCGTGATCGTCATTTCGCCCGTCCCGTCGCGCTCGATCAAGAGCTTCATGGGCTTTTCGGCCGAGGCTTTCACGGCGGCGAGAAACTCTTCGAGATTCATGGGAGTGCCGTTCACGCTTCGGATGAGGTCGCGCGATTTGAGCCCCGCGCGATCCGCCGGACCGTCCGCAATCGGCTCGCCCACGAGAACGCCCTTCCCCGTCAACCGCAAACCCACGTCCCGAAAGAGGAACCCGGGTTCGACCGCGTCCTTCATCGAGAAGTCCGAGAGGTCGAGCGTCGTTTCAACGGGAACGCCCGCGCGTTCCAGCGTCAAGGGAACCGCCCCTTCGCCCACGCGATTGAGGATTTCAAGCTGCAAGTCCGTGAGACCCGCAACAGGCACGCCCCCGAGCGCCACCGCGCGGTCGTTCGTCTCGATCCCCGCACGGGCGGCGGGCGTATCGGGCGCGGCCGCAAGGTACGGGACGATATCCTTCGTCCCGATCGCTCCGACCGCGATGAAGAGGACGAAGGCGAGCAGGAAATTCATGAAGGGCCCCGCCGCGATCACGAGCGCGCGCTTCCAACGGGCGACGTTCGAAAAGAGCGCGTTGCGGATTTCGGCGGGCGCGTTCGGATGCTCGTGGGGTTCCTCGAACATCACGTAGCCCCCGAGCGGAAGGACGGAGAGAGCGAATTCCGTATCCCACGCGCGTCGGCTCGCGATCACCTTGCCCATCCCGATGGAGAAGCGCTTGACGCGAATGCCGAGCCACTTGGCGGCGAGATAATGCCCGCCCTCGTGAATGAGGATGATGAGGCCGAGCGTAATGAGAAAACCGACGACGGAGGTAAGAACCGCCATTTAGCCCTCCTTCCCGTTGCGCTCGAGCACCGCGACCGCTTCGCGCGTGAGAGCGCGGGTCTTGCGGTCGAGATCCAGAATCGCTTCGACGCTCTCGGGCTTCGGAGCGTCGATTTTCGCGAGCATATCGGCGACGAGGGCGAACATCGTCGTAAAGCCGATTCGACGATCCAGGAACGCTTCGACGGCGATTTCGTTCGCGGCATTCAAGACGATCGTTTCGCCGCCGCCCGCGGCGAGCGCCTTGAAGGCGAGCTCAAGGAGCGGGAACGTCTCCCGGTCGGGCGCTTCGAAGGTGAGGGTGCCGAGCGTCGTGAAGTCCAAGGGTTTCACGCCCCCATCCATGCGTTCGGGCCAACCGAGCGCGTACGCAATGGGCGTACGCATGTCGGGGGCCCCCAACTGCGCGATGGTCGCGCCGTCCGCAAAGGTCACCATCGAGTGGATGATCGACTGGGGATGAACGACGACGTCGATCCGATCGGCGGGAAAGCCGAAAAGCCACGATGCTTCGATCACTTCGAGGCCCTTGTTCATGAGGGTTGCGCTGTCGACGCTGATCTTGCGGCCCATCGACCACTTCGGGTGCTTGACGGCCATCTCGGGGGTAATGCCCGAAAGGTCGCGTCGACCGCGGAAAGGTCCGCCCGAAGCCGTGAGCACGATGCGCGCCGAGGCGCGCGCCGCTTCCGAGGCACCGACCAAGCACTGGAAAATCGCGTTGTGTTCGCTGTCCAAGGGAAGGAGCGTCGCGCCCGCACGCTTCACCTCGTCCATGAGGAGCGCACCGCCGCAAACGACGCTTTCTTTGTTCGCGAGGAGCAGGCGCTTAACCGCCCCCGCCGCACCCACCACGGCCTGCACGACCGAGTCGACCTCGGAATCGCCCGCAAGCTCGGCCACGGCCGCAGCGCCCGCGCGCACTTCGGCGTCCACGCCCGCCGCACGGAGGGCCGAAGCGAGTTCGTCCTTTTTCGATTCGGTCGCAATCGCGACGATCCGGGGGCGGAATTCGCGGGCCGCTTCGACGAGCGGCTCCACGCGGGTCGCACCCGCCATCGAGTGAACGACGAAGCGCTCGGGATGACGCCGCACGACGTCCAGGGTCGAACGACCGATACTGCCCGTAGCGCCGAGAAGCGCGATGGATTGAGTCATTTTTTTCTGTTCCTCTTTGCTTTGTATTTTTTCGTGTGCCGCTTGGGAGCCGTCAGACCCTCTGACCTTATGCCTTCACAAGCGTGATCCGGGCGATTTCGGCGGGGACGCCGACCCGGAAAGGAAATCCGTTCCAAACGCCCGAGCCCGGATGAACGTAAAGTTTCGTGCCGTCTTCGAGCGCGTATTCGCCGCGCACGAAAAGCCCGTTCATGATCGCAACGCCCCGGTCGAACCCCGTAATCTGCCCGCCGTGGGTGTGACCCGAAAGTTGCAGCGTGAAATCGGCTTCCGCCCGATAGCTCGGGAATCCTTTGGGCTGATGAACAAGCAGAATGCGCGGGACCGTCTTGATGTCGGGTGCCCCCTCAAGGGCGCGCTTCACGTCGGGCGTTTCGCGCCCGAAGCGCGCGCCCATGCGGTCCGCAAGGCCCGCAAGGCAAATTTTGGCGTTTCGTCCCGGCACGTCCAGAACGGTATGCGCGTTTTTAAGAAGGCGAATGCCGAGGCTTTCGATCTTCGCGATCCAGGCATCGTAATTCCCGTAGTGTTCGTGGTTTCCTTCGCAACCCCAGACCCCCATCGGGGCGGAGAGGTCCGCCAAGGGCGCGACGTCCCGTTCGCGGCGCTTTACCGTTCCGTCCACGAAGTCGCCCGTAATGAGAATGAGATCGGGCGAGAGGGACTGCACCCGCTCGACGAGCGCGCGTACGTGGGGCTCCGTCGAAAGCGCCGAGCAGTGAATGTCGGAAAGCTGCACGAATGAGAACCCCTCCAATTCGGGCGGCAGATCCTTCACTGCGATCCGACGATCCACGACGTCGGGAACGCGAATCCCTTCGTACATCCCGAAGGCGCCGAGTCCGATCGAGGCGCCGAGCAACCCCAACACCGTGCGGCGGTCGCGCTGCACGAGGCGGTGGGCTTTGATGCCCGAGCGCCCTGCGAGAACGCAGCCGAGGATGATCGCTTCGCGCAAGAGCGTCGCCCCCGCAAGGAAAAAGAGCACGGCCTGCGTACCCGTCGCTCCGACGATCACCCAGCGCGGTAGTTCGGGAGAGAGGAGGCCTCCCAACCACAAATCGGCCGCGGCCGGATAGGCCACCGCCGGCACGAGCGCAACGAGAAGCACCGCTTTGATGCCCCGACGGATTTCCGCGGGAGCAATGAAGCGCCAGGTCACCCAGAGGGCGAGAAGAAAATTGAAAATCGCAAAACGCATGGGGGCAGAATCCGGTGGGTGGCGAACGGCCCGAGCCGCATGGAAAGGCCCGTTACAAGGCCCTTTATTGTACGAGGCGCTCTTTCTTCCGACGGCGGAAGGACGCACGCATGCAACGTCCGAACACAAATTCGAGCTTCGGGCCGCAACGGCGGCCGCATCGGTAAAAAACGCGTCGTCGGGGTGTTGTTCTACGCTTCAGTCCTCCATCCGCTCGACAAGCCCCTCGCCCGCGAGTCGCTCCAGAAGGCCCGCTTCGAAAGTCTCCGCCTCGCGCTCGGGAACGAGCACCTCGTAGGAGGCGTCGTAACGGAAGTCGCTTGAAAGAATGCGTCCCCGCACGCTCTTCAGGCGGTGCAGGAAATCCGTCACGGCCGAGTGGTCGATCGAAACGACGAAGCGCACCGTCTCTTCGCGCGCCGTGACGGGAAGACTCTCAAGCCCCAGCTTTACCGTCCCCTGATAAGCCCGAACGAGCCCGCCCGTGCCGAGCAAAATCCCGCCGAAGTAGCGCGTCACGACCGCCGCCACTTCGCCGACGCCGCTGTGGAGCAGCGCCGTGAGCATCGGACGCCCGGCCGTCCCCTTCGGCTCCCCGTCGTCGCTCGCTCCGACGAAAGCCGTTTCCCCCGGGGCGCCCGCCACGTACGCCCAGCAGTTGTGCGTCGCGTGACGGTGTTCCTCGCGGATGCCGTCGATGAAGGCCTTCGCCTCTTCGGGCGAACTCACGCGCGCCATCGTCACAATGAAGCGCGAACGCCGGATCGTGTCTTCGGCGCGGTGGAATTCCCCCGGGGCGAGATTCGGTACGTTGTAGACGTCGGTCATGGGTTGAAGAGCAGGAAGGGTTCGAAAAGAAGGAGCCGCCGGACGTAGGGAAGCGGAAAACGGTACCCCCGAAACGACGGCGGAGCCCGCGACCGATCGGGGTCGGAGCTCCGCTTCAAAATTGCGCGTGATTTCGACTCGGGGCCTCAGCGCGCGAGCACCACCGAGAGGATGATCCAGGTCGCGGCGGGAATCACGGGAAGGGGCGCATCCATGCGGTCGAAAAAGCCCCCGTGGCCGGGCAAGAGGTTCGAGGAATCCTTGATCCCGACGAGGCGCTTCAGCATCGACTCCCAGAGGTCGCCCGCAATCGAGAGCGCGACGAGCCCGGCGAGCACCACGACGCCCCAGATAAAGCCCAGTTCGTCGAAGAGGAAGTTCGTGAAGACGTTCTTCTGGATGCAGAACCAGTAGGTAAGGAGGAAGAAGACGATCACGATCACGTACGCGCCGAGCGCGCCTTCCCAGGTCTTCTTCGGGGAAATCGCGGGCGCCATCGGGTGCTTGCCCCAGGCGCGACCGCTGAAGTAGGCCGAAATGTCGGCGCCCCAGACAATCAAGAGAACCGAGAGCACCATCACCCAGTCGCCGATTTCATAGAGGTAAAGGAGCGACAGGTACGCGGCCGGCACGAACGTAACGGCCGACACGAGGCACGTGCGCACGCTCACCTTGAAGCCGTTCTTGCGGTGGGCGAGCTCCGTGAAGAAGATCGCAAACCACGCGAGCATCACCGCGCCGTCGATGATGAAGAGGAACCACTCCATGCGCGGCAGAGCCCCCGCCCAGTAGAGCGAAAACTGCGTGATCATTTCCACGGCCGCAACGAGGATTGCGGGCACGGGACCGAGGCCGCCCATGCGGAGCCATTCGTAGAGCGCGGCGCCGAACGCGACGGCCATGACGCCCGCAAACGCAAGCGGCCCCATCGCGATGGCAATACAAAGAACGGCGAGCAGTACGGTCGCCGTAATGACGCGAAGCATCAGCATCGAAGTTCCGACCTCAGGTTTTGGTTTTCAAAATCGAGAACGAAGCGCGCATCCCGGAGGTTTCACCCCTTCGGCGCGTATCGTCGGCTTCGATTGTACCGAAAAGGTCCGTCGCGAGGCTTAAGACCTTCGGTATAGGGGTGCGTTTCGAAAGTCGCTTCAGAGCCCGGGGAGGCTCGAAGCCGCCCGCACCTGTTCGCTCGTCATCCCGAAGCGCCGCTCGCGCCCTTGGTACCAGCGAACCGCCTCGTCGAAGGACGCCTCGTTGAAGTCGGGCCAGAGCGTTTCCGTAAAGTAGATTTCGGCGTAGGCCATCTGCCACAAGAGGAAATTCGAAACGCGCTGCTCGCCCCCGGTGCGAATGAGAAGGTCCACTTCGCCCGTTCCGGCCGTGGCAAGGTACTTTTCAAGGTTCTCGGGGCTCACTTCTTCACCGGCTTCGGCACAGCGGCGCGCCGCCTGGCATACGTCCCAGCGACCGCCGTAGTTGGCGGCGATTTGCAGAAGCATCCGCTCGCCCCCGGCCGTTCCCCGTTCGCACGCTTCGATCGCGCGCACGACCGACTCGGGAAAGGCACTCCGGTCCCCGATCACCGTAAGACGCACGCCCGCCTCGCGCAGAGGCGCTTCCCAGCGGGCCAACCCCTGAGCGAAGAGCTCCATCAGGAGACGCACTTCGGTGGCGGGCCGCTTCCAGTTTTCGCTTGAAAAGGCAAAAACCGTGAGGACCTCGACCCCGAGCTGCGCCGCACGCTCGACGAGACGGTGCAGGGCTTTCACCCCCTGACGATGCCCTTCGGCGCGCGGACGCAGGCGCGCTTTCGCCCACCGACCGTTCCCGTCCATGATGACGGCGACGTTGCGGGGAGCGCGAAGAAGGGAGTCGGCGGAATCCTGACGAACGGCAAACATGGGTGTCGGAAGCGTAAAGGGGTGAGTCGGGCCCGAAGCGGGCATCGGGTATTGTCGGGAGAGTTTATCGAAAGGACCCGCAGGAGAGGCGTTTTCGAAACAGGTCGAAACGTTTCGCGCGGCCCGAGGACTGCGGCGGCAACCGCCGGTCCGTGACGACAAACGAAAACGGGACCCCTTCTCGGAATCCCGTTCGATCGTTCGAAGGCCCGCGTGCGCACGGGGTCCTTCGGAAAAAGGGAAGCGAGGCTCGAACCGCTCGGTCCTTAGACCGTCATGATTTCCTTTTCCTTGTCGGCCACGACCTTGTCGATCTCGCCGATGTAGCGGTCGGTGAGCTTCTGAATGTCGCCTTCGGCGCGACGCTGATCGTCTTCGGAGATTTCCTTGTCCTTCGTGAGACGATCGATGTGGGAATTGGCTTCGCGGCGCAGATTGCGAACGGCCACCTTGGCGTCTTCGCCGAAGCCCTTCACGACCTTCGTGAGTTCGCGGCGGCGTTCTTCCGTAAGCGGGGGCAACGGCACGCGGATGAGGTCGCCCGACGTGGCGGGATTCAAACCGAGGTCGGATTCGCGAATCGCCTTTTCAACGACCTTGATCATCGACTTTTCCCACGGCTGAACCGTGAGGGTGTGCGCGTCGCCCACGCCGATCTGAGCCACCTGGTTGATCGGGG
>OGKO01001876.1_pt1 | contig 11083 bp, 8 predicted proteins | sample 1572451 | NCBI WGS metagenome assembly OGKO01 (sample SAMEA2582089, study PRJEB24529) | metagenome | biome: Human gut stool | place: China | collected 2011 | reverse complement strand
GGATTGAAGCTTCTTTAATTTCAGCAATAATGTTTTCAATGTTCAATGCCATTGTGATTTCCTCCAAATGTGTTTTTTAATATAGTGTTTTAAACGTAGCTTAGGCTACGAGTTGTGAAGATGGGCTTATGCAGCACCGTCTTCTTTGCTTTCTGCAACCGCTTTGACAGCGTATGCAACGTTGCGCACTGGCGCTTGAAGTACAGAAAGGAGCATAGAAAGCATACCTTCTTTGTTTGGAAGTGATGCAAGAGCGTTGATTTCTTCGACTGAAGTGAACGCACCGTCAACAACACCACCTTTGATTTCAAGAGCTTCAGCACCTTTAGCAAATTCGCTAATAACTTTTGCTGGTGCGATAACATCTTCGTTTGAGAATGCTACTGCAGATGGACCAACAAAAAGTTCTTTAAGGTCTTCAAGACCTGCTTCTTCAGCTGCACGGCTCAAGATAGAGTTTTTGATAACTTTAAATTCAACGCCTGATTCACGAAGATTACGACGAAGAACTGTATCTTGGTCAACTGTAAGTCCACGAGAGTCAACAACAACGATAGATGCTGCTGCTTTCATTTTCTCAGCGACGATAGCAACCTGTTCAGCTTTCTTAGCAATAATAGCTTCACTCATTAGTAGTTTTACCTCCGTTTTTATTTTTGGGCTAGGCACAAAAAAATCGTACCTAAACCTAGACACGAAAGTACAATACGTTACAAAAAAATAGTTACGTTTTGTGCCTCGGTTGGATGTTTACGAGTCTTGCTCCCCAACTGTCTTAGGTCAGTTTTTTCAAACCTTATTTATAATATCATGACCTAAATCAGACGTCAAGAAAAAAATGCAATTTTTTTATTTTTTTCTCTATCTTTTTTCGAAGACCATAAAACCTCTCAAAATCTAAAGATTTCAAGAGGTTATTTCTAATCATACCTAAGGGCTTCGATAGGATCGAGTTTCGAAGCTTTATTAGCCGGTAGGAGACCAAAGATAATCCCTACAGCTGCTGAGAAGGCTATGCTTCCCATGGCTACACCAAGAGAAACCGTCGCTTTAAGGTCCATGGCATTCCCAATTGGTCCAACGACTAGGGCTGCAAAGCCTAGCCCAATCAAACCTCCCAGAATGGTCAGAACCATCGACTCAATCAAAAACTGGGTCAAGATTTTACGACGTGTAGCACCTAAAGCCTTACGAAGACCAATCTCTCGTGTCCGCTCAGTTACCGAAACCAACATGATGTTCATAACACCGATTCCGCCAACTAATAATGAAATCCCAGCAATAGCTCCTACAACGGTGGTAATGGTTCCAAAGATCGTGTTCACCTGATCTAGGGCCGAACTCATATCTGCTGCCTTATATTCTCCATTGTCATCTTGGGCCAACTGGGTCAAGCGTTTAGCAGCATCCTTAGCAACGCTACTACTATTTTTTACATCGGTCACATGGAAAAAAATCTGGCCAATAGCATCAGTGTTATTTTCAGCCGCTAACTGGGTATTGGCCACAAGAGCTGTTCCAATTTCACCATAGGCACCGATTGCTGTGTCTTTATTCTTATAAACACCAATCACACGATAATCATTGTTCCCAATAGTAACCACTTGGTTAAGGGCATCCTCATTCGTCTCAAAGAGTTTTTTAGCCACCATCTGATCAATGACAATGACTCGTGAAAAGTTTTTATAATCATTGTCTTGCAAGGAACGTCCTGTCAACATCTCTAACTTTTTAGCTTTAAAGTAGCCCTGACTGGCACCTGTGATATTAACATTCTTCACAGTCTTTTTTTGGAGGGAGATAGAGGACGTTAGGTTGTTGGTCACAAAATAACTATCGATACCTGGCGTCTGCTTAGCCACTTGCTCCAACCAAACTTCTTTAACCGGTTTGGTAGGTTGTGCCAAATCTGCATAAGCAGGATCTAGCTCCTCACCCTTGGCTTCATAGTAGACTTGAACAGTATCCTTATCACCTGTCACACTATCGGTAACACTCTGACGCATCCCATTTCCTAGACCCATGATAAGTACTACCGCAGCAACACCAATGATAATTCCCAACATGGTCAAGAAGGACCTCATCTTGTGTGAACGGATAGAACTAAGAGCAAATTTCCAATTTTCCATTCTTACCTCCTAGTCAATCCGAACGCTATCAGTCGTATCCTGGGTAATTTCCCCATCGCGGATGACAATCTTACGTCGGGCATAGTCCGCAATCTCTGGCTCATGAGTAACCATGATGATAGTCTTTCCTTCACGGTTCAGCTGGGTTAAGAGCTCCATAATCTGCATCCCTGTCTTGGTATCAAGAGCACCCGTAGGCTCATCCGCTAAAATGATTGCCGGATTGTTAGACAGTGCACGCGCAATGGCAACCCTCTGCTTCTGTCCACCAGAGAGCTCTGATGGTAGGTGATGGCTACGGTCTGACAAGCCGACTTTTTCCAAGAATTGTTGTGCCCTTTGCTTACGTTCACGTGGAGATTTCCCTGCATAAATCAAAGGAAGCTCTACGTTCTTTTGGGCACTTAACTTTGGCAAGAGAAAAAACTGTTGAAAGATAAAGCCAATCTGGTCATTTCTTACCTTGGCCAAGCGATTTTCAGAGAGATCAGCCACATCCTCGCCCTCGAGTTGATAGGAACCTGTAGTTGGTTGATCAAGAAGTCCAATAATATTCATGAGGGTTGATTTACCTGAACCAGAAGGGCCCATGATTGCCACGAAGTCACCTTCATCAACTGATAAGTCAATCCCCTTAAGGACCTGCAAGGACTCTTGGCCATTTTTGAAAGACTTGGTGATCCCCCTTAAAACCATAAGAGCTGGCTTAGTCACTAGACTTCACCTCTTCTCCACTAGTCTCTTTTGATTTTTTGCTATCGGCATCCGTCACATCCTTTAGTGTCTCACCATCCTTGAAGGATTTTTCAGCCTTAGTAATAACCTTTTGACCTTCTTTAAGCCCTGATGCAATTTCTTGCTGCTTAGCATCTGCATTACCAAGTTTGACCTTGACTTGCTTGATTTTTTGACTCTCGTCATCGTAAACCCAGACGTAGTTGTCAGAGCCTTTCTTGGTCACAGCAGTTACTGGAACTAACAGGGCATCATCATCTTTGGTTACTTCAAGAGATACATTGAAACCTTGTTTGAGCTTGCCGATTGGACTGGTCAATTGAACCTTGTATTCATACTGGGAGCCTGTCTGTCCTGAATTGCTAGATGTACCCGCTGACTGACTGGCATTTTGCTTAGGATAATTGGAAACGTAACTGACTTTCCCTGTCCAAGTTTGATCTGGGTATACTTTGGAAGTAATCTTGACCTTTTGACCTACTGAAATATTTGGAATGTCATATTCCGTTAAGGTTCCTTGAATCTCAAATTGGCCTTCACTAGTCACATGAACTAGGGTCTGGCTCTCTTTTGAAGCAGGGTCCACAGAGTCCGCAACTTCTACGACTGTCCCATTAACATCTGAAACAATGACCGTTTGGTTGAGGACGTCTTGTGCCTTTTCTAGCTCTGAGGCTGCATTAGCAACAGCATCATTATAATCTTGCAAGGTTTGGTAATTACTTGCCTCGGTTTGCTGACGCTGTTGAGGGCTAACGGTAGTCGTCGAATCATCCTCATCCGAATCACTACTTGTTTGTGCCGAAGCCGCAGGAGCTGTCCCATACTGTTGGAAATAATTACGGTCACGAACTGCCTTATTATAGGCACGGCTAGCCGTATCATAGGCTGCTTGGGCAGAGGTACTGTCGTATTGGACCAGTTGCTGACCAACGCTAACCTCCTCACCAACAGAGACTGTCACAGTGGCATTTCGTCCAATAGTATTGTCAAAATAAACGTACTGTTCCGACTGAGCCTTCACCATGCCAGTCAGAAGGGTGGACGAGGCCAACTGCCCCTTGGTTACCTTACTTGCTGTGGGGGACTCGGAAGCCTTATCATCTTTGCCACCACCTGCAAAAAGGTTAAAACCTAGGACCAAAAGGACAAGGAAGCCAATTCCTCCAATGATCCAAACTCTTTTTTTATTTTTAAATAACTTTGGACTGATTTTCTTTCGCATAAGTCTCTCTTTTCTTTTGTATCACATAAATAAAACAATTGTAATACTTTTAACTTTCTGTGTCAATGGCCTTCGCTTAAATCCATGACACCATAGTGCAGCTTTTGATTGGGACGAATCTGACGTTCAAACCCAAGTTCCTCAAAAACGGTATCTCGAAAATGCGCCTTGATGATAATTTTTTGTCGTGCGACACGCTTAGCCTCATTTAACCATTCTTCTGTCAGACGGCTGCCATTGGCCAAAGGTTTGATAGCTTGTAGATTTTCCGATTCCTTGATAGTCTCTGAAAACATAGGATCGGCATAGATGATATCAAAAGAGTGATTAGCCTGGGATTTCAAAAAGGATAAGCTATCGCTCTTAATAGCCTTAATAGAACGCATCGCTTTTTCAAGTTGCTTGTCATCTGTCTGATAAGTGGCCAGACCACGAGAAACCACCTGAAAAATCACTTCTTGACTCTCAAGGGCAGTCACCTGATTTCCCACTGCTGCCATCACTAAGCTATCAGAAGCCAAACCCATGGTCGTGTCAAGAATAGATTTGGGAGACTTACCTAAAAGACTGACTAAAGCGTCATGGGGGGCCTTAATCCTGAGAGCAGCCGTATCTGGATGGAAGGTCAACTCACTAGCATCCGAATTGACAAAAGACAATCTGTCTTTATATAGAAGATAAAAGGGGCCAAATCGTTCCAGACATTTGGATAAAGACAACTTGCGTCGCGGCTGATAGTCAGCTCCTAGTTCGCTAGCTAATTCTTGGGCACGCGCAATCAAGGTCTCATTTTCACGTAAAGATGTCGTAATAATCATGTTTCTAGTATAGCAGAATCTTAGGAAACAAAACCATCGTCTTAGCTTTCATTTTTAACTTGTTAGCTTACATTTGTGTAAGAAAAAGCCCCAGCAAGGCTGAGACTCAGAACATAATTAAACTATTTTTAAATATGAAATAGATTTTGCGAACCTAGTAAGCTTATACCGAGACTTTTCGCAGTGATAAAAACGTCTGAAACGATTAGTTTCAGGCGTTCGGAAGTTTTGAGACTTTCGGCTCAAAACTTAGTCATGGAACTTCGCAGAAGGTCGCTGACGTCCGTCATCACTTAAGAAAAGTCTCAAAAGAAAACTTTGTCATCAATAAAAAAGCCCCAGCAAGGCTGAGACTTTATTTCGTGATTAGATAGCTTCTGTTGTAAAGCTACGGCTTTCAAGCACACGCACCATAGCATCTGCTGTATCAAGCGCTGTGAAGAGTGGAATTCCAGCTTCAATAGCTGAGCTACGGATAGCTGCTCCGTCTTCGTCATAAGTACGTTTGTTACCAACCGTATTGATAATAGCTTGCGCTTTACCTGTACGAACGAGGGCTGGAATGTCGTTATCATCATTTTCACCCAATTTGTTAACAAGCGTTGCGTGAACCCCGTGTTCATTCAAGAACTTAGCTGTTCCCTCAGTTGCATAGATACCATAACCGATAGCATCGAAACGACGGGCCAAGTCAAGGGCTTCTTCTTTAGTATCATCATGAATAGTAAAGATAACATTACCAAAGGTTGGCAAATGGAGGTAAGATGCTTCAAAGGCTTTGTAGAGCGCTTTTTCAAGAGTCGCATCTGTACCCATAACTTCACCAGTTGATTTCATTTCAGGTCCAAGGAGGCTATCTACCTTAGCCAATTTTGTGAATGAGAAGACTGGTGCTTTGACATGAACATGGTTGCTTTCTGGGTAAAGACCATCTTTGTAACCTTGCTCAGCCAATGATTTACCAAGAATCAAGTTTGTAGCAACTTGAGCCATTGGGATATCAGTCACCTTAGACAAGAATGGTACGGTACGACTAGCACGTGGGTTAACCTCGATAACATAGACTGTTTCATCCTTAATAACGAACTGGATGTTCATCATACCGATACAGTTAAGACCAATAGCCAAGCGTTTAGTGTAATCAGCGATAGTCTCTTGGATTTTCTTAGAAAGGGTTTGTGGTGGGTAAACTGCCATTGAGTCCCCTGAGTGAACCCCTGCACGTTCGATGTGTTCCATAATACCTGGAATCAAGACATCCTTACCATCAGAGATGGCATCCACTTCACACTCACGTCCAATGATATAGCTATCAACAAGGACTGGGTGGTCTGGACTTGCCTTAACGGCTGTACGCATGTAAGAACGAAGGTCATCTTCATTTTCAACGATTTCCATGGCACGTCCACCCAAAACGTATGATGGACGAACAAGAACTGGGAAGCCAATCTTACGAGCTGCTTCAACCGCTTCTTCTTCATTTGTCGCTGTTTGTCCTGGTGGTTGTGGGATATCAAGGTCTTTAAGGGCTTGTTCAAAGAGGTCACGGTCTTCGGCACGGTCAAGGTCAGCAACCTGTGTACCCAAGATTTTCACACCAGCTTTAGACAATGGCTCTGCCAAGTTGATGGCTGTTTGTCCACCAAACTGAACCACGACACCCTTAGGTTGTTCCAATTCGATAACGTTCATCACGTCTTCGAAAGTCAATGGTTCGAAGTAAAGTTTATCTGAAACTGAGAAGTCTGTTGAAACTGTCTCAGGGTTAGAGTTCATGATGATAGCTTCGTAACCTGCAGCCTGGATAGCTTTTACAGAGTGAACTGTCGCATAGTCAAACTCAACCCCTTGCCCGATACGGATAGGACCTGAACCAAGAACGATGACAGATTCTTTATCAGATTTGATTGATTCATTTTCCCACTCGTAAGTTGAGTAGAAATATGGTGTTGATGACTCGAACTCAGCCGCACAGGTATCAACCATCTTGTAAACAGGAACAATATGATTTTCCAAACGTGTCGCACGAACTTGGTCAGCTGTTTGATTCCAAAGATCAGCAATCTTACGATCAGAGAAACCGTTACGTTTAGCTTCTTTCAAAACTTCAACATCGCCTACGTGAGTAGCCAATTCTTGTTCCAATTCAAAGATATGGAGCAATTTGTCAAGGAAGAAGATATCAATCTTAGTCAACTCTGACAATTCTTCAATAGTATATCCACGACGGATGGCTTCAGAAAGGTAGAAGAGACGGTCGTCTTGAGCTTTGACAATCTTTTCAACCAAGGCGTCGTCTGTGACGTCCGCAAGCTCAGACATTTCATTGTGGTAAACACCGATTTCAAGTGAACGGCAGGCTTTAAGAAGTGACTCTTCGATGTTACGACCGATAGCCATAACTTCACCTGTTGCTTTCATCTGAGTACCAAGACGACGTTCACCGTGTTCAAATTTATCAAATGGGAAACGTGGAATCTTAGCAACCACATAGTCAAGAGCTGGTTCAAACATGGCATAAGTTGTACCAGTGACTGGGTTAATCATTTCATCAAGTGTCAAACCAACAGCGATCTTGGCTGCCAATTTGGCGATTGGGTAACCAGTTGCTTTTGAGGCAAGGGCTGATGAACGTGATACACGAGGGTTTACTTCGATAACATAGTACTTGAAGCTATTAGGGTCAAGAGCCAACTGTACGTTACAGCCACCCTCAATTTTAAGGGCACGAATAATCTTCAAGCTGGCATCACGAAGCATTTGGTTTTCAATATCTGACAAGGTTTGCGTTGGGGCAAATACGATTGAGTCCCCTGTGTGGATACCAACTGGGTCAAAGTTTTCCATGTTACATACCACAAGAGCATTGTCTGCGGCATCACGCATAACTTCGTATTCGATTTCCTTGAAACCAGCGATAGAACGTTCAATCAAACATTGTGTTACTGGTGACAATTTCAAGCCATTTTCAGCGATTTCACGAAGTTCTTCTTCGTTGGCACACATACCACCACCAGTACCACCAAGGGTAAAGGCAGGACGCACGATAACTGGGTAGCCAATTTCTGTCGCAAAGGCAACTGCTTCTTCAACCGTATTGACGATTTCAGATTCTGGAATTGGTTGTTCCAAATCTTCCATCAATTGTTTGAAGAGGTCACGGTCTTCGGCTTGGTCAATGGCAGACAATTTTGTTCCCAAAAGCTCTACTCCAAGCTCTTCAAGAATACCAGCTTTTGACAATTCCATTGCCATGTTCAAACCAGTTTGTCCACCAAGTGTTGGCAAGAGGGCATCAGGACGCTCTTTACGAAGAATACGTGTGACAAATTCAAGCGTAATTGGTTCAATGTAAACCTTATCTGCGATTTCTTTATCAGTCATGATTGTCGCAGGGTTAGAGTTAACAAGGACAACACTGTAACCTTCTTCTTTCAAGGCCAAGCAGGCTTGCGTACCAGCGTAGTCGAACTCAGCAGCCTGACCGATGATGATAGGACCAGACCCGATAACCATAATTTTTTTAATATCAGAACGTTTAGGCATAATTTATGATACAAAGCCCGTTAAGGACCCAGTGAAAATAGGAAACGTGACGACGACGCCCAAGCGTCTAGTCACCGTTTATCTTTTTCACACAGTCCTTAGGGCGTGTTCACTTCCGTGAACCTGTATCTTCTCCTTTCTATTTGACAACTCTCTGGTTGTCATTAAATAAGGTAGTAGACTGGGGCGAACAAGAGTCACACCCCACTATAGTCACTAGACAGTTGCAATTAACGACGTGCTTTTTCAGCTTGGAAAGCATCAATCAATTCCAAGAACTCATCAAAGAGATAGCTAGCATCGTGTGGACCAGGTGCTGCATCTGGGTGGAATTGCACTGAGAATGCAGGGAAGTCACGGTGACGAACACCTTCAACTGACTTATCGTTAATTTCTTCGTGTGTTACCATGAGGCAATCTGGAAGTGACTCACGGTCAATGGCATAACCATGGTTTTGGCTAGTGAAATCAACACGACCAGTCGCAATTTCACGAACCGCATGGTTAAATCCACGGTGACCAAACTTCATCTTGTAGGCCTTGGCACCATTAGCCAAACTAAACAACTGGTGACCCATACAAATACCAAAGATTGGAATTTTACCTTGGATGCCACGAATCATATCAAGTGCGTACGGTACATCTTCAGGGTTACCTGGACCGTTTGACAACATCACACCATCTGGATTAAGGTGGAGAATTTCTTCAGCAGTGATATCATGTGGCACAACAGTCACGTTACAATCACGTTTTGAAAACTCACGCAAGATAGAGTGCTTGAGACCAAAGTCAACCAAAACGATATTTTTACCAACACCTGGTGCTGGGTAGGCTGTCTTAGTTGATACCTGCTCAATATTGTTGGTTGGCAAAACAGTCGCACGCAATTGATCTTGCAAGTGCTCGATACTGTCACCAGGGCTGGCCAAAGTGGCTTTCATGGTACCGTGTTGACGGATAATCTTAGTCAAGGCACGTGTATCAATACCAGAGATACCAGGGATGTTTTTCGCCTTCAAAAACTCATCCAAGGTCATTTGGTTACGCCAGTTGCTGGCACGACGGCTAGCCTCTGACACAACGACACCCTTAGTCGTTGGCTTAATTGACTCATAGTCGTCACGGTTAACACCATAGTTACCAACAAGTGGATAAGTAAAAGTCAAAATTTGACCATTGTAAGACTGGTCTGTGATAGATTCTTGATAACCTGTCATACCAGTATTAAAGACGATTTCACCCGTCACATCCACATCAGCACCGAAGGCCTGACCTTCAAAAATAGTGCCGTCTTCCAAAATAAGTAAACGTTTTGCCATTATAGTAAATTGTTCCTTTCACTAAGATACAAAGGGCGTTAAACATCTGAATGAAAATCAAATCTAACAAAGAAGCTCTAGCCTCTAGGAAGATTTGTCTCTTTTCAAAGATTTAGCCCATGTTCTTTTTCGTCTGATTCTCTCAGGAATCGGTTAACGTTGTTTACGCTTTGCCATTTAAAATAGCTTCAATAATTGCCATACGGACAAAGACCCCGTTTTGCATCTGAGCAACGATACGAGCCTTAGGCGCCTCAACCAGGCTATCAGCAATCTCCACATCACGATTAACCGGAGCAGGGTGCATGATAATCGCCTGATCAGCTAACTTGGCATAACGTTCTTCAGTCAAACCATAGAGAGCATGGTAGTCTTCTTTTGAAAATCCTTTGTCATCCCCATGACGCTCGTGCTGAACACGAAGCAACATGAGAACATCCAAGTCCTCAATGACGTCGTCAATAGCCACATGCTGACCATAAACATCGAACTCAGTCGAGTACCACTCCGCAGGACCAGCAAAATAAAGCTGGGCTCCCAAACGCTTGAGAATCTGCATATTTGACTTGGCGACACGCGAATGCGTAATGTCACCTGCAATACAAATCTTAAGATTTTCAAAGGTTCCGAACTCTTCGTAAATGGTCATCAAGTCAAGCAAACACTGACTTGGGTGTTGCCCTGAACCATCACCACCATTGACAATAGAGGTCTGGATGGTTCTACTATCAATCAACTGCTTGTAGTAATCGACTTCCGAGTGGCGGACCACACAGATGTCAACGCCCAAAGCAGACATGGTTAAGATCGTATCATAGAGGGTCTCACCCTTGTTCACCGAGCTAGTTCCAGCATCGAACTCAATCACATCCAGACCAAGTTTTTTCTCGGCCACTTCGAAGGACTTGTGTGTTCGTGTTGAATTTTCAAAAAAGAGATTGGCAGCGAAATACTGTCGATCCAGCTGGAAATCAGCTCTGCCATTTTTAAAATCTCCACCTCGACGAATCAGGCCCAAGACCTCTTCATTCGTGAGGGTTTCCATTGTCACCAAATGTTTCAGTGACACTTTTCCATCTGCAATCGCCATAGTTTTTCCTTTTAAATTGATTGACTAATCTTTGCTACCTTTTTTAGGATCTGGCAAGATTTGGTAAAGCAAGATACCAAGAATGGTTGAACTTGCCACACCCGTGATTTGAAGACCACCAAGGTCAATCATCAAACCACCGATACCAGATACCAAGATAACACTAGCAATCAAGAGATTCTTTTTATTATCAAAATCAATCTTATGTTCAACTAAAATTT
>OGKO01001869.1_pt1 | contig 11106 bp, 9 predicted proteins | sample 1572451 | NCBI WGS metagenome assembly OGKO01 (sample SAMEA2582089, study PRJEB24529) | metagenome | biome: Human gut stool | place: China | collected 2011 | reverse complement strand
AGAGTAATATCGTCTACTTCTATTTTTCCTTTAAACAAAGGCATAGCTTGTACATGCACATTGAGACTCCCCAGTGTGAGCAATGTATCCGGAACCTGAATCACTTCGACATCCCGAACCAACAGGTTCAACGGGAAGCGAAGATCGATACGTCCGACATTAATTTGCATACCGGTAGCTTCAGATGCATATGAAGTGGCCTGCTTCCGTAAAAAATTCTGTACGGGGGGTACATAAAGCAATACCATCAGTACCACAAAGAGCAATATAGGAGTAAGTAATATCCAACTCACCCATTTTATCCATTTTCGTTTCATCAAGCGTGTTTCAATACATTAACGGAAATACAAAGTAAACAAATAATTCTATAAAAAAGATTTAGAAGGTGGAGAAATACTTTCTTGCCTCATCTACCACCTGTCGTAACAACGGTAATACCTCTTTTGTTTTTTGTTTCACTTCATCAGAAAACTTTTCGTTTCGCCTACTTTCCAACCACGACAGCAATGGAAGAATCTCCATCGCCTTGATCATAGTTAAAAGCGGAAGCAGCTTATGCGCCATACCGGCAATCCGATCCGTATCTTCTTCTTTTAAACCGGCTTCCATCTGGTCAATGTTCTTCTCCGTTTCCTCTACAAATGAGGACAGAATGGAACGAGCAGCCTCAGGATCATCTTCGGAAAAAGCGGTGAGAGCACGGAAATCAAGATTTAGTTGAAAATTGAAAGTTGAAAGTTGAAAGTTGGCTGCGCAATCTTCTTGCATAGTGACTTTTGGCTCTCCACTTTCTGTTTTCAACTCTTCAGAAACTTTCAACTTTCCACTTTCACCTTTCAACTGTATTAGGAGTTCGGCTACCGTAAAAGGCTTGTGCAGGCAGCCGGAGAAACCATGTTCAATAAATTCGGCCGCATCCATATCGCTACGGGCTGTAACGGCAATAACGGGAATTGTTTTCGCCTGAGAAATATTGGATGCACGCAATAATTTCAACAAATCGAAGCCGTTGATGGCAGGCATCTGTACATCGGTCAGCAACACATCAAACCGGCGCTCACGGAGATGTTCGGTCAGTTCATCAAGTTGCTCGCAACATGTGGCATGAATTCCTTGCTGCTCAAGCATGGCAGCAGTCAAAGTCAGTTGTATCCTATCATCATCAATGAGAAGAATATTCATCGGAGAGTTCACCATTTGCTCCCGGTCGATATGATCTGCTTCAGTAACCGAAGGAGACTGATTCTTTTTCCTGTCTTTATCAAAACCGACAGCTTTGCCTACCGGAAACAGCGGTAGGATTACCGTAAACGTACTTCCCTCTCCCAACGTGCTCTGCACGTCGATAGTACCTTCAAGCAGCACGACAAGCTTGTGCACAATAGAGAGTCCCAGACCAAATCCCTCTTCACCTTGTGCACCGGGCAGGCGGGTAAACTCCTGGAAAATACGTTCTCGGTCTTCTGCTGCCATTCCCTTTCCGGTATCGGTCACAGCTACGCGCAAACGGGAAGAAGAATAACTTACCGCAAGCGTTATACCCCCTTTTGAGGTAAATTTCACCGCATTAGACAATAAATTATTCACAATCTGTCGGATGCGAAGCGGATCACTTATGAAACGCCCGTCCAGTTCGGACTCTATTTTATATTCAAGAACAAGTCCTTTAGCTGCCGTTAACGGTTCAAAACTTGTACGTATCTCTTCAAAAAGCTGGGAGGGATTAAAAGTGACACGGTTCACTTCTGCCTTATTCAAGTCAAGACGATGGAAATCGAGCAGGTCACTCACTAATTTCAGAAGATGCTGCGAAGAACTTTTCATGTTATCGAGATAAAAACGCTGCCGTTCATCATTCGTAAGGCGTGCCAGCAGATCTGTATATCCCATAATAGAGCCAAGTGGTGCTTTAAAATCATGTGTGATGGCAAGCATCAATTTTTCACGGGCATTCAAAAGTTCTTCGGCACGGCGGTTCGCCTCTTCTAATTCCCTACGGTATCGGTTACTACGGGTGATATCCCGCCAGATAATAATAAGGAAAAAGATGGAAAGCAGAACGGCTCCCACAGCAATGCCACCGATAATGCGGGCAGAACGTTGACGAACATATTGCTCTTTCTCCGCATCCATCTGCGCACGTTGCATCACATTCAGTTCATACTCTTTAACCAAACTGTCGATCTGGGCTGTCAGTTGTGTATCCAACCGCCGGAACTGCACATTCCTGCGCCGTATAGTCGTTTTCTTCTGAGCACGTTTTTGTTCACTGGCCATACGAATTTTCTGATGCAGTGAATCGGTCGGGTTATACGCTTCAAGGATGGTATCGGTAGCAACCTCCAACGAAGTATTTACCAATACTGCCGTATCCTGTTTGGAAGGAACGAAGGCCTCTGCCAAACGTTTGAAGAATCCTTTTTTCTTGGGCTTTGTAATGAGAGAATCACGCGTTGTGATTATGCGGTGCTGTACACGTTGCTGGGTAACCACCGAATCCTGTTCAGCTATAATCTCTTCAATTTCCCTGGCCGAAAGCAAGCTGTCATTCGCTTCACTTAATACCCGAAGCATCTGAATCGTATTCTTATCTTTCTCACGTAAAAGAACCAACAAACTGTCTGTCATCAGACTCTGCTGGTCATCCGATGCAGAAAGTGTCTCCATCTCACGATGAACAAACACCAGAGAAAAGAGTAATATCGCCAATAAAAGAGAATACCCTATAGCTATTTTTACTTTGGTAAAACGCGAAGGTGCCATAATATTAATAATTTAGCAATGTGTCAATATGCCAATGTGCCAATGTGCCAATTGCCATGCGGCATAATAGCGCAGCCAATTGGCACATTGGCATATTGGCACATTATTTTGTTTTATAGCGGAAACGCAGCCACAACATGATGCCGGCACTGGTCAGTCCGAACGGAAAAGCCATCCATACCCCGACAGTCCCCCAATCGAGAACGAAGCCGCAGAAATAACCTACCGGCAAAGATATCATAAAATAAGCAATAAAAGCAATCAGCATCATCGGTTTCACATCCGAAATACCTCGCAAGGCGTTTGCAAAGTTGATTTGTAATCCATCACCGAATTGATAAACCAGCATCGGGATAATCAGCATCGCCACTAATGCGGAAACCTCTTCATTATCCGTAAACCACCCTCCCAGATAATTACGGAACAGGAATACAATGCTTCCCAACACCACTGCCATCGCCATAATCAAATGAAAACCGGCATAAGCCGAACGGCGTACATTGACCGTATCCTCTTGACCATTGAAGTTACTGACGCGCACAGCAACTGCTGCTCCCATACCGTAAAACATCATAAATGTAAATTGGGATATGGCACACATGATCTGATGCGAAGCTAAGGCAATAGTACCTAACCAACCTATCATCACAGCACTCAAACTGAAAGAAGCTGTCTCCATCCCCATCTGAAAAGCAACCGGCCATCCCAAGCCATTGAGACGCATAAACATTTGTCTCGACCATCCCAAACGGAAAAAGCCGAGTTTATACCGTATAAAACGACGGCTACTAAAAAAGATCACAGCGAACACAATCACCATTACAATACGCGAGAAAAGGGTACTGATACCTGCCCCTAACAACCCTAACTCCGGAAAGCCGAATTTTCCGTTAATAAGAATATAATTCCCGATAATATTCAGCACATTCCCCCCCAACAATATCCACATGGCTGTTTTGGTATCGGTAATTCCATCTGTAAACTGCTTAAAACCATTAAACAACAGAACAAACACAAGCGAAATAAGCAAAACAATGTAATAAGGCTTAATCAAGGGAAGGAGCTCTTCCGGTTGTCCCAACCTCTCCACATTCAGATAAAGGATACCCATTATCAGTGTCAGCAATAAACCGACAAGCAGATTTGCCAACAAACTACAACGCAATGCCTGCCCAACAGGTGCAAACTGCTTATTACCATACAGACTCCCTACAACCGGGGTAAGCCCGTAAGAAAAACCGGTACTGAAAATAATCGCCAGATTGAATACATTGTTTACAAAGGAAGCAGCTCCCAACTCACTGGTACTGTGATGTCCGATCATCAATGTATCGGCAAAACCCAAAATAATAACTCCTACTTGTCCGATAACAATGGGCAATCCCAAAAGGAATAACGCTTTGTAATGCCCCTTATAAGTTTCATAGTAATTTTTCATATTCATAGAGTCTCTCTCCACCCCTCTCCACAGGAGAGGAAGAAAAGAAACTATTGCTATTAATCAGTTATCAATCTAACTTCACTCCCTCCCTTACGGAGACAGCCGGGGAGAGGCCCTTATAATACAGCACCACCCCATTTCTCTTGTCAAAGGATGTCTGTGCTACCGCTTGCAATTGTCCGGCAGTAACGGAACGATAACGTTCTACCTCCTTTTCCATATCTTCTGCCGCACCGTTCAGTTCAAACCAAGCGAGATTGGTAGCCACATTCAAATAGTTGATATTGCCGAAAATCTGGGTAGATTCAAATTTATTCTTTACCTTCTCCAGTTCCTGCACGGTAACTGCTTCGTTCTGCAACCTATTCAACTCTTCGCGTACGGCAGTTTCTGCTTCTTCGAGTGATACACCGGCAGCCGGTTTACCAGAGATATGAAACAAACCGGCATCCACCGTACCGGAGATATAAGCATCGATACTTGAAAACAATTGCTTTTCTTGTACCAGATGCCGGTTCAAACGGCTGGACTTTCCATTACTGAGAATATCCGACAATATGTCAAAAGCATAGTAATCGGGATGCGCACGTTCGCACATATGATAAGCCATAAAAAGAGAATCGATCGGCACATTACGCTCCACTACCAAACGGCGTTCTTCCGTCTGTGCAGGTTCTTGCGGCAATTGACGTACCGGAACATCCCTCTTAGGGATAGAAGCAAACCATTTCTCCGTCAAAGCTACCGTTTCCTCAAACGATATATTCCCCGTGACAGCAAGCACTGCATTATTGGGCGCATAAAAACGGAAAAAGAAGTCTTTTACTTCATCCAACGTGGCATTGGCTATGTGCGACAGTTCTTTGCCGATAGTAGGCCACTGATAAGGATGCACCTTGTAAGCAAGAGGGCGCAACAGATGTCCCACGTCGCCATAAGGCTGATTGAGACAACGCTGTTTGAACTCTTCCATTACCACCCCCCGTTGCACATCCAGACTCCGTTCATTGAAATCAAGACTCAACATACGGTCAGACTCCAACCAGAATCCAATCTCCACATTTTGCCGGGGAACGGTCAAATAATAATTCGTAATATCGTTATTTGTCCAGGCATTATTCTCGCCACCGGCCAATTGGAGAGGAGCATCGTAATCGGGGATATTCACGGAGCCTCCAAACATCAAATGCTCAAAAAGATGAGCAAAGCCCGTATGATCGGGATGTTCGTCCCGGGCCCCCACATTATATCCTATATTAAGAGCCACCATTTGCGTGCTTTCATCCTGTGAATGCACCAATCGCAAACCATTGGCCAGAACATGCCTGCTGATCTTTATCATCTTAATCCAATAAAGATACCTTAACAATCTTCACATCCTCTTCGGGGCGGTCGCTACGGTCTGTTTTCACATTCTGGATCTTATCTACGATATCCATGCCCTCGACTACTTCGCCAAACACCGTATATTCCCCATCCAGATGCGGAGTACCGCCTACAGTGGTATAAGTCTCCACCTGCTCTTTCGTGAAATGGAAATCCGGCCTTTTGGCAGCCTCTTCCTGAGCCTGTGCAAACAACTTCTCCTGCAAGTCATACAATCCGTCTTCATCATTCGCCTTACGCATCTTATAAATTTCCTTCATATGTTTCTGCGCCAACGAATTAAAAATTGTAGTCAATTTGTTTTCATTCATCTGCTGCTCCATACCGATCAGCGTAGAGTCATTGAAAACCTTTCCGGTGACAATGTAAAACTGACAACCCGATGACTCCTTATTCGGATTCACATTATCGCCTTGGCGGGCAGCCGATAAAGCACCTTTCTTATGAAAGTATTTCGGATAGACAATTTCGGCAGGAATGGTATACCCCACGTCACCGGTTCCTAACATCTTACCTTTCGGAGCATTCTTAGATTCCGGATCTCCCGCCTGCACCATGAAATCCTTTATCACACGGTGAAACAAAGTACCGTTATATGTACCTTCTTTGGCCAGTTTGATAAAGTTATCCCGATGTTTCGGAGTTTCATTATAAAGTTTTACTTTAATATCCCCAAGAGTCGTTTCGATTTTCAACATTGTTTCTTTCTGATTTTCCATATCTGAGTTATTCTTTTGTCCTGGTTTACAAGAGGCTATCGCTCCGACTACCAAAACAGTTAATAATATCACTAAATTCCTTTTCATAACACTTTCATTTAATTTAAGTTTGCAAATATACGATTTTCGTCTAAAACCTCTTACCTTTGTAACCTACAAAATGGCTAAAGCTGATATCATGAGATCCATATTAATAGTTGAAGATGATATAACTTTCGGCATGATGCTGAAAACATGGTTAGGAAAAAAAGGATTTGAAGTAACTTCGGTTAGTAACATTGCCCGTGCAAAAAAGCATATCGAAGTTCAAACACCCGATCTTATCCTTTCCGATCTCCGTCTGCCCGATCAGGACGGCATCCATCTGCTGATGTGGATGAACGAACAAGACTTGGATATCCCTTTGATCATTATGACAGGATATGCAGATATACAAACGGCCGTACAAGCTATCAAGTTAGGTGCCCGAGACTATATAGCCAAACCGGTAAATCCCGATGAACTCCTCAAAAAAATGTCGGAAGCGTTGGAAGATAAGGAAGAAGATGCTCACGTTTCGGGTAAAGCTACGTCCGACAAGACTACAACCGGCTCCAAAGGCAAAACATCGAGTTCTAAAACAGAAGCACACGCCTATCTGGAAGGTGAAAGTGATGCAGCCAAGCAATTATATAATTACGTAGGTTTGGTTGCCCCTACCAATATGTCCGTACTCATTAACGGTGCCAGTGGCACAGGGAAAGAATACGTTGCCCATCGCATTCACCAACTGAGCAAACGGGCAGGCAAACCATTTATCGCAATAGATTGCGGTTCCATTCCCAAAGAGTTGGCCGCCTCTGAATTTTTCGGTCATGTCAAAGGTTCGTTCACCGGCGCACTGACCGATAAGACAGGAGCATTTGTTGCAGCCAACGGAGGTACCATCTTTCTCGATGAGATAGGAAATCTGAGTTATGAAGTACAAATACAATTACTTCGCGCCCTGCAAGAGCGTAAAATACGGCCGGTAGGTTCCAATCTGGAAATCACCGTTGACATACGCCTTGTCTCTGCCACCAATGAAAATCTGGAACAAGCCATCGAAAAAGGTACATTCCGCGAAGATCTATACCATCGTATCAATGAATTCACGTTGAGAATGCCAACCTTGAAAGAACGGAGAGAAGACATCCTCTTATTTGCCAATTTCTTTTTAGACCAAGCCAACAAGGAACTGGATAAACAATTAATCGGTTTTGATGCCAAAGCATCACAAGCACTGCTCGACTATCATTGGCCGGGCAATTTACGCCAGATGAAGAACATCGTTAAACGGGCTACACTACTTGCACAAGGCAGTCTCATCACCCCCATGGAATTAGGAACAGAAATACTTGAAACTCCCATTTCCTATCATAGTTCCAATATCGCCTTGAAAGACGAAGAAACGGAAAAGCAACATATCCTTGAAGCGTTGAGACAAACCGGAAACAACAAAAGCCGCGCTGCACAATTGCTGAATATCGATAGAAAAACACTATACAATAAACTGAAATTATACGGAATAGAATTATAACACTGTCTCAAGCCGCCAATATACAATATTGGTTATCCCCAAACGGAAGGTGACTTATCTTCATTATACGCCCCTTTTTACGGCCTGCTCATATTTCTTCTGAATATCCCTACTGTATTACTCCTGTCCGGTACAAACATAAAAAAAATGTCCGACTCACACCTATCGTCTCTTGTTCTTATATTCAAGCTACACACCCATATACCTGTGTGGAATAATTCCACACCATCACTCTACATCTTCTACACATTTCCACAATCACCCTAACACAACAGGCAAAAGTTCCCACTGTTAATCAATACCTTACATATTCAATTTTGTTTTGGCACGTTCTTTGATCCTATTCTAACATCAGCGTCAGCAGTAATGCCCAACAATGCGATAAATCAAAAAAACATATAATCATGAGAAAATTAGTAGTAGCAATGTTTATGTTTGTTTGTGGTGGTTCAGCCTTTGCAATGGCCCAGGATCCTGTTAAGCCCCAACCTGCAACTGAAAAAACAGAAAGCACAGAGGAAACAACAACTTCTGAGCCTGCAAAGGAAGAACCTAAAACCAAAGAGCCCAAGGCAGATGCCTCAACCCAAGAAGCTCCGCCAACAGAAACTCCTGCTGCTGAATAAGATATAAAACCTGTCTACCTTAACCAGAGAGAATTGAAATCTATTGTTTATTATTTTAAAACAAATGAAATTATGAAAAAGTTAGTATTAGTAGTAGCAATGTTTATGTTTGTTTGTGGTGGTGCAACCTTTGCAATGGCTCAGGATCCTGTTAAGACTCAGCCTGCAACTGAAAAAACAGAAAGCACAGAGAAAACAACAACTTCTGAGCCTGCAAAGGAAGAACCGAAAGCTGAAAAACCGGCACAAAATGCCCCGGCTAATGATGCTCCCGCTTCAACAAAAACTCCTGCTCAGTCTGCCGAATAAGAGTAAGCATACTATCCTAAAAAGCCATCCCCACTTATGTCTATTCAAGGGATGGCTTTTTCGTTATACTCTGTTTCAAAATATCTCGAACCCGTTCCACAAATTTCCTATCGGAACAGGTGCATCCAATTCTATCACTTCTTTGGATACCGGATGAATGAAACGCACACGACGTGCATGCAGACAGATACTGCCATCCGGATTGGAACGGGGAAAACCATATTTCAAATCTCCCTTAATAGGGCATCCCATTTTAGCCAACTGGCAACGTATCTGATGGTGACGGCCGGTTTTAAGATCGACCTCTAAAAGATAATAATTTTGCGAACGCCCGATGAGACGATAATACAAAATGGCTTTTTTGCTGCCGGGTACTTCCTTTTCATAGGCATAACTCTTATTCTGCTTTTCGTTACGCACTAGAAAATGCACCAATTCACCTTCAGGTTCTTTGGGTATCTTTTTCACAATCGCCCAATAAGTTTTCTTCACCTCACTGTTTTTGAACATCTCGTTCAAGCGGGACAAAGCTTTACTGGTCTTTGCCAAAATAACAAGACCGCTTACGGGGCGGTCCAGCCGGTGAGTTACACCGATGAAGACATTACCAGGTTTCGCATACTTCTCCTTTATATACTGTTTCACAGTTTCGGAAAGAGGCGTATCCCCCGTTTTATCCCCCTGAACAATCTCGGAAGCGGTCTTATTGATTACAATTATATGATTGTCTTCGTATATGACGGTCATGGGAGGTGTTCCTACATATTCATACCACCATCTACCTGAATCACCTGACCAGATACATAAGCAGACATATCAGAAGCCAGGAATGTTGCAACATCAGCAACGTCTTCGGGTGTTCCTCCACGACGCAAAGGTATTTTCTTCGCCCATTCCGTTTTTACTTCTTCGGACAAAGCAGCAGTCATATCCGTAATGATGAAGCCCGGAGCAATAGCATTGGCACGAATTCCACGAGAACCCAACTCCTGCGCAATGGACTTAGCCAAACCAATCATACCAGCCTTCGAAGCTGAATAATTAGCCTGTCCGGCATTTCCGTGAACACCTACCACAGAAGCCATATTAATGATGCTTCCGGCTTTCTGGCGCATCATGATCGGTGTACAAGCGTGAATAAAATTGAAAGCAGATTTCAGATTCACATTGATCACCATATCCCATTGCTGTTCACTCATACGCATCATCAGCCCGTCACGCGTGATACCGGCATTATTTACCAATATATCAATACGACCAAAATCTTTATGGATTTCTGCTACTACCTTTTCGGTATCTTCAAAATTGGCTGCATTCGAAGCATATCCCTTAGCTTTTACGCCCATTGCTTCTATTTCTTTAGCTGTATTTTCCGCATTTTCGTCAATCACGAGGTCAGTGAATGCAATGTTAGCTCCTTCTGAAGCGAATTTTAAAGCGATAGCCTTGCCAATACCGCGAGCGGCACCAGTCACAATAGCTGTCTTTCCATCTAATAATCCCATACTAAAATTGATTTTAATTAAATTTCTGTTCTATGAAGTGCGCCAAATACAATATTGGCGACATATCTTTTCCGGGTTTCCATATCCAGATTGGCTCCTATATGACCGCGAATATAAGGAACTTCTATACCCTTCACACAATAATGCACCAATGAGGCTGTCATATCCACATCGTCAATACAGAACACCCCCTTGTCTTTTCCTTCCTGCAACACTCCCTTAAAAAGTACCATCTCCTTGGCATCAAACTTTTTACGGACTTTCTCAACTCTCCATATATCGCGGAAAAAATTTGCACGCAAGGTACCATTACGATATACTACCTCTTTCACTGCATCCAGACGTGTATAAATCATCTCAATAATCTTTTTATCCGGTGAAATGTCCTTATCCGCCACCCGCTTCATCATGTCCGAAAGTATATCCAATTCTGACTCAACGACCGCCAAATAGATCTCATCCTTGCTTTTGAAATAGGTATAGAGAGTTCTCCTACCTTTTTTGGAAGCGAGGGCAATATCATTCATTGTGGTATTCTCCACTCCCATCTTTGCAAACAACTGACGGGCGACATCTACTAATCTGGCTTTTGTTTTTGATACGGTCATAGGTTATAAATTGCACATTGCTGAATAATTTGAGCAAAAGTAATTCTTTTCTTTCTACCACACAAGAAAAATACGAGATTATTAACAATTGTATATTAATATATGCGAATAAAAATATTCTATTATACCTTATTCATTATCAATACAATAAAGTATCATCGATCTTTTGTTAGAAAAATAATCAAGAAATA
>OGKO01001868.1_pt1 | contig 11114 bp, 9 predicted proteins | sample 1572451 | NCBI WGS metagenome assembly OGKO01 (sample SAMEA2582089, study PRJEB24529) | metagenome | biome: Human gut stool | place: China | collected 2011 | reverse complement strand
CGCTGAAAATCGACGACTCGAAATTCAGCCCCGACCAGTGCGTCTTCGATGAGGACGGCATCTACTGGTCATTCATTCGCTTCGAAGGCGATACAGCTGTCATCCACGGCTGCGGAGAGTTGTACCGATTCGCACGACCTGCGATCGACGATCCGGACCAAACCGAATGGATCGCATTCGAAAAATATTGACAACCGAAGAGATGAAAATGCGTTTTCCGGGGTTCAAGATTCTGGACCGTTACATACTGGGCAAGTTCCTGTCGACCTATTTCTTCGCCATCGCCATGATCATCGTGATCGTGGTGGTCTTCGACTACGTGGAGAAGATCGACGACTTCACGGAGCTGCACGCACCCCTGAAATCGGTCATCCTCGACTACTACCTCAACTTCATCCCCTACTTCATCAACCAGTTCAGCGGCCTGTTCACCTTCATCGCCTGCATCTTCTTCACCTCGAAGATGGCCTACCAGACCGAGATCGTGGCCATGCTCTCGGGCGGCATGTCGTTCCGCCGGCTGATGTGGCCCTACTTCCTCGGGGCGCTGATCATCGCCTCGCTGTCGCTGACGCTCAACCTCTGGCTGATCCCCATTTCGCAGCGGCACATCGTCGCCTTCGAGCAGCAATACATCAAACGCAAGCAGAACACCAAATACGACCGACACATCTACCGCCAGATCGAGCCGGGCATCTTCGCCTACATCCGCGGCTACAACGACGGCGCCCGCCAGGCCTCGTTCTTCGTGCTGGAACGCTACGAAAGCGGCACGATGACCCACTCGCTCGAAGCCTCGGACGCCAAGTTCAACCCCGAGACCAAACGCTGGACCGCCCCGCGCTACACCAAACGGGAGTTCGACTCCGCGGGCACGGAGACCTTCGAGCAGTTCCGCAACCTCGACACGCTGATCAACCTCGAAGCCACCGAGCTGGGCGAGATCAACGACCTGATCCAGACCATGAACATCTCGGAGCTGAACGCCTTCCTGGACCAGCAGCGGGCCAAAGGCTCCGACTCGATCAACCTCATCGAGGTCGAGAAGCACGCGCGCTACGCCTATCCGCTTTCGACGTTCATCCTGACGCTGATCGGCGTGTCGTTGTCCTCGCGCAAGGTCCGCGGCGGCACGGGACTGCACATCGGCATCGGCACGGGACTCTGCTTCTCGTACATCCTTTTCAACCGCTTCTTCGAGGAGTTCGCCAAAAGCGGAACCCTCCCGCCCGGGCTGGCCGTGTGGCTGCCCAATATCATTTACCTCGGCATCGCCGTCTACCTTTACCGGAAGGCCCCGAAATAACCTGCGATCTATGGAGAAACCCCAGAATTACCTGTCCCGGCTCCGGCGGCATCCGCTGCTGTGGAACCTCGCGCTGATCGCGGCGATCATCCTCGCGATGGCCGTCGCCGCGCACATCCTCATGCAACTGGGCACACGCCACGGCGCGCGGCGCACCGTGCCCGACCTCTCGGGCGTTCAGCTCGACCAAGCTCAACGCATCGCCCGCAAGCACGACCTGCAACTGCACATCAACGACTCGCTGTTCGTCCCCGCCTACGAAGGGGGCATCGTCCTCGACCAGCTGCCCGAAGGGGGCGTCGAAGTGAAACCCGGACGCACGGTCTACATCACGATCAACTCCTTCCGTCAGAAGATGGTCCCCGTGCCCTACGTGGCCGGGCGTTCGCTGCGGCAGGCCAAGAACATGCTCGAAATCGCCGGACTGGAGATCGCCGAGCTGGTCTACCGCGCCGACATGGCCACGAACTACGTGCTGGAGGAGTACTGCGAAGGCAAACCCGTGACCCCCACGACCCGCATGGAGGCCGAAATGGGTTCCGGCGTGACGCTCTACGTGGGCGTCGAAGAGGGCTACGGCACGACGATCGTGCCGCGGCTGGTGGGGCTGCCGCTGGCGCAGGCCAAGGGCCGCCTCTGGGAACTGGGCCTCAACGTCGGGCGCGTGGACTTCGACGAAGGGGTCAACCTGCTCAACCAGAAGGACACGCGCGTCTACATCCAGACGCCGGGCGCCGAGCGCAGCGCAGCGCTGGGATCGAAGGTCGACCTGCGGCTGACGCTCGACGAGAAGAAACTCGCCCGCTACCGGGCCGAGGCCGAGAAGCAGGCGGCCGTCGCCGCCGAGGAACGCCGGGCCGAGGAGCAGCAGCGGGCCGATTCGCTCGCCCGGACGGTCCTGGAGGAGGCTTCGGCGGAACCCGCCGAGGAGCGGCCCGCAAACAATAACGAGGGATTTTTCGACTGATGACCGACAGACACCCCATCGACGACCCGGAGCTGGACGCCGTTCCGGCAGATGCGGAGGACGAAGAAGAAGCGGGCCTCTACGAACACTTTGCGGTGACGGCCGACAAGGGCCAGACCCCCATGCGGCTGGACAAGTTCCTGACCGTTAGGATGGAGCACTGCTCGCGCAACCGCATTCAGGCGGCGGCCGACAGCGGGAACATCCTCGTCAACGGCAAGGCGGCCAAGTCGAGCTACAAGGTCAAGCCGCTCGACCGCATCCAGATCGTGATGCCCTACCCGCGGCGCGAGGTGGAGCTCGTCGCCGAGGACATTCCGCTCGACATCCCCTACGAGGACCAATGGCTGCTGCTCGTGGACAAACCGGCCGGACTGGTCGTGCACCCGGGGGTGGGCAATTACAGCGGCACGCTGGTCAATGCGCTGATGCACCACCTCAACAAGCAGGGAATCCCGGCCGAAGAACAGAACCGCGCGGGACTGGTGCACCGCATCGACAAGAACACCTCGGGGCTGCTGGTGATCGCCAAGGACGAGCAGACCCACGCGCGGCTGGCCAAACAGTTCTTCGACCACACGATCCAGCGCCGCTACGTGGCTCTGGTGTGGGGCAATTTCGACGAGGACGAAGGGACCATCACGGGCAACATCGGCCGCAGTCCCAAGGATCGGCAGAAGATGTTCGTCTTCGCCGACGGGTCCGACGGCAAGCACGCCGTGACGCACTGGAAGGTGCTGAAACGCTATGGTTACGTAACCCTCGTGGAGTGCCGTCTCGAAACGGGGCGCACCCACCAGATCCGCGTCCACATGGCGTGGATCGGCCATCCGCTGTTCAACGACGAACGCTACGGCGGCGACCGCATCCTCAAGGGCACGACCTTCGCCAAATACCGGCAGTTCATCGAAAACTGCTTCGCGGTGATGCCGCGCCACGCGCTGCATGCCCGCCTGCTGGGCTTCGAACACCCCGCAACGCACGAAAACGTGCTGTTCGAAAGCCCGCTTCCGGCCGATTTCCAGTCCCTGCTGACAAAATGGAATATTTACACTTCAGCGGCAAAAGAAACCAAAGAAAATTAATCGCCGCATTCCGGTCGCGATGCGACAAGCCCCTCCCGAGGGAGGGGTTTGGGGTGGGGTCAGACTTGCAAAAGCGGCAGAGCCGCGAACAACACCGGTTGCAAGAAATGCAACCGAAACAAAACAAATAACGCACGATCTTGTTTTTACCTACGACCATCAAGGAGGTCCGCGAACGCGGATGGGATCAGTTGGACGTGATCCTCTTCTCGGGCGACGCCTACATCGACCACCCGGCTTTCGGGGCGGCCGTCGTGGGACGCCTGCTCGAAGCCGAGGGCTACCGCGTGGCGATCGTTCCCCAGCCCAACTGGCGCGACGACCTGCGCGACTTCCGCAAACTGGGCGCTCCGCGCCTGTTTTTCGGCATTTCGGGCGGCTCGATGGACTCGATGGTCAACCATTACACCGCCAACCTCCGCCTGCGCCACGACGACGCCTACACGCCCGGCGGCAAGGCGGGATTCCGCCCCGATCGTGCCGTGACGGTCTATTCGCAGATCCTCAAGCGCCTCTACCCCCACGTTCCGGTGGTCATCGGGGGCATCGAAGCCTCGCTGCGCCGCCTGACCCACTACGACTACTGGAGCGACGCGCTGAAACCCTCCATCCTGGCCGAATCGGGCGCCGACCTGCTGATCTACGGCATGGGCGAACGGGTCGTGCAGCAGGTGGCCCGGGCGATGCGCAACGGCTATAACGCCAAACTGCTGCGCAAAATCCGGCAGGTGGCGTTCCTCTCCGACGAAAGCTACGTCGCGCGGCTCGACCCCGCCGCGACGATCCGCCTCCGCAGCTACGAGGAGTGTCTGGCCGACAAGACCGCCTTCGGCGAGAACTTCACCGTCATCGAGACCCAGAGCAACCTGATGGAACCGACAGCGACGCTGGTCGAGGCCGTCGGCGACCGCTATGTGGTCGTCACGCCGCCCAACACGACGCTCACGACCGAAGAACTCGACCACTCGTTCGACCTCCCCTACGAGCGCGCCCCGCATCCGCGTTACGCGGGCAAGGGCGACATTCCGGCCTGGGAGATGATCAAGCACTCGGTCAATATCCATCGGGGTTGTTTCGGCGGCTGCTCCTTCTGCACCATATCGGCCCACCAGGGCAAGTTCATCACTTCGCGCAGCGAAAAATCCATCCTTCGCGAAGTAGAGCGGGTGACCCGCATGCCCGATTTCCGGGGTTACCTTTCGGACATCGGAGCGCCTTCGGCCAACATGTACCGCATGGGCGGCCGCGACAGGGAGTTGTGCCGCAAGTGCCGCCGTCCTTCGTGTCTCCACCCGAAGATATGCCCCAATCTCGACAACGACCACCGGCCGCTGCTGGCCCTGTACGAAAAAATACGGACCGTCAAAGGGATTAAGAAAGCCTTTATCGGCAGCGGCATCCGCTACGATCTGTTCGACGAGCCGACGTACCTGGAGACCGTGCTGAAACACCACACCTCGGGGCGGCTCAAGGTGGCACCCGAACACACCGAGGACAACGTGCTGCACCTGATGCGCAAACCGCCGTTCGCGCTCTTCGAGCGGCTGACCGCCGACTTCCATCGCATTTGCAGTCAGGAACATCTGCCCTATCAGCTGATCCCTTACTTCATCTCCTCGCACCCGGGATGCACCGAGCGGGACATGCAGTCGCTGGCCGGAAAGGTGTTGGGAAAACTGCATTTCAATCTGGAGCAGGTGCAGGACCTCACGCCCACGCCGATGACCCTCTCGTCGGTGATGTTCTACACGGGAGAAAACCCCTACACGCACGAGAAAGTCTATGTCGCCCGCTCGCAGGACGAGAAGCGGCGGCAAAAGGCGTATTTCTTCGGCGAAAAGCCGGCCATGGGGCAACCGGGCGCAGGCCATCCCGCACGCGGGAAAGAGACCCGCGGAAAGAGCGGTCCGGGATTCCGGCCGGGACGGAAATTCACGAAAAAAGGCTGACGGTTTCGTCAGCCTTTTTTCGTGACCGGACCGGGAGCCGTGCAGAGCCGGACCGGGAAAGGGCCGCCCTGCCACCGCCCCTGAAAGCGCGTCCTTAAAGCGCCGGCTTTAGCAGGCCGAAGAGCAGGCAAGCGATCACGAACGTCACGACGATATTGAATGTCTGCGCCACGAGGAACGACCGCAGGACGTTGCGGTTCTCCTTCGAGACGATGTCCTTGAGACGCGTGTCGAGACCGATGCAGACGAAGGCCAGCGAGAAGAAGACCGTCGAGAACATCTTCGCCACGCCCGGTTCGAGCAGTTTGCCCTTGGCGCCCAACGTAAAGAGACCGTTCGACTGGCAGAGGCTGAAGACGAGCGACGCGGCGACGAACCCGAGGATGAACTTGGGGAACTTCTCCCACACGATGCCCAGCGAGGGAGCCTGCCCGCCCTTCTCGCCGCGGGTCGAGAGGTAAAGCGCAATGAAGAACGCCACCACGCCGATCAGCACGTTCTGCGCCGCCTTGATGATCACGGCGTGCTGGTTGGCGACCTCGCCGACGATCATGCTCGACGCGGCGACGCCCGACGTGGTGTCGATCGTGCCGCCGATCCACGCCCCGGCGACCTCCCGCACGACATGCGGATCGTCGAAAATATGCGGCAGGATCGCATGCGCCAACCACGGCATCAGATAGATCATCGGCACGACGACGATCAGCACCAGCGAAACGATATACGAAAGTTTCCGGTCGTCGCCGCCGACCACGCGCGCCGCGGTGATCGAAGCCGAGACGCCGCAGATCGAGAGCCCGCTCGCAAGAATCATCGCCGAACGCTCGTCGACCTTCATGCGGCGCGAGAAGCGGAAGGCGAAAAACCACACGACGGCCACCACGAGGCAGGCCTGCACGAGTCCGAAGACCCCCGATTTCATCACGTCGCTGAAAAGGATCGTGGCGCCGAGGCACACCACGCCGATCTTGATGAAGAACTCACCCTGAATGGCGGGCTTCATCCACGCGGGGACGCGCCACACGTTGCGGATCACCAGGCCGAACAGCACCGAGAAGAAGACCGACTCGAAGCCGTAGTAGGAGACGGCCGGGATTTTGGCCACGACCTGCGCCAGCAGCGAAACGGCGAAGACCACGACCAGCGACGGCAGCAACCCCTTGAGGGGACGCCGCAGCAGCAGGCAGCCGACGTAGAGCACCACCAGCACGATGGCGAACAGCAGGCCGATGTTATACCACGCCACTTCGCCCACGAGGGTCGCGGGCACGCTCGGCAGGTCGGCGGGGATGAGCGCCGCAAGCAGCAGCAGCGGGATCGAGACCCAGACCACCACCCAGTCCTCGACGCGGAGTTTTTCGAAAAAGTTTTTCATGGCAATTCAATTAAAAAATTCCGGAGAGCATCAGCGACACCACATTGCGGTTGGCGGCGGCGCGGGACGCATAATCTTCGTAGGTGTAGTTGAGCTGGCAGCGCAGGTATTTCACGGGCTGCCACACGACGCCCGCCGTGTAGTTGGTCTGCCGCGAGGCGCTCTCCGAGGAGTTTTCGAGGAACGTATCGTAGCGCACCACGGACATCAGCGACGGCGTCACGCGCCACCCGCCGACGGCGTACCAGCCGTCGCTGTCGAGTTCGCCGCCCGCAGGAAGCCCCGTCGTGCCGCAGATCCACTCGGCGCGCACGACCAACGGTCCCTCGTCGTAGCAGGCGCCCGCACCGTAGCGGACGCGCTTGAGGTAGTCGGAGCCATACTCGCCCCAATAGTAGGAACCGGCGATCTGCAATCCCCGGACGGGACGCAGCGTCAGCCGCGCCACAAGGTCCTTCGATTTGTTCTTGTCCTTGACGTTCAGCCCTTCGCCGTTGAACACGCCGAAGTTGTAGCCCAGAACACTGTACCCTTTGCGATTGAAGAACCCGCCGTAGAGCATGGCGCCCATGTCGCGGCCCGTGGCCGAGAGTCCGCACACGTCGTTGAAGCCCATCAGCCGGCGCAGCGACAGCGGGTATTCGATGAACTCGTACTTGAGGGGCACGTAGTCGGTATTCTCGATCGAAAAGGGCAGTTTGTACTCTCCCAGCTGGAAATTCAGCTGTTCGAAAGGCCGGTAGCGGATGTAGGCGTCGACGATTTTCGGGCCGCAGAACTCGATCTGCACCCGGTAGTCGAGTTTTTCGGCGATGTCGCCCGCAAGGTTCAGGCGCACGCGCTTGATGAAGAAGGTCGAGGAGGTTTCCGACCACTCGTAGCCGGTCTGCACGTAGCCCGAGATCCGGGGCAGGCGGGCTGCAATCTTATCCCAGGTCGAAGTCCTGGCTTTGAGCGCTTCGAGCTGGGCCGAAAGCTCGGCGACGGTGGGTTCGCCCACTGCGGACGCGGGAACCGGTTCCCCGGCGAATGCCCCGAACGGGAGCAGCGACAACAACAGTATAATAATCGGTTTCATTGGCAGTGATTCTTTCCGGATGCAAAATTCGGAATTTCATCGCTGCGGATCAATACGCGTAAATACCTAAAAAGCCGGACGAAAAAAAATTTGCAGTTCTCTGATTTATCCCTATATTTGCTTTTGCAGCCTGTGAGGACTGCATACATGGGACATAAAAGCGCATCGGCTTTTTTCTTACAAGAGAAACCTGGAAAATTTCTAATGCAGTAAGGAATAGGAGTTGGTGCTCTCGCTGTTTTACGGCGTGGGCATTTTATCTGTATTCTACTGCATGGGCTATCCAGGGCCTCTCTTGTGGATATTGAAAACTGTCCACGTTTTTTTTGTGCCTTTGTAAAGTTTACCAACCTTTAAAACTTAAATTTTATGAAGCGTATCCTGTTTCAGGCAGCGTTCATGCTGCTGTCGACGACTGTCTCGGCACAAGACGTCATTGTGAAAAAAACGGCGAGGAGATTCGCGCGAAGGTGGAAGAGGTCGGCGAACAGTCGATTCGCTACCGTAAATTCACCAATCTCACGGGACCCGTCTACTCGATCGCCCGCGGCGAGGTCTTCGTTATCCGCTACGAATCGGGAGCCAAGGATATAATCACTCCGCTCGACCGGTCTGCTGCGGCCGGGAAAACGCAGGACACGGGAATCGCCGCCCCGTCGCAGCAGGCGATGCGGCAGGCCGTCGCCAGGGCCGAAAGGCGCAAACGCGACAAACTGTGGACGTTCGGTCTGCGCGCCGGCGCGGGTGTAAGCTTCTGGTCATTCAAGGATGACCTTAAAGCGCAGTTCGGCTCGTCGTCCGAACAGGTCAGTTTCACCAGCAACCCCCGGCTGGGATTTGCGGCTTCGGCTTTTGCCGAACGCTATTTCAACCGCACGGGGCACGGCCATCTCGGCGTGGGTGTGGGGTATATGCAGAACGGAGGTTCGACCGAAGGGACTGTTCAGGACGAGTCGTTTACGTATGACATGCGCTACGACGCTTTTGCGGTGGATGTCTATTACGGCATGCGTCCGGTCAAAAACGGATTCTACATGCGCTACGGACTGCGTCTTCAGCTTCCCGTCGGCATGAAACTGCGGATGGGGGCGTCGCCGAATCTGGCGGGGCTCATAGAAGGAACGGATACGGATGTCGCGCTCGACACCTGGTACGATGTAGATAAGGAGCTGCGCAAATCAATCGTTCCGGCCGTCAATCTGACCTACGGATACACCTTCGGGCATGCCGACATCGGACTGCAATGGGCCATGGCTTTCGCTTCGCCCCATCAGGAAATGGGCAAAAGCCCCTGGTCGCTGTCGCTGGATTTCGCTTATCGGTTTTAGGCCATGAGACGCTTGCTGTTTATGCTCGCAGCCCTCCTCTGGTGGGGCGGAGCCGAAGCGCAGGATGTGATTCTGCTGCGCAATGCCGACGAAGTGAAGGCCGAGGTTCGGGAGATCACCGACAGCCATATACTCTATACGCTGTGGGGCGGCTCGGACAAGGTGCTTTCCCTGCCGCGCGCCGAGGTGTTCTCGGTGACGTACCAAAACGGAGAAAAGGAGCTTTTCGTCGGTGACGACTCCGGGGCGACGGGTCCGGTCACCGCAGCGGATTACCCGTGGCCCCGGGTGACGAAAAGCTACCGCCCGGGCGATCTGTTCGACGAGGACGGCATACGGGGAATCGTTATCTCCACGACCGACAACGGCCGCCACGGGCTGATCCTCTCGCTCGAACAGGCTCCTAAAAGCTTGAGATGGTCGGCCGACTCCTCGTGGGCAACCGATCTGCTGCTGGGGCTTTCCGACCGCGAGGACGGCTGGAACAACCGCCGCCGGCTGATCGAACGGCTGGCCGAAGGCAAACTGACATGGGAAGATTTTCCCGCTTTCGAATGGTGCGAATCGCTGGGGCCGGGCTGGTACCTGCCGGCGGTGGATGAACTGCGCGGGCTGTGGCAGTTGTGCGGCGAAGCGGAGGGATTCGAAAAATTCGGCAACAAGGAGAGCTACCGTTTTTCACGGAGAATCAGCGAATTATCAGAATCCTACGGCGGCGACAAACTGTCCGTTTGGACAGACTCCCGGTTTTGGTGGTCTTCGACCGAGCGAAAAGACAATGTTGCGCAGATCGTTGATTTCGGAATGCCTCTTCAGACCCGGCTTGTGAATGTGTATGCGTACCGTTCCGACCGAAACCATGTCCGAACCAAAACCTGGCAGCAGTTTGTCGAGGCCGGGTGGGAAAAAACAGGGAAATGGCCGGTCCGTGCCGTACACAAGTTTTGATACCTGAAAAGCAGGCTCCCCATTGCGGGGAGCCTGCTTTTCAGAGAGAGGGGGAGTCCCGGCAGAGCGTTACCGCGGCATGGGGAACGAAAGCGTACGTGCGTCGAGGAATGCGTCGGGGAAAGGACTCCAGTTCCAGGCCTGACCGTTCGAGAGGTTGAAATGCTGACCCAGACGCAGCGTATTGTTGTCGATGACGGTGATGCGCGAAGGCAGGTTCTCCTTCTGGATCACCACCACCGAAGTCATCGACACCGTGGGTTTGGTCCTGACCGGGGCCATCGTCTTGTAGTCGGGTTTCCACGGCGACATGTGCGCCAGCGAATCGGGAAGCGTGAAGCCCGAAGTACGGGTCGAGTCGCGCCTGAAATCGAATTTCGGCTCCTGGGCCGAGGCGGCGAGCGCTACGGCGAGCGCTGCGGCCGCAAGCAACATCTTTCTCATAATCTTCTTCCCTTTTATCTTTAGAATTTAACGTTAAAACACCTCTTTTAGTATGCGCACCGACTGCACGGCGCTGATGGCGTCGAGGTGGTAGCCGAAATAGGCCAGCATGGCGTTGAGGAACTCCGACCGCCGGTCGCGGTTCAGCCCCACGTCGCCCAGACGCCGCACGTCGCAGGAGAGCATCCGGTCGAGCAACGAGGCGCACTCCTGCGTCATCACTCCCGGGTGCGCAGGCCGCACGACGCTGTACAGTCCCTCGCGGATGTCGAACCACGCCCCCGGCGTATAGTCGTTGCCGGGGCGGAAACCCAGCAGACGGCTCAGGTTGGCCAGGAACCAGAGGTGGAAATTCGGCACCCCTTCGTCCATGGCGTCCAGCGCCTCGGCCGAACCCCACACGAAATCGAAAAGCGGCCGGTTCGGCTCGCTCTCCCGGACGAGGCGGTACAAAACCTCGGCCATAAACAACGCCATGGTCGATTTCCGGACATCGAACGGAAGGCTTTGCAGCACGAACCCCGCGCGCACCTCCTTGAAGCGGTCCATCTGCTGCCGCGGGAATTCCAGCCCCTCGAACTCGACGGGGAACATCGGCTGGAACAGCGCCAGCTTCGAACCCCGTCCATTGCGG
>OGKO01001864.1_pt1 | contig 11140 bp, 8 predicted proteins | sample 1572451 | NCBI WGS metagenome assembly OGKO01 (sample SAMEA2582089, study PRJEB24529) | metagenome | biome: Human gut stool | place: China | collected 2011 | reverse complement strand
TCCGAGTGCCTCGCCGATCTCCTCAAACACCTTTCCGGTCTCATTGCTAAGATAGTAGGTTCTGCCCTTGTAATAATGCGAAAATCCAAGCAGCCTGGCATCCCCCGCACGTTCTGCGTATTCCTCAATCTGCGTGCAGTAGTCAAGCATGCACGCCGCATCCGTGCCGCGGCCCTCTCTCACTTTCTGCATCAGATCTTCCATCCGGTCATCGGTCTTATGATTTTCCCTAGCAAGACTCCTTTGCTTTTATCTGTTCGTTCGCGCTGCAATATTTTCTTAACTTCTACACAAATACATACTTCCGGAGACGCTCCATCGCTTCCTCCACAAGTGAAAATGGCAGCGCCAGATTCATGCGGATGCTGCACGGGCTGTGGAACGGGCTGCCATCCTGCCAGATCACACCGATGCTGGCGCCCCGCTTCTGCAGCTCATCGATCGTTATGCCATGCTTTCTGCACCACTCTGTGCAGTCTAAGAGCAGCATGTAGGTTCCCTGTGGCATAGCTACCTGTACGCCCTTAAAATGGGATCTGATATAATCATACGCATATTCTGCATTCTTCGTCAATACCTTACATAATTCATCTGTCCACTCATAGCCTTCTTGCTGATACGCACCGATGAGTGCATACATGGAAAGCACGTTCATTTCATTGTAATGTGACAGCGATGATTCCTTTTTCACGCGGTCACGGATAACGGGATTGTAAATAATATGATAACTTCCCACCAGACCCGCAAGATTAAAGGTTTTTGACGGTGCGTACATTGCCACCGTGTGCATTCTGGCATACTCGGAAACGCTCTGCGTCGGCACGAATTGGTGATCCCCGAGGATGATATCCGACCAGATCTCATCCGCAACCACCTCGACCTGATACTTCTCATAGATTTCCATGGCACGCTCGATCTCCCAGCGCTCCCACACCCTGCCGCACGGATTGTGCGGGGAGCAGAAAATTGCCGCATGAATGTGGTTCTCGCAGATTTTTTTCTCCATGTCTTCATAATCCATGCGCCACACACCATTCTCATCCAGCACAAGCGGACTGTGCACGATCTCATACCCGTTGTTTTTCAGGCTGAAGGTAAATCCGATGTAGGTCGGCGAATGCACGAGCACCTTATCTCCCCGCGAACAGAACACATTGAGTGCGCTTAAGACACCGCCGAGCACCCCGTTTTCGTAGCCGATGCATTCTCTCGTCAGCCCCTGTACGCCATTCCTTTTCGCATGCCAGCGGATTATTGCATCGAAATATTCCTCTCTTGGCTCAAAATACCCAAATGCCGGATGTGCGATACGATCTGTCATCGCCTTCTGTACCGACGGCACCGTGGCAAAATTCATATCCGCCACCCACATCGGAAGCACCGAAAATCCTTCCTGCACCTGCACGTCCTTGTAGGGAATCTTATCTACTGCCAGTGCGTCTTTTCCTTTTCGATCCATAATCGTTGTAAAATCAAATTTCATCCTTTTTTCCTCTTTCTTCTCACTGCCATGGTCGCCGCAAAGAGCACCACGGCTGCCGCCGATATTACGGCTCCCGTCAGAAATCCGGGGCTTTTGTACCGCAGTTCAAACTCATGTGTGCCTTCCGTCAGATAGGTGCTGATAAAAGCGCTGCCAAACGTCTCACTGTCCCTTTTCTTTCCGTCCACATACAGCGTCCAGCCATCCTCATCCGCGATGGAAAAAATCAGTCTGCCCGCCTGTGTGACGTCCACGTTTCCCTTTACCCTGGTATCGGAAACTTCCGTCACTTCCACCGTCTGTGCGGCAAGCGCCTCATAGGCCGTACGAAACGCCATGAGATCCAGCCGGTAAACCACAAGCTGCACCAGCTCATTGGCGGTGTTAGTAACTTTTACCTCTTCTCCCGCCTCACAATATCCCAAATCCAGAATATATCCGTGGGAAACTTTTGTAAAGCCTCTGGTTCTTCCCGAGCTTACCTGCTCCTGCAGATTGTCAACGCCCGTCTTGCTGTAGGTGGCATAATAATATGCGGAATCCTGCGCGACAAAAGAGCTCTCTCCCGCCTTTGATTCGGATTCCACCGCGGTAAGAAGCAGTCTGTCGCTTCCCAGAAGATTGGCGAGCTGATTCTGTGTGCCGATGTCGCCTCCGCCGGCATAGTCCCATTTTTCCGCCACATCTTCATCCATCATGAATCCCAGCGGCAGCACATACGCATTCTCATACAGATACGTGTCTCCACGCTGCGCCACAAGTGTGCGGAGCGGTCCTTCCTCCATCGCATTGTCCGCAAGCACATAGCGGATGGAAAGCATTGCCGAAAGAAGCGGTGTCGCACCGCCGGCACAATAAAAGTTCTTGCCGCCCTCCATTCCGACATCCTGATAAAAATGGCTGACATTCAGATTCATCAGGGATGAGAACTGTGTGCCGGAGTGGTAGCCGGACAGCGCCGCATCATTTTTGGTCTTGCGCTCCAGTTCCTCCGTCCGGTAAAACACGGAATCTTCATCACTTTTTTCCGCCGTCTCCGAAAGAACCGCCCGGTAATCCGCCAGATTTTTCACATAATCCGTCCTGCTTATCGTGTCAAGCCCTGTCAGGTTATAGTTGATCACAAGCTCCGCCACAACCGCAAGGCACCCGGTCGCCAGCATCAGCTGCCGGATTCTCTTTTTTCCTATGAGTATGCCGAGTACAATCACAAAATAGCAGGCAAAGAATGCCCCGCTTGCCCATATGGAGGTCTGCTCCATCGTCGTTTCGTCCATAAAATGATTGCAGAAAAGCAGGAATACAACGCTCATTCCACCCGCTGCAAACACCTGCCACAGCTTTAATTCACGGATGTAAAGCAGCGCCTCATAAGCAATCACAAGTACCAGAAACGCGTACAAAAAAGACTGTCTTCCCGGAAGCGATGTCGGGAAATGAAGACCATGCCAGATAAAATCCAGCATATTATTTGAAAAGCTAAGCCAGAAAAACACGACGAGTGCCAGTCTTGGCAGTTTTTTCTTCCATGGAACCGCTCTGTTCCACACATACAGAAACAGCAGAAAGAGCGCAAAAATTCCGCAGTACAGATTGGGCCAGTGGGAATCTCCCGTGTATACATCGACTGCCAGAAGGGACCGCGCCAGCTCCGATACGATATTAAAATACCACTCCATCGTCTCCGGGAACGATATTCCGGATGCACCGCTTAAGGAGAGCACCTTTGCCGTCGGAAGGATCAGCACTGCGCCTGTGGCTCCCGCAAGCAGCGAATACCACGCAAAGCGGATCCATGCCCGGTACCCCGATGCCCGGTGTTCCATCCAGTAGAGCAAAAACCACAGCACCAGAAAAATGCAGATCATAATGGAAATATAGTAATTTGATAAAATCGAGACGGCAAGTGTGACATAATATAACGTCACCTTCTTTTCCTTTACTAACTGCTCCACGCCAAGAATAATAAGTGGCGCGAGCACCAGACAATCCGTCCACATCACATTCCATGCGTAGGCTGCCATAAACGCCGACAGGGCATAGGCTGTTCCAAACACAGCAATCGCCGGATGATTCGTATGGAAATGTTTTTTCAGGTAATAGGCAAAGGTCAGTCCACAGAGTGAAATTCGAACGATCATAAGGATCGACATAAACTCGATCACATACCCTTTCGGGCATAGTAAGATCAGCCAGTTTAACGGACTTGCCAGATAATAGGCAAAGAGCGACACAAAATCCGCCCCCAGTCCGATCGTCCACGAATACATCAGGCTCTCACCAGATCTTAATTTATCCACAAACTCCGTAAAAAAAGGGCAATATTGATGATACATATCCACCTGTAACAGACAACGCTCCCCGAAAGGATAAACTTCGTGGTCGATACAGATGATCACGGAAATCAGTAATGGAATCAAAAAAGCGGCAAAAAGCGGCAAGCGTCTCGCCCACTTCGCAGATTTTGTCTCATTTTTTTCTGTCTGATTCATTCTTTTAAACTCCTGCTTCATTTACTTTCTTATTTTTGCACTGTAAATCTACTCTTTTTCCCAGTCAAAAAGCTGATAATATTGCAAACTCTGATACTCTCTCAGTTCGTCTTTTGAACTGGATGCATTGGTATCCACACCGTCTTTCGTGAGCACGCGCATTGCTGATACGATCGGATAATTCTGTTGTAATTCCAACAGATAATTGCCATATGCATTCTCGGAAATACCTGCGTACTGCAGCACATCCGCAGCGAGATAATTGGCGCTGGTATCCTTTCCGGTCTCCTCTGCAATATCATAGTTTGCCCAGATCACATAAGGAACTTCATACCGGAGCTTTAACTGTTCCTCCGTCAGTGTCTTTGTTGTCATTCCATTCAAATTCAAGATCGGTGCTGCCACTGTATCGTTTGGCTGATGATCTCCAAAAAACACTACAATTGTCTTTTCATCTGCCTCTTTAAAATAAGAGATCAGTTTTTCCAATGCCTGATCCGAAAGCTTAATCAGTGACAGATACTGGCTCAACGCCTCATTCTGCACTCCGTCCACTGTGATGTCCGGCGTAAAATTATCATAGGTGTCCGAATATCCACCGTGATTCTGCATAGTCACATTAAAGACAAATAACGGTTTTCCTGCTTCTTTCTTCTCATATAATTCAATGATCTTATCTACGCAGCTGTTATCGCTGACATATTTACGCACATAACCGGCGCCCCAGTACTGATCTTTAAAAACACTCTCCGAAAAACCAAGCATCGGATACACCGTATCCCTGTCCCAGCCATCCGCATAATAAGGATGTGTTGCCACCGTCTCATAACCAAGCAACGCAAGATATGCCGGAAGTGCCGGAAGTTCTTTCGTGATGTACTGCTGATACGGAATACTTCCCTGCGGTAAAAATGCCATGCTGTTTCCGGTCAGAAACTCGAACTCTGTGTTTGCGGTATTTCCGCCGCACACGGACACATTTAAATATCCCGTTACCGTATTCTCTGCCCCGTTCTGCAAGCTGTGCAGATAAGGCATATAATCTTCATTTGTTGTAAAATCTCCCAGTACTTTCAAGTCAGAAAATGACTCGTTCATCACGACAATGATATTCGGAAGTTGTTCTTCCCCGCTATTGTCTTCTACCTCATCCTCCTGATTTTCATAGCTTTCCAACACTGCCTGTTCTTCTTCCACATGATAACCTGACGGTTTTTCCACCGTCACGTAGGCAAGATCCATCGCAAATGTGACAGCCATTCCATTTACTTCCGCCATAAATGCCGGTGTAAATAAAAATGGATACAATCTGTGTCCCGTCTGAAAATCCTCATTCTGAAGCAGATTCACAAACAGAACAAGCACAACCACGCATGCACCAGCCGGAATCAGCCGTTTCCATAATTTCCATTTTGGAAATCCTGTTTTCACAAAATGCAAGCCCGCGATCAGCGCGAGGAAAACCAGTGTCATGATGACCATTCTCGTATCCGGTTTAAAATCATAATTAGAAGCCACACTCGCCGCTGTTTTCCATGAAAAAATATCCCATGGCACGATCGGATTCGTGCGGAAACGGACTACATACGCATTCGCAATGCCATAAATCATGGCAATGACCAGTTCAATCCGAAGTCCGCTTCGTATTCTTCCTGTCAGGCAGACAAAAATCCATGCCAGCAGCTCAAAAAGCACAATATTAAAAAACTGCGCCCACGGTCTTACTTCCGCAAATGGATTGTGCGTATAACCTTCCATCAGATAAAATGCTGCAACCGGAACTGCTAAAAGCACCAGACTTCCGATGACAGTCTTTCTATATTTTTTATTCCATATCTGTTTCATTTTATTCCCAGCTTTTCTTTATAGATTTTTCTGCAGCTATTGAGCACTGCGTTCGCAAAACTGCATCTTCGCTGCCCAGTTTTTACTCATGTGGTTACTTCGCCATAGAAAAAGGATGTGTCAAAATATCGTGACGACAACACGGTCTATTTTAACACATCCTTTTTTTAATTGAAATCAGTTCTCACATTTTTCACATTTTTGCATTCACTCTGCGTTACTGTTTACCAAAAACTACATGGCTGTCTGGAAATCATCCGCTCCGCTTCCGGCAGAACCTCTGCTCAAATTCAGATAAAAATGAGCGGTTGCCATTCTTGTGTATGGATTTAAGAATAAATCACCGATTCCAAGTGTACATGCGCTCAATAACGCCCAGCCGATAAAGCTGAAATCCAGACAGAACAATGCCCATTTATTTCCGTCCATCATCTGCTTGGATGCCTCGATTGCTTCCATAATTCCCATTTCCGGATGCTCTGCCAAAATATAAGTTGCCATTGCATAACGATAGGAAGCTATAATTCCCGGTACGATCAATAACAATGTCCATAAGAATATAAAAATAGAAGTTACAATACGAAGTCCAAGTGCCTTTCCGAAATACTGGAAATAGGAAAACTCATCCTTAATGTCCGCATTTTCGCCCAATGCGCGTTTGGAAAAATAAGCACACATACCAAGCTCTACTGCACCACCGATTACAAACTGTGCCAGCGAATAAATGCTGATAACGCCCAACATGAAAGTCAGCATGCCTAACATTTCAACTGGAAGCTGATCTAAATTCATATTCAGTCCAAAAATCTGTAAACTCATTCCCTCCCCATATTGGTAGCTCGCGGAAACCGGTACCACCGTCTGGATTCCTCCAAGCAATGCACCTACAAAACAGATGAGAACTGCCATTCCCCAGTTGCCGCTCAAAGATACTCTTGCACGTTCACGATAATCTGCTGCTCTTAACATAATCTCTCTCCTTTTTTACCTGCGTTCTAATTATCATATCTATCATAAGTCATTTTCCTTAAAAATAAAAGTCCTATTGCTTTATTTGCAAAAATATTATATTGTGTTCTCGTGCCGAAGTTTTGCACATTTTGTATTATGTCAACCAATGTTGGCGGTTGTACCAGTGCAACCCTACTATTATGAAAAAGAAAGGCAGACTTTATTATGGATGAATTTTTTGATCAGTTTTTCCCAACCGAATTTTTGATAGAATATTTAGAGAACGGACCGGAGGAAAACACCGACCGTTTTCAGACTTATGTTGTGTATCGTTTTCTCTCTTTTGCTGCAAAGGAAAATCCAGCGATCGTGACAGAGCTGAAAGACACTTTGGAGTGTCCGCTTTCCATGGACAATCTCGCAGATATTTACCGTTTTCTGGATAAAGATTTTTATTTTTCTCCTTCTTTCTCCGAGAATTCTTTTGATCCGGTACTGCTGTGCTATGCCATTGCGATCATTGATGATAAGTCCGGCTTTGGACTTGCTATCCTGAATCGTATTTTAAAAGAGGTGTGCCCTGAGATTGCTTCTGTGGATTTTTCCAATGTAGATATCGATCTGGAAGTTTTGCTGCAGACAGAAGTACAGTTTTATGCGGCTCTGGCTATCTGTTCCATTCACTATAGCACTCTGATCGCATTCTTTCCAAAATTTGCAGCCGCCTATATGGAAGATCTGCATTTTACGTGCGAGGATTTTATTCTCTATGATTTCATGGATGAATATTTTGAAGTCAAAAACTGTTCTGCCACCCCGGCTTTTCAGGAGATGATCGACACCTTAGTACTGGCAACTTTACAGTCTTTTGACACTGACCTTGAGAATTTTACGCTTGACGGATTGTTCCAGTTAAAGCATCCAGCCGGACGTTTTGCCGCAATCTACCGCAGCGGTGCGATCGATATGAAAGACCTTCCCGTTCCTTCCGATGCTGCCGGTCTGATGAAACATATCCTCTCCTATGCAGCCGCCTATGAGCTTCGCAATAATCTCTATGATTATCATTTAGATGAGGACAAGACGATCACTCTGACGAACTGGAAAGAAAACTTAAAATGGCATTATGTACAGTACACGAATGTATACAATCTTGCCCTTTCCTCTTTTGTGGCTGCATGCTACTCCAGAAAACTGCTGCAAAAACAGTTTGAGGAGAATTTACGCGCACTTAACGAGTAAGAAGCATAAAAGTCCACCATGCAGTTTACATCAGACATTTCTGATTACAAATTGCATGGTGGACTTTTTTAATAATTGCTCACAACAAGACGTCTTTTGAAATAAATATCCATCTTATCAATGGCACTTCTCGCCTGACTATAACGATTCCTGTTCGTATTGATCACATAAATCTGACTTGCGCCATGAAACTTCTTACGCAGGAAAAAAGGAATTGGAATCCAGCTTTTCGTAAATGGGATATGGTTCTCCATTAATACATGAATTGCCTGCTCACTGGTCTTTTCATTTGTTGTCCTGCACAACTCAATATCTTTATCTATCTCTCTGCCATTGCCTAATGTCACACTTCTGCCCATAACCAAAATACTCCTTCTACTTGATCTTAATCTGTACCTGTTTTCCAAGGCTTCCTGCCACCTTAATCAAAAAATCAAGGCTTGGATTGTATTTGCCACTCTCTAATCTGGAAATATTAGACTTTTTCGTTCCAACACGTTCTGCTAACACTTCCTGCGTCATATCCTGCGCTTTTCTTGCTTCCTTTAATTGCTGTACCACTTCATAACGAGGGGTAAGCTGACCAACTGCAAGATTTTTATTTTTCACATGAGCCAAACGAACGCCCTCCTGTATGCTTGTCTATGAAATATGGATAATCTGTACAATAATTGCGGTTTTCACATGTTCAAAGTTATCATATATGATAACTTACGTCAAGAATAAAGCTTTACATTTTACGAAGTTTTATTTGAAAACCCATTTTTCAAAATAAATATCATAATATTTTTCTATGTTTCAAAAAATTTCTTGCAATCTTTTCTGGAATATGATAAGATATTTCTTGCTTGAGCGATTTTGTTCAAGATTATATTAGACGCAGGAGTGGCGGAATGGCAGACGCATCAGACTCAAAATCTGACGCTGGCAACAGTGTGTGGGTTCAAGTCCCATCTCCTGCATTAGATAATAGAATGGGAAGCCTTATAAATCAAGGCTTCCCATTTTTTGTTCATAACTAAATTGTGGTTACAGTTAGGTTACATATTTTTCTGTACTATAGTTCAGGTATTTTCTAATACTATGAAGCATGTTCTACAATGCATGCCGGAATTCCAGCCATTCGGATTTGCAAGAATATTAGCAGCAATTGCTTCACTGCTTCCATATACATCTGCAGACTTCGCACCTTTTGCCTGCACGCGCTACACATAATTTCGGTTCTCTTATTAAGTGTATTAAAATTTAGGTATCCCTGAACTAATTCATTTCATGATATGGAAAACGACATCCTACTGTATAAATCGGAATCGTATCAAATTTATCCCCGTGTCCTCCTTTCGCAGGTTTTGCAACAATACCGCGATCTATGAAATTTTTATCAATATATACTTTTAAAGATTTTGGTTCCCCATCTTTTGTTTTTACTTCAATTCCATATACTGTCTTGTTCCTATCCGCTAACATGAAGTCTAATTCAAAATTTTCATAAGTAGAATAGCACACCTCATCCTCAATTACTTTCAAATCTGTGTAAGGTACCTTAAATAACCTGTGCAATTCGTTATACACAAAAGTTTCTGTAATTACGCCTACTAATGAGGATCGTTTTATCAAGCTTTTATCTGCTAAATAAGATGTTATTCCACAATCAGAAAAATAAGCTTTTCTACTTTCATTTATTTTTCTCATATCCCCATCTACAGCTAAATTGCATGTTGATAATATTCCGGCATATTTAAGCCATATAACTGCATTTGCCACTTCGCTTCTATTTACAAATAATTTTGTGCTGTCTTTAACCAATGTAGTAATCGTTTCCAAAATATTCTTTCCACTCATATCATCCCGATTACACATTTGCTTTAAAGCTTCTCTGTATACGTTATCAAAAATCTCTACTTCTCTTGCTTCATTAAAATATGCTCTGGATTCATCTTTGAATGTTTCCAGCAATTTGTCAATTATACTGTAACACTCTTTTATGTTTTTTGTTTCAACATATTTCTTTACAACTTCAGGATACCCACCAATTTTTAAGTAAATACCATATAATCCTTCCAGTTTTTCATAATCTGCTTCATTGCTTCCACCATAAATGTCTATGGATTTTAAAATTTTTTCACACTGAAATATTCTGCAAAATTCTGTGAAGCTTAATGTAAACATATGCGCATAACTAATCGTACCTGCAGGATGAAAAAACTTTTTATCCCCTAATATTCTGCCAAGATAACTTCCTGTTACAATGATATCGCATTTCACAGTATCATGTAATTTACGAATTGAATTATAAACAGCACTATTGCTCTGAATTTCATCTATAATTAATATTGTATTTTTATTATCTACGAAGTGCGGAAGCGACGCTCTACGACAATACTTTTCAAATTCCATAGGACTGCATCCATTATTAATAACATCTATAAAATTATATGTGTCAGCGGCTAAGTCAACTATTATGACATATTCGTAATTTTTGTATGCAAATTTTTTTAATTCTGTTGTTTTTCCTATCTGTCTGGAGCCTTCTAATTGCAAAACCTTATGTGATGAATCATTTTTCCATTTCATTAAATCCTTTTGTATATCTCTGATAAAAGGATTGTTTTTAACTATGCTCTCGTATTCTTTTTTATTTACATATCTTTTATAATCTACCTCTGGAAGTTCTTCATTCGCTTTTATAATATCATTTTGAGTCAGACTTAAATTATCAACGTACTGAATATTATTTTTGATATAGTAATCAACATAAAATGTGTCGTCAATGATAAAACCTACCGTTTTTCCATTTGAATCTTTTACTCTATGTGTTGCTATCATTCCCAGCTTTCACTTCCTCTCCTCACAATTTTAATTCACTGTGTTTGTCATACCATATACAATATAAACATAATGAATCAAAAATAGAGTCTTGAAAACTCAAGACTCTATAAACAGGGGATGAGAGAATCGAACTCCCACCAAAAGTTTTGGAGACTCCTATCATACCATTTGACCAATCCCCTATATGCTGAATAGTTTTTCAACTATTGCTATCATAACTTATTCTATTCACTTTTTCAAGTATACATTCAAAACTTCATACAGATTCCGAGTCTTTTGGTCAAGCCCTCGATCGATT
>OGKO01001862.1_pt1 | contig 11150 bp, 10 predicted proteins | sample 1572451 | NCBI WGS metagenome assembly OGKO01 (sample SAMEA2582089, study PRJEB24529) | metagenome | biome: Human gut stool | place: China | collected 2011 | reverse complement strand
ACACTTGAAAAGTGCGAACATAAAAATAGTTTCATCAATATTCTCCTTTATAAATTCCGATTTTCTCAATTCTCCAAACTTGAATCTGTCTGCGCTCTCCTTATACGCTCTCAATAGTCAAATCCATTTGCATTTTTTTTGCTTTTTCCAAGGCGTTGAAAAATATCGTAATGAAGTCTTCTCCATCGCTTGTCACAAAGTAATTAGATAGGTTGGTAATACCATTGCTGATATTTTTGCCCCAAGGCGGTTGATTAGACAAATCGTCAATATCCCAAACCACCTTATCCGGACTAAACGCTTGGAGCTCTAACTGAATCTTTTTCAGTTCCTCTATGGCTGTTTCGACGTTATCTTTATCCAATGTTCCTTGATATAGCTCATTCATAATCGTTGGGAATCTGCTACCCCATTTCCCGTTTTCTAAATTATAAGAAACTGTTGAGAAAAAGGAGTGTAGAAAATCTCCATGCCCTATTTGATAGTAAAAGAACGCAACTTTGAATCTGACAGCCATGTGTCTAATTTCTTCCTATAAATTCCGATATATCAACTTCATTAATATCATCATTTTACCATAATTACACTTACAATTCTATTAAAATCGATATACAGAAGTTATAATTAATTTACTTTGAGAATGTAGATCGATTTTTGCCATTCCCTCATAGGCGTCCATCTTATAACCAAGAGTTCCATAACGTAAATTGGCAGATTCTGTGGTGCGGTTCATAGCGTAAATTGGGCATGTATAAGCGTCCTCTCACAAGGCATTCACAGTGTAAATGAAAGAAAAACGGTGCAGACAAATATGATTTCCTTCGTGAGCCATGGAGCTGGGGTTCTAAAAATTTTGTGAAGCCTCTGTTTCACAAAATTTTTGCTCAGAAGCCCAGCGGAATGCCCGGCGAACAGGAACATCATATTTCGTCTGTACCGTTTTTCTTTTTCATTACATATAAAATCATGACTTGTGAGAGGATGCTTATATCTGCCCTTTCACAACCTATAAAAGCACTGCAGAATCTGCGACACTACGCTAGTTAAACTCTGGTTTATAAAAAGTTCTCTTGCGGAATAAGAAACCTGTGATAAAATAAAGGTAAATATTGGTTACGTTAGAAATGCTCTGATTTGAGCAGCATACATTATGAAGCAGGAAAGTACGATGGAAAAAGATAGAAATACGGAAGTGTCAAACACACAATTGCAAACAGCAGATGATGCAGCCAACATAAAGGAAAGTCTGCGTGTCCAGAAGTCCCAGTGGATCAAGGAGCAGATCAAAAGACAGCGGGAAGCGGAAGATGCTATTTTAGAGCAGATGATAGAAGAACAGAAAGTGATCGATGGCCTAAACAGTGACATCAATGAAAACCTGGATCGAACCAGAGAAAGCCGGAAGTTCAATCAGGAGTTTCAGGAAAAGATCAATTCGCAGATTTATGAGATGAATGGAATCACAGAGGACAAACTGAAGGGAATGCGGGAGTACAAAAAGGCGTATTATCAGGGATGCGCATTCTCTTTATTTTTACTGTCGGTTGTCATGATCGCAATCTGTGGAGTGCTTCATGGTTTCGAGTCACAGATATGTCTGTTCATGATTGCATGCACAGGCGTAGAAGGCGCATTATTGGCGCAGGATAAGTGGAGAAACAAACTGGTAAATGCATTATGTAAACTACTTTATCTTCTTGTTTTTCCGGTAATGATGGTTATTTTTGTCTGCTATGAATTGAAATATCCGGAATATGAGCTTTTCCTGCCGTATTTTGCAATGGGAATCGTAGTTGTCCTGATCATTGGAACAGCAGCATTTTTCCTTTATGATCCGTATAAGCAGGATAAAAAGCGCGTGAGAAGTGCAAAAGATTATATTGCGGATGTGGAAAAGATTGCAAAGAAGCAGGTGAAGAAAAATCAGAAGCTTCGTGCAAAAGAGGAAAAGAAGAACCAGAAGCTTTTACAGAAAGAAGAAGCACAGAATCAGAAAGCGGCAGAGAAGGAAGAAAAAGAAAACCAGCGAGCTCTTGAAAAAGAAGAAGCAGAAAAAGTAAAACAGGAAAAAATACAGGACAAAAAGGCTGCAAAGGAAGCCAGAAAGTCAGAACGCAGGGAAAAGAGACAGGCATGGTTCGACGGACTGAAAGAAAAATGGAACATGTGGCTGCAAAAACTAAAAGAAAAGTGGCAGGCGTTCCTTGCAAAATTTAAAAAGGATGAATAATAGACTGCCTTGTTGGGACAGTATTTGATAAGAGCAGAAGAATTGAGGATACAGATATGACAAAAAAGCAGTTGGCACTTGAGATTATCAGACGTTTAAAGGAAGCGTACCCGGATGCAGGGTGTACCTTGGAGTATGATCAGGCGTGGAAACTTTTGGTGAGTGTCCGTCTGGCGGCGCAGTGCACAGATGCAAGGGTAAATGTGGTCGTGGAAAAGTTATATGAGAAGTTCCCGGATGTGGATGCATTGGCGGCAGCCGATGTCAGTGAAATCGAGGAGATCGTGCGTCCATGTGGTCTTGGAAAAAGCAAGGCAAAAGACATCAGTGCATGTATGAAGATGTTAAAAGAGCAGTATAGTGGAAAAGTGCCGGATGATTTTGATGCATTGTTGAAACTTCCGGGGGTAGGACGAAAAAGCGCGAATCTCATCATGGGTGATGTGTTTGGAAAACCGGCAATTGTCACAGACACACACTGTATCCGTCTGGTGAACCGCATGGGACTGGTCAAGGACATCAAAGAGCCAAAAAAAGTTGAAATGGAACTTTGGAAGATCATTCCACCGGAAGAAGGAAGTGATTTCTGTCATAGATTAGTGGAGCATGGAAGAGATGTCTGCACAGCACGGACAACACCGCATTGCGAGCGCTGTGTGTTAAATGACATCTGTGCAACAGGAAAAAAAGTGATCAAAGAGAAGTAAAAATGGCAGTACAAAATGATTTTTCAAAGGGAAGTATTTTATCCCATATGGTAAAAATTGCCCTTCCAATGACATTGGCACAGTTTGTCAATATCTTATATAATATCATTGACCGTGTATTCATCGGTCGGATTCCGGATCATGCGACAGAGGCTTTGACAGGTTTAGGAGTGGCATTCCCAATCTGTACACTGGCTATCGCATTTGCCAATTTAGTTGGAATGGGTGGTGCCCCTCTTTTTTCTATTGAGAGAGGAAAAGGAAACGGGGAGGAAGCAAAACATATTCTTGGCACTTCTTTTCATCTGCTTGTGATAATAGGTGTGTTATTCAGTGTTGTGATGTTTCTTATTAAAAAGCCGATGTTATACCTTCTTGGAGCAAGTGAAAATATTTATTCCTATGCAAATTCCTACCTTACGATTTATCTGACCGGGACACTTTTTGTGATGTTAAGTCTTGGCATGAATGCATTTATCAATGCGCAGGGATTTGCCAATATCGGAATGATGACAGTATCCATTGGGGCAGTCTGTAATCTGATTATGGATCCAATTTTTATTTTTAAAATGGAAATGGGCGTGCAGGGCGCAGCTCTGGCAACGGTGATTTCACAGTTTGTGGCTGCATGCTGGACACTTTTCTTTTTGACTGGAAAAAAGGCGACTATCCGGCTGGACAAAAAATATCTGCAATTAAAAGCAGACCGTGTGAAAAAAATTCTTGTTCTGGGACTGTCCGGCTTTACTATGTCCGTGACGAACAGCCTTGTGCAGATGGTATGTAATATAAATCTGGCGATGTATGGTGGGGACATGTATATCGCAGCCATGACGATCATTAATTCGGTGCGCGAGGTAATCCATATGCCAGTTTCCGGTGTCGGTAACGGCGCACAGCCTGTCATGAGTTTTAACTATGGTGCAAAAGAATATGGCAGAGTAAAACAGACAATCCGTTATACAGCCTTGATTCTTCTGGTTTACACACTGTTTGCATGGGGAATGACAATGCTATTTCCGGATCAGTTTGTTATGATTTTCAACAAAGATGCACAATTGCTCCCGCTTACCGTAAAATCCATGCATATTTATTTCTTCGGATTTTTCTTCATGGCGTTCCAGTTTACAGGGCAGACCACGTTTCAGGCATTGGGAAAGTCGAAACAGGCAATCTTTTTCTCGATGCTGCGGAAAGTGATCATTGTCGTACCACTTACCTTTTTGCTGCCAATGATCCCGGAAATTGGAGTGATGGGTGTGTTTCTTGCGGAGCCAATCTCAAACCTCATCGGAGGATTGGCGTGCTTTATTACCATGTATGTTACGGTTTACCGGAAACTGGAGGCTTGATGATAGTTACAGGCAAGTAGAAGCAGGACAATGGATGCGGAGTATGAGAGATGGAATGAAGTGGGAAGGTTAGCAAAAGAAAGGATGATTTATGAACATAGAATATGATCAACTATGTATTAGAAATGCAAACTTTTTGGATACAAATCTGAATAATACCAGGGCACAGCATGTATATGAAAAATTGGGCTTTAAAAAAATTGCAATTCATTATGATTCATGGAAAAACCAGATGGGAGAGTTGCAGTCAACGGTTGATTATGAACTGACCAAAAGTGATTTTTGTAATTTTAAGAACAGATAACTTCCAATACGTAAATCGCAGATTTTGCGGCTACATTCGTAACGTAAAGCAGGGCAGATATAAGAGTCCATGCACAAGTCAGTTACTGCGTAAATAAAAAGAAAAACCGTACAGACAAATATGATTTCCTTTGTGAGCTTTGCGAACAGGAACATCATATTTTGTCTGTACGATTTTTTTATATACATTAATAATTTGACTTGTGTATGGACTCTTATATCTGCCCTTCACTACCTATAACATAGCTACAAAATCTGCCTACATTACCAAGTTAAACTCCGGTTACTCAGCCAGATTACCAGTATAAAGCTGGTAATACTTTCCATGTTCTTCCATTAACTGGTCATGGTTACCACGCTCAATGATACGTCCCTGCTCTAAGACCATAATACAGTCACTGTTGCGGACGGTGGAAAGCCGGTGGGCAATCACAAAAGTGGTACGTCCATGCATCAGTTTATCCATACCATCCTGCACGATCTTTTCTGTTCTTGTATCAATGGAGGAGGTTGCCTCGTCTAAGATCAGAACAGGTGGATCTGCAATTGCAGCACGGGCAATGGCGAGTAACTGGCGCTGTCCCTGGCTCAAGTTTGCACCGTCACCGGTTAACATTGTGTTGTAGCCGTCTGGAAGCTGGTGGATAAAAGTGTCTGCGTTTGCAAGTTTTGCAGCAGCAATGACTTCTTCATCCGTGGCATCTAATTTTCCGTAACGGATATTTTCCATAACGGTTTCAGTAAAAAGATGTGTGTCCTGTAATACGATTCCTAAGGAATGGCGCAGGTCATCTTTTTTGATCTTATTGATATTAATGCCGTCGTAACGGATCTTACCGTCCTGAATGTCGTAGAAACGGTTGATCAGGTTTGTGATCGTTGTTTTTCCAGCGCCGGTACTTCCGACAAAAGCAATTTTCTGACCAGGAGTAGCAAAAAGGTCTACATTGTGCAGAACGATTTTATCAGGATTGTATCCAAAATCAACATCATCAAAGACAACATCACCTTTTAATTCGATATAGTCAACAGAGCCGTCTGCCTGATGAACATGTTTCCATGCCCACATTCCGGTACGTTCCTTACATTCCACAATCTGTCCGTCTTCTTTTTTGGCGCGGACTAATGTAACATAGCCTTCGTCTGTTTCCGGTTTTTCATCCAGCAGATTGAAAATTCGCTCGGAACCGGCAAGCGCCATAACAATATTGTTGATCTGCATACTCAGCTGGTTGATTGGCTGGCTGAAGCTCTTGTTGAAAGTTAAGAAGCTTGCAAGTTTACCGAGTGTAAAACCGCCGATTCCCTCTAAAGCAAGAACACCGCCGACTAAAGCGATTAAAACATAGCTGACGTTACCGAGCTGTGCATTGATCGGCATTAAGATGTTACCAAATTTATTTGCATTATCTGCACTTTCAAATAACTGGTCGTTTAATTTGTTGAAATCTTCAATACTCTGTTCCTCATGTGTGAAGACTTTTACAACTTTCTGGCCGTTCATCATTTCCTCAATATAACCGTTGACGGTTGCAATATCACGCTGCTGTGCAATGAAATATTTGGCACTGGCACCGCCGACAACTTTAGTGGCATAGAGCATAACGCCTACCATTACAAGTGTGATGATCGTCAGAGGAATATTTAACGCGATCATGGCACCAAGTACACTGATGATCGTAATGGCACTGTTTAATACCTGTGGGATACTCTGGCTGATCATCTGGCGGAGTGTATCAATATCATTTGTGTAGGTTGACATAATATATCCGTGTGGATGCGTGTCAAAGTAGCGGATTGGTAATTCTTCCATATGAACAAACATGTCATTTCGAAGATTCCGGAGTGTTCCCTGTGTTACATAGACCATGATTTTTGACTGACCATAGGAAGCAAGTGCACCGCATGCATAGAAGATCGCAACAAGTCCGATCGCGTGGGCAAGGTCAGTAAAATCAGGGGAAGCCTGCTTGGTCAGAGGAATGATGTAATCATCGATGAGTGTCTGCATAAATAAGGTTCCCTGCACATTGGAGAATACTGCTATAAACAGACAGATCACAACAACGATACATGCAAATCCATAGTTTTTAAATATGTAGGAAAGAAGACGCGCTAACAGTTTTCCGGGATTTGCAACTTTTGGTTTTGGTCCACGGGCATTGCTGCGCATAGGTCCATGATTTTTTTCTGCCATTATCTTGCACCTCCTTCATCAAAATCACCGCTGCCCTGTGTCTGGGATTCGTATACTTCGCGGTAAATAGCATTTGTTTCCATTAATTCTTCGTGAGAACCGAAACCGTCCACTACGCCGTTATTTAATACGATAATGCGGTCAGCATTCATAACGGAAGAAACACGCTGCGCAATGATAAGCTTGGTCGTATCAGGAATTTCCTCAGCAAATGCTTTACGGATTTTTGCATCAGTTGCAGTATCGACTGCACTGGTACTGTCATCTAAGATAAGAATCTTAGGATTTTTTAACAGAGCTCTTGCAATACATAAGCGCTGTTTCTGACCACCGGATACGTTCGAGCCGCCCTGCTCAATATGCGTATTATATCCATCCGGAAAACGGTTGATAAATTCAGAAGCACAGGCAAGATCACAGGCATGCCGGCACTGCTCATCTGTTGCATCTGGATTTCCCCAGCGGAGATTATCATAAATTGTTCCGGAAAACAGTACGTTGTTCTGCAGCACAACAGAAACTTCATTACGCAGTGTGTCAAGGTCATAACTGCGGACATCTTTGCCGCCGACATAGACACTGCCTTCCGATACATCATACAGACGGCTGATCAGATTGACTAAGGAAGACTTGGAACTTCCGGTTCCTCCGATAATACCAATTGTTTCACCGGACTGAATGGTGAGGTTGATGTCATCTAACACCGGTTTGTCAGAAGTCTTGTTATAACGGAAGGTCACATGGTCAAAACGGATGCTTCCATCAGATACCTCGTAATCAGGATTTTCCGGATTTGTGATACTGCTTTTCTCGTTTAATACTTCGCAGATACGTTCTGCACTTGCGATACTCATGGTGATCATTACGAATACCATAGAGAGCATCATAAGATTCATCATAATGTTCATGCAGTAAGTGAGAAGACTCATCAGCTCACCTGTCGTCAGAGTGGAGGATACGATCATTTTTGCACCGATCCAGCTGATTAAGATGATACAGGTGTAAACAGCTGCCATCATGACAGGTGTATTGTAAACAATGACACTTTCTGCTTTTACAAACATTTTATAGATGTTTTCACTTGCTTTTGTGAAACGGTTTTTCTCGTAATCCTCACGGACATAAGCTTTTACCACGCGGATAGCAGATACATTTTCCTGAACAGATGCATTTAAGTCATCATATTTCGGGAATACTTGGGTAAAATATTTGTGTGCTTTCACTGTGATGAAAGCAAGGATTACACCGAGGACAATGACTGCAGCAAGGTAGATGCACGCAAGCTTTGCATTGATGAAAAATGCCATACACATCGCACAGATCAGAGAGATCGGTGCACGTACACACATTCGTAAGATCATCTGATATGCCATCTGGAGGTTGGTAACATCTGTGGTAAGTCTTGTGACAAGACCCGCAGTACTGAATTTGTCTATATTGGCGAAAGAGAATGTCTGAATATTTTCATACATTGCTTTTCTTAAGTTGCGTGCAAAACCGGTAGAGGCTCTTGCACCGTATTTTCCGCCCATAACACCTGCAAAAAGTGAAACGCAGGCTGTGACGATCATCAATCCACCCATGACGTAAATGTGGTGGATATCTCCTTTTTCCACACCATCATCGATAATGGATGCCATCATAAGAGGAATGATCGTCTCCATGAGAACTTCTAAGATCATGAAGACCGGAGTAAGAAAAGAGTCTTTTTTAAACTCTTTAATTTGTGCTCCAAGAGTTTTTAACATATTTTCACATCCTTTTCTAATTTAGTATTGATTTTTAATTGTTAGTGTGCTAACTATATAGTTATACGGCATTCGATTGTGAATGTCAATCATATTTTTTATTCCAAATTTTAAGAGCAGATTGGATACTTTCTGCGGAATAAATTTTAGAGGGGAAAAGGAACAAATGAGACACGAAGACAGTGTAGGATATAAAATGAGACTGATCCATAACCGGATTCACAAGCAAATGGAGGCAAAGCGGATCGAAAATGAAGGTGATATTACCGGCATGCAGCGCTGGGCTTTGGGCTATCTGAATGATCATGCAGACCGTGAGATTTATCAGAAAGATATCGAGCAGGAATTTAACGTATCGAGAGCGACAGCATCGAACATGCTGCAGATTATGGAGCGGAAAGAACTGATTCGCAGGGAATCCGTCAGTCATGATGCAAGATTAAAGAAAATTTCCCTGACACAGAAAGCGAAGAACATGGTTGAGAAAGCGGATGTGGATATTCGTGAAATGGAGCAGCTCATCACAAAGGGGTTTAATAAGGAAGAAACAGAACAGTTGAAGCAATATCTTGACCGGATCATGGAGAATATCGGAGTGACCGAGGAGGGCTGTGGAAGAACCTGTAAAAATGGTGTGGAGGAATAGAGACACCACAATATATAGTGTTTTTCTTTTATCGTAAAAAAGTGACGATTTATTTGATGTATTTTTGTACAGAATAGATAAAGGTAGCGTGGATACTGGGTTTGAGGGGTGTCGGCTGCCTTTTTTGTTTACATAATATTCCACATAATCTAGTAATACATATTGACAAAAACACAAGATATTGTATAATAAGTCTCGTCAGCAAACAAGAGAGGTTTGCAATAGAGAACAAATTCTTCTATAGGAAGTTTAATGAAAAGTGTTTAGTAGAATGGAGAGCGAAACAAAGAAATGAAAATTATTAAACGAAGCGGAATGGAAGATACCTTTGATATTAAGAAGATTGAGGCAGCTATCCGTAAAGCAAATGAGAGTGTAATCGATTACGAAAAATTAACAGAGGAGAAGATACAGGAGATTCTTGCCAATGTGGAAAAAGCATGTGAGAATATGAAACGTTCCCCGAGTGTTGAAGAGATTCAGGATATGGTGGAGAACCAGATCATGAACCAGCGCGCATTCAATGTGGCACGTAATTATATTACCTATCGTTACAAGAGAGCTCTGGTTCGTAAATCCAACTCTACGGATGAACAGATTTTGAGTTTATTAGAGTGTAACAATGAGGAAGTAAAACAGGAGAACTCCAACAAGAATCCTACAGTCAACAGCGTACAGCGTGACTATATGGCTGGTGAGGTAAGCAAGGATATTACCAGAAGATTCTTATTGGATGAAGATATTGTAGAGGCGCATGAGAAGGGAATCATCCATTTCCATGATGCAGATTATTTTGCACAGCATATGCATAACTGCTGTCTTGTGAATCTTGAGGACATGCTCCAGAATGGTACGGTGATCAGTGAGACAATGATTGACCGCCCGAAGAGTTTTTCCACAGCATGTAACATTGCAACACAGGCAATTGCGCAGATCGCAAGTTCTCAGTATGGCGGACAGAGTATTTCTCTTTCGCATCTGGCACCATTTGTAGATGTGAGCCGTCAGAAGTTCCGTAAGACAGTTCGTGAGGAACTGACAGCTACCGGTATTGAACCAACAGAGGAAATGGTGAATAAAATCGCAGAGATGCGTGTCAAAGAGGAAATCAACCGTGGTGTCCAGATGATCCAGTATCAGGTGATCACACTTATGACAACAAACGGACAGGCTCCATTTGTGACCGTATTTATGTATCTTGACGAAGTACCGGAAGGACAGCTTCGTGATGACCTAGCAGCAGTGATCGAGGAAGTATTACATCAGAGAATCCAGGGAGTTAAGAATGAAAAGGGTGTATTTATCACACCGGCATTCCCAAAACTCATTTATGTATTAGAGGAAGACAACATCCGTGAGGGAAGCAAATACTGGTATCTGACCAAACTTGCAGCAGAGTGTACTGCAAAGAGAATGGTACCGGATTATATTTCCGAGAAGATCATGACTATGTCGATGGAAGAGGGTGCAGACTATTTAATTGATCACTATGGTGTGAGTTTGACGAGGACGCAGATTCTTGATGGTATACGCGAGCTTATACGCGGCTTCTATGAGGATGAGGTGCAGCTAAAACCAGGCGTAGAACAGGTAATTAAGTCGCTTGCATCAAAAGACATTCCGATGATTATTGCAACCTCAAGTGACAGTGCATGTGTTACAGCTGGCTTAAAGCGTCTTGGTGTTTGGAGTTATTTTAAAGGAATTTTGACATGCAGTGATATTGGAAAGGGAAAGACAGAGCCAGATATTTATCTTGCCGCTGCAAAAAATATTGGAAGTAAGCCTTCAGAAACAATTGTATTTGAGGATGCACTTCATGCTATTGTTACTGCAAAGAATGCAGGCTTTATTACTGTGGGTATTTATGATTCATATAATCAGGACGAGGAGAAGATTCGAAAGGTCGCAGACTTTTACTATAAGAATTGGGATGAAGTAAGCAAATCCATGATTGGAAAATAGAA
>OGKO01001846.1_pt1 | contig 11225 bp, 7 predicted proteins | sample 1572451 | NCBI WGS metagenome assembly OGKO01 (sample SAMEA2582089, study PRJEB24529) | metagenome | biome: Human gut stool | place: China | collected 2011 | reverse complement strand
AAAAAGGAGAAATAGACAATATATTTCTTATCACTTGTGTCATAACATTTATGGTCTATGCATTAATCATAAGAAATACGGAAGAAAACAATTAAACCATCGAAACGTAGATTTACGGTGAAAGTGAGGAACAATAATATGAAAATTGTTATTATTTATACATTACAGACAGACGGAGATTATAGTTTAGATAATCCGAAAAAGTTTGGGTGCATTAAGGAAGACGGATATCATTACTCTGGAACTGTAGAAATTGTATCCGATAAAAAATCTTGCTGCTTGATGGAAGCAAGAAACTTTTTATATAAGTTTTTATGCGATGGACTACACGTGTCATATACCCATGCCTGGCTTCTTAAGGATTTTTATGATTTAATCGAATCATTAGTTAATAAAATCGGTCATTATAAACCTGATGAATCTGGTAAATATATGTGCGAAGAGTCTATTGGTGGAAATTATAGCGGAACAAACTTTGAGATTTTAATCATAGACTGACAGCTCTGCACAGTCTAAAGACTGGCAGGTTCCAGGTATATAACAGCATCAGTAAAAAAGGAGAAAAATATTTATGTTAACCTATTATAATGGAGAAATTTCCGTAGATAAAAAATATGCACGGATCAAAGCATTAAGGATCGTGATTGCTGAACTGGAAAAAGTGTTAGACTGACTGGAAAAATAAAAAAGGAATACCCCGGCAAACGGAATTTCCGTTGTCGGGGTATTTTTGCGACTTATGATGAAACATCGCAGAATTATGAATTTGCTTTTTTCAGGTTTTTCTGTGCTGTAGAAAGCATCAGCTTGATACGGTTGAGCTGGTTAACTTCTGATGCACCCGGATCATAATCGATTGCAACGATATTTGCGCCTGGATATTCGTGACGAATTTCCTTAATGACACCTTTACCGACGATATGGTTTGGCAGGCAGGCAAATGGCTGCGCACAGACGATGTTGGTTGCTCCCTGTGCAATCAGTTCAAGCATTTCTCCAGTTAAGAACCAGCCTTCGCCGGTCTGGTTACCGCAGGAGACGATATGCTCTGCCTGTTTTGCCAGATCCTGAATATATGCAGTTGGCTCAAAATGTTTACTCTTTGCAAGTTCATCCCTTGCATCCTTGCGCAGCCACTCAAAGAAGCGGATGAGCATATTGTTGATGCGCTTGGATTTTGCGGTAGCTCCAAGATAATCCGCCTTGAAATTCTGATTGTAGCAGCAGTACAGTAAGAAATCGGTCAGATCCGGTACGACTGCCTCAGCGCCTTCGGATTCGAGCAGGTCTACAATATAGTTGTTGGCAGCCGGAAGGAACTTGACAAGGATCTCTCCAACCACACCGACACGCGGCTTTTTCTCATCCGTCATTGGCAGATTGTCAAAGTCGCGGATGATCTGACGGCACATTTTGCGATATTTACGGTGGGACAGAATCTTGGTGTTGCCAACAAAGTCAATGACACGTTTTTTCCATTTTTCGTGTAATGCGTTGGCAGATCCCGGTACCTTTTCGTATGGGCGCACACGGTAGAGACAGCGCATGAAGATGTCTCCGAATTCCAGAGCGTACAGACCATGCTGGATCAGGCTTGGTGTGAGTTTAAATCCCGGATTTTTCTCCAGACCGACCATGTTGATGGAGATGACCGGAATATCCGGGTGGCCGGCTTTGGTCAGTGCGCGGCGGATAAATCCAATGTAGTTGGTTGCACGACAGCCACCACCGGTCTGTGAGATCAGGATTGCTGTTTTGCTCAGGTCATATTTGCCGGACATTACCGCACTCATAATCTGTCCGATGACAATCAGGGACGGATAACATGCATCGTTATTTACATACTTTAAACCGACATCGACACATTCTCTGGACGGAACATCCGGGATGACCAGATTGTAGCCTGCGGCACGGAATGCCGGAACGAGAAGTTCAAAATGGATCGGTGACATCTGTGGACAGATGATGGTGTAATCTTTACGCATTTCCTCGGTAAAGATAACGCGCTCGTAATTTGCCGGTTTGATTTCGCGTTTTTCATGTTTTTTCTCTTTGACACGAATTGCAGCCAGAAGCGAACGGATACGGATACGGGCAGCACCGAGGTTGTTGACTTCATCAATCTTTAAGCATGTATAAATTTTTCCGGAATTGGTCAGAATATCGCTGACACAGTCGGTTGTTACGGCATCCAGTCCGCAGCCGAAGGAGTTCAGCTGGATGAGGTCCAGATCATCCCTGGTCTTAACGTAGTTTGCGGCGGAGTACAGCCGGCTGTGGTACATCCACTGATCCATGACAATAAGCGGGCGTTCCAGATTCCCCAGATGGGAAATGGAATCTTCTGTCAGTACACACATACCGTAGGAAGTAATCATTTCCGGAATACCGTGATTGATTTCCGGATCAACATGGTATGGACGACCGGCCAGCACGATACCGCGGCGATGGTGTTCTTCCATATATTTCAATACTTCTTCGCCCTTCTTCTGCATCTCCAGACGGGTCATGGCAAGTTCTTTCCAGCCTTCGGATACGGCATCACGTACTTCGGCTTCCGGAATATGGAATTCTTTCTTAAAACAGTCTACGAGCTGTTTGGAAAGGATTTCTTCGTTTGTAAACGCCATGAACGGGTTTAAGAACCGCATCTGTCCACTCGTAATTTCCTCAACATTGTTTTTAATGTTTTCGGAATAAGAAGTTACGATCGGGCAGTTGTAGTGGTTGTTTGCATCCGGAAACTCGTTGCGCTCGTAAGGAATCGCCGGATAGAAAATAAAATCTACATTCTGGTGGATCAGCCAGGAAATATGACCGTGCGCCAGTTTCGCCGGGTAGCATTCGGATTCGCTTGGAATAGAATCAATGCCGAGTTCGTAGATTTTTCGTGTGGACTGCGGAGAGAGAACCACACGGAAACCGAGCTTCTTAAAGAACGTTGCCCAGAACGGATAGTTTTCATACATGTTCAGTACACGCGGAAGTCCGACGGTCCCGCGGGTTGCTTCGGCTTCTGACAGAGGTTCATAAGCAAAAATACGTTTGTTCTTATATTCGAAGAGGTTTGGAATATTCTCTTTGTTTTTTTCTTTTCCAAGTCCGCGCTCACAGCGGTTTCCGGTAATATACTGACGGTTGTCTGAAAACTTATTGATCGTCAGCAGACAGTGGTTTGTACATCCCTGGCAGCGTGCAAGCTTGGGGGTGTAGGACAGTTTATTGATCTGTTCAATGGACAGCATCGTCGTCTGATAGCCGGCTTCGTGACGTTCACGGGCAATCAGTGCGGCACCGAAAGCACCCATGATTCCGGCAATGTCCGGACGGGTTGCGTGGACACCGGCAATTTTTTCAAAACTGCGCAGAACGGCGTCATTGTAGAAAGTACCACCCTGAACAACAATATTTTCTCCCAGATCTTTGGCATCGGACAGTTTGATCACCTTAAATAATGCGTTTTTGATTACAGAGTAGGCAAGTCCGGCAGAGATATCGGCAACGGAGGCGCCTTCCTTTTGTGCCTGTTTTACCTTTGAGTTCATAAATACGGTACAGCGGGTACCAAGATCAATCGGATGTTTGGCAAACAGTGCTTCTTTGGCGAAATCCTGCACCGTGAAGTTTAAGGATTTTGCAAAAGTTTCAATGAAAGAACCGCAGCCGGAAGAACATGCTTCGTTTAACTGAACCGAATCTACGGTCTGGTTCTTGATCTTGATGCATTTCATGTCCTGACCGCCGATGTCTAAAATACAGTCAACTTTTGGATCAAAGAAAGCGGCGGCATAGTAATGGGCGACGGTTTCTACCTCGCCGTCATCAAGCATCAATGCAGCTTTCAAAAGAGCTTCCCCGTATCCGGTGGAGCAGGAGTGTACAATGTGCGCCCTCTCCGGAAGCAGACGGTAAATTTCCTGAATGGAACGGATGGCAGTTGCAAGCGGGCTTCCGTTATTGTTGTCATAGAATGAATACAGAAGTTTTCCGTCCTCGCTGACAAGTGCGATCTTTGTTGTCGTGGAACCTGCGTCAATACCGAGATAGCAGTTTCCGGAATAGTTTTTCAGGTCACCGGTTTCTACATGATTGTTTCCGTGCCGGCTGGTAAAAGCATCGTAATCTTCCTGGCTGGCAAACAGCGGGTCCAGACGGGCAACTTCAAACTCCAGCTTAATGCCGGTGGAAAGACGCTGCTGCAGAGATCCTAAAGTGGTCTCTACGTCTTCTTTATAATTTAATGCGGAACCGATCGCTGCAAACAGATGCGAATTTTCCGGTGTAATTGCGTGCTCATCATCGAGATTTAACGTGCGGATAAACGCTGCTTTCAGTTCGGATAAAAAGTGCAGAGGACCACCGAGAAATGCCACATGTCCGCGGATCGGTTTACCACAGGCAAGTCCACTGATCGTCTGATTGACAACCGCCTGGAAAATAGAGGCAGACAGATCTTCGCGAGTTGCACCCTCATTGATGAGCGGCTGGATATCTGTCTTGGCAAATACACCACAGCGCGCTGCAATTGGATAGATTGCTTTATAATTTTTAGCATATTCATTTAATCCGGAAGCATCGGTCTGGATCAGGGATGCCATCTGATCAATGAACGAACCTGTACCGCCGGCACAGATACCGTTCATACGCTGTTCGACATTACCGCCTTCAAAATAGATGATCTTGGCATCTTCTCCGCCGAGCTCGATTGCAACATCGGTCTGTGGCGCATAATGAGTGAGAGCAGTGGATACTGCAATAACCTCCTGCGTAAACGGAACCTCCAGATGCTTTGCAAGGGTCAGTCCGCCTGATCCGGTAATAACAGGAGAAACAGAAAGATCCCCCAATTCGTTGGATGCTTTGGCAATTAAGGACGCCAGTGTCTCCTGAATATTTGCAAAATGACGCTCGTAATCGGAAAACAGGATGTTGTCCTGTGAGTCGAGGATTGCAATTTTGACGGTGGTGGAACCAATATCAATTCCAAGTTTATGTAACTGCTTGTCACTCATAAATGTAACCTCCATGTGTAAGTAACTAAACTTATTATAAATAAGTATGATTTCAAAACAAAACCTAAAACATTATACGACAAGAATTGACAAAAGACAACGACTGAAAACATAAAGATTTTATAAAATGTTGGAAAGAACGTGCCGCTGCGTTGACAAGAGGGATTTGAAAACCGTATAATTGGTTGACAGAAAGGTCAGAAGTGACCGTAACCATACATACACTATTCTATGTAGACAGGAGACAGATTTATGAACTGGATGGATAAACTGGAACGCAAATGGGGACGACATGCGGTCGCCAATCTGAGCAGATATTTTGTACTTGCGCAGGTGATTGGATACGTGGTACAGCTGACGGCACCCGGACTCATGAGTTATATGAATTTTGATATGGGCAGTATTCTGCACGGACAGATCTGGAGAGTTGTGACATGGATTTTTACACCGACGGCATCGCTGGATGTTTTTGGAATCTTATTTCTGTTCTGTGTGCTTATGTGGGGCAGTTCGCTGGAATCCATGCTTGGAACATTCCGCATGAATGTATTTTTGTGGGGAAGTGTGATTTTGTGTGACATTGTGGGCGCGATCGTATATGTTGTTACGCGGATTCTGCTGGGATATGGTTTTTCTCCGTATCTGTCCACGTATTATATTTTGATGTCCATGCTGCTGGCGCTGGCCATGTGCATGCCGGAGGGAGAGGTACGCCTGTATTTTGTCCTTCCGATCAGGATGAAATGGATGTTAATTTTTGAACTGGTATATCTGGGATATCAGGTGGTTCGTATATTCTCGATCGGAATTGCAAGTTATGGAACCGGAATGGGAATTCTCGTGGGTGTTTTAAACTGCGTACAGATTGTGGTTCCGGTACTCAATATGTTCTGGTTTTTCCATGCAATGAAGACCCGTTTGTCCGGAAAACAAAAGAAACGCCAGAAAGAATTCCGGGCACAGTTCAGTCAGCCTCGTCCGGGGTCCGGCATTGCACGTCACAAATGTGCCATCTGTGGTAGAACCGAGCTGACAAATCCGGAATTACAGTTCCGTTATTGCAGCAAATGCGTGGGAAATCGTGAATACTGTCAGGATCATCTGTTTACCCACCAGCACGTAAAATAAAATTTAGTGAGTGGAAAAGAAAAAAATCATGAAGAAAAAGTTTTTAAGTGTTTTGCTTATCGTTGCGGTTCTGATAGGAATGGCAGGTGTCAGCGGAACACAGACAGAATCAGGAGAACAGAAAGCAGACAAAGAACAAAAGCAGCAGGAAAACGAACAGACTGCGGAAACGAAAGTGGAAATTCCACCGGAAAATGAGGAAGAACAAAAGGGATGGATCGGTGTTATCTTAAACGGAGATGAGACAGAAGCCTATACACTGGCACATATTGACGGAATCCGGGCAGCAGCAGAAAATGTCAGTCTTCCGGAGCAGGATATCATCTGGAAAGAGCGTGTCGGTGCGAATGATGGCTGCAAAAGTGCGGTAAAGGATCTTATCAGACAGGGATGTGAGATTATTATTGCAAACAGCGCCATCTATGAAGAAGCAATAAAAAGTGAAGCAGAAAAGAATCCGGAAGTTGATTTTGTAGTTATCAACGATTCAAAGACACAGAGTACGGTAACGGAAGACGGAACAGAACTCACAAATCTTTACAATGTACATATGGATACCTACGAAGCTTCTTATGTGGCAGGAGTCACGGCCGGAATGAAAATAGCAAAGCTGAAGGAAAAGAAAAAGATTCCCGCAAAGAGTTTTGACGAAAAGAAAAATGTAAAACTGGGATATGTGGCGGCAGAGGCAAACGATGATGCACATGCAGATATTAATGCCTATTATCTGGGAGTAAAGGCCGTCTGTAAAAAGGTTGTTTTACAGGTAGAATACATAGATGCCTGGAATAACAGTGATGCGGAGGCAACCGCAGCCGGAGATCTGATCCGGAGCGGGTGTGTGGTTCTTGCATCCAATACCGATCTGGATGCTGTTATGCAGATGGTTGAAAATGCAAAAGAAAGCGGAAAATGCGTATACGCGGTTGGAAGAAACTCTGATATGCGTCAGATGGCCGGAAAGGCCGTGCTGACTTCGGTTGTCAGTGTGTGGTCGGTTTATTATACAGAGCTGTTTGATGCAAAGCTGAATGGCCGCTATATGGAACAGAACTGGAATGGAGGATATGCACAGGGAGCGGTTACAATTTCTACACTGGGAAAAAGTGCATCCTCCGGAACCGGTGACAGAGTGAAAAAAACGGAAGAAAAAATAAAAAACGGGAAGAAACAGATTGCATATTTTTCAACACGTGCGCTGGACGGAATTCTGGAATCCGAAAAAGGACAGGAGCAATAGCGTACACAGGCGCGTTTTGGTTGACAAATATCGGGAATATCCCTATAATTATTCTTATTTGAGGAGTGCTGGAGGAATAGACATATGGAAAATGAAGCGGTTTCCAAGAATTTTATTGAACAGATTATTGAAAAGGACCTGGCAGAGGGACATTGTGAGACGGTAAAAACCCGTTTTCCACCGGAGCCAAACGGATATCTGCATATCGGACATGCAAAGTCCATTCTTTTAAATTCAGGGTTAGCAAAAAAGTACGGAGGAGAATTCAATCTCCGTTTTGATGATACAAATCCGACAAAAGAGAAACTTGAGTTTGTAGAGTCTATTAAGGAAGACGTAAAATGGCTTGGAGCAGATTGGGGAGATCGCCTCTTCTTTGCATCAAATTACTTCGATCAGATGTATGAAGCAGCGATTAAACTGATAAAAAAGGGAAAAGCATATGTATCCGATCTGTCTGCAGACGAAATCCGTGAGTATCGCGGTACTCTGACAGAGCTGGGAAAAGAAGACCCATATGCCAAAAGAAGCGTAGAGGAAAATCTTGCGCTGTTTGAAGAAATGAAGGAAGGAAAATGTGAGGATGGAAGTCGTGTACTTCGTGCACGGATTGATATGACTTCTTCCAATATCAATATGAGAGATCCGATCCTTTATCGTGTGGCACATATGACACATCACAATACCGGGGACAAGTGGTGCATTTATCCAATGTACGATTTTGCACATCCGATTGAGGATGCAATCGAGGGAATAACCCATTCCATCTGTACTCTGGAGTTCGAGGATCACAGACCGTTGTATGACTGGGTTGTGACAGAACTTGGATATAAGACCAGTCCGGAAGGGACTCCGAAGCAGATCGAGTTTGCAAAACTGTATCTGACAAATGTTGTAACCGGAAAACGTTATATCAAGCGTCTGGTTGAGGAGAAGATTGTAGATGGATGGGATGATCCACGTCTGGTTTCCATTGCAGCGCTGCGCCGCAGAGGATATACACCGGAATCCATTCAGAAATTTATCGAACTTGGAGGTATTTCCAAGGCAAACAGTTCTACGGATTATGCAATGCTTGAGTACTGCATCCGTGAGGATCTGAAGATGAAGCGTCCACGTATGATGGCAGTTTTAGATCCGGTAAAGGTTGTCATTGACAATTATCCGCAGGGCCAGACGGAGGAACTTCCGGTGGACAATAATCTGGAAAATCCAGAACTCGGAAAGAGAACCGTTCCGTTTACCAGGGAAATTTATATTGAACGGGATGATTTTATGGAAGAACCGCCGAAGAAATATTTCCGTATGTTCCCGGGAAATGAAGTACGTCTCATGAATGCATATTTCGTGAAATGTGTCGGATTTGAAAAGGATGAGAGCGGAAAAGTTACGGTTATCCACTGCACATATGACCCGGCATCAAAAGGCGGAAACAGCCCGGATGGAAGAAAAGTAAAGGGAACCATTCACTGGGTATCGGCAGAACACGGAAAGAAAGTAACGGTTCGCTTATATGAGAACCTCATTAATGAAGAACTTGGCGTATATAATGAAGACGGAAGTCTGAATCTGAATCCGAATTCCCTGACTGTCCTGACAGAGAGCATTGTAGAGCCGGCATTGTTAGAGGCAAAACCATATGAGAGTTTTCAGTTTGTAAGAGAAGGATTTTTCTGCGCAGATTATAAGGATTCAAAGCCGGGAGCGCCTGTATTTAACAGAATTGTTTCTTTGAAGAGTTCTTTTAAGCTGCCGAAAAAATAAAGAATAGACAAAAAGAGGCGTAGAATGAATTTATTATCGGGATTGGAAAAATTTGGTCTGGATCAGATGGATACAGACCACCTCTTTGAAGAGGAAAAAAGTGATACACCTGCACGGAAAGCACCGGAACCGGTGCCAAAAAAAGAACCGGTTCACAGCGAAACTGAGTTCTTACTGGATAAATCCATCCGTTGTCCGGTATGTGATAATGTTTTCCGTACAAGAATGGTAAAAACCGGACGGGTGAAGCGCATGGAACCGGATTTTGATCTTCGTCCGCGTTTTCAGTACATTGATACAAATAAATATGATGTATCGTCCTGCCCACAGTGCGGATATACGGCGATGAACCGCTATTTTACCCATTTGTCTACCGGTCAGGTCAAGATGATTGAAGAAGGGGTATGCCATAAGTTCAAAGGGCAGAAGCAGCCAAAAGAAGAACCGATGGAGCCGTATTCTTACGAAAAAGCCATTGAGCGGTATAAATTGGCTTTATATAATACACTGGTGAAAAAGGGAAAGAACAGTGAAAAGGCATATGAGTGCCTAAAGATATCCTGGCTGTACCGCGGCTGGATTGAGGAGCTTTCCAAGGCAAAAAAGAAAGATGAAAAAACACTTGCCGAATGCCGGAAAGAAGAAGCCACGTATTATGAACAGGCATATGAGGGATTTTTAAAAGCGATTGCATCCGAAAATTTCCCAATGTGCGGAATGGAAGAAAGTACCGTAAACCTGTTGATGGCGAATATAGCTTATAAACTTGGAAAGGTGGACATTGCATCCAGATTCATTTCCATGATTCTGACTTCACAGGCAGCTTCCCGAGTGGCAAAAGACCGAGCGATGCTTTTAAAAGAAGAGATTATTGCAAAACTGCACGGCAAAGGATAATCTATGGCTGGAAAATTTTATGCGGTAAAAAAGGGAAAAGTTCCGGGAATTTATACCTCATGGGATGCATGTAAAAGTATGGTGCATGGATTTCCGGGAGCTGTCTATAAAGGGTTTGCGACACGCGCAGAAGCGGAACAGTTTCTGGAAGAAAAAAAAGAGGAACAAAAGGAACCGGAAAATTATGCGTTTGTCGACGGTTCGTTTAACAGTGCTACTTCCGTCTATGGATATGGCGGATTTCTCGTGACAAAGGGAGAACGTCACGTGATCAGCGGAAGCGGCAATGATCCCCAGATGGCATCGATGCGCAATGTGGCAGGAGAGGTGTTAGGCAGCATGGCTGCAGTAAAAGAAGCTGTTGCCATGGGACTTACCGACTTAACCATTTATTATGACTATATGGGAATAGAGATGTGGGCAACCGGAGCCTGGAAGCGGAACAAACAGGGAACGATTGCCTATTATGATTTTATACAGTCCGTGAATGATAAAATTTCCCTTCATTTTGTGAAAGTGAAAGGACATTCCGGGGTAGAAGGAAATGAAGAGGCGGACCGGTTGGCAAGACTTGCTGCCGGGGTAGATTAGACAGACAGGGGTGACAAAGTGAGCGTATTTAATGTAGAACTGAAAAAAGTGGTGGATGACAGTTACGATATTGAGATGGGGTATCGTCTGGAGGATCAACTGGTAGAGGATTTAGAGACCGGTCTTCTGGGAAAAATCAGGAAGTTTGCCGTGATCACGGATTCCAATGTACTGGATCTGTATGCAAAACCAATCAGTGAAAAGCTGAGCAAGGCTGGATTTAAAGTGGAACTGTTCGTATTTCCCGCAGGAGAAAAAAGTAAGACCAGACAGACGAAGGCGAAGATTGAAGATGCCATGCTGGAAAAAGGGTTCCGCAGAGATTGTGCTGTGATTGCAATCGGCGGAGGTGTTGTTACGGATCTGGCAGGATTTCTGGCAGGAACATATGGCAGAGGCGTACCGTTTATCAATTATGCGACCACACTTCTGGCTGCTGCAGATGCATCCGTGGGCGGAAAGACTGCCGTTGATACACCGCTTGCAACGAATCTGATTGGACTTTTCAATCAGCCGCGCAAGGTCTACATTGATATTGCCGCATGGAAAACCCTTCCGAAACGTCAGATGGCAAGCGGCATGGCAGAGACCAT
>OGKO01001840.1_pt1 | contig 11243 bp, 6 predicted proteins | sample 1572451 | NCBI WGS metagenome assembly OGKO01 (sample SAMEA2582089, study PRJEB24529) | metagenome | biome: Human gut stool | place: China | collected 2011 | reverse complement strand
TTTTTAAATCCAGATACAGATGTATAACTTAAGCCTGTATTACTAGATTTATATTTAGCTTTATTTTTAATATCTTCAACTGTTAAGGAATTCGTTGATAATTTATTCTTGTCTGCTTTTGCTTTACTATCAATAACAGCACCTTCTAATTTAGTATTTCCTTTAGTTGTGATATCAAAGCCTTCAGCACCAGCATATAATCCAGCTTGCTCAGTAACACTAGTATAATCACTAGTCATTTTACCTTTTGAATATTCTGCAGATACCCCACCTAATTGTGTACCATTTGTAGAAATGCTAAATCCAACATTTTTCTTTTCACCTCTATAGGTTTCACTATCTTGCAAGCTTTTAATAGTTAAATCACTACCTATTTGAGATTGAATAGAGTCACCATATACTTTTGATCCCACAATATTAGTATCAGCACCAGAGTTTGTAATTACCTTTTTGCCTTGAACAACCGTTCCCGAATGAGTTGTTTTTACTGTGGTACCATTTTCTTTTGCTTTATTATAATTAGCATCAATACCTAGCAAACCACCACCATTAACACTAAGGTTAGCCCCGATTGACCAGCCCTTACTATCATATTTATCAGTTATTGTAGTTGTATTTGTTCCAGCTTGTAGGGAGAGATTTCTACTTGCATCTAATTCAACAGATTCTCCTCGAATGGTTTCCCCAATAGCTAATATATCTCCTGAATCAGTCGTAGTTGGATTTGTAACTAATTTAATTCCATTATCAGATACTATATGACCTCCTGCATATTTACTACTATCTAATCTTGATTCACTTCTACTTTTACTAGAGCCAACACTTACATGAATATTAGCTAATCCATCTTTTTTTGCTCGTTTATTTTCTTTGTATTGCTTTTGATCCCCATTTATGTCCTTTAAGTCATTATAGCCTTTTGCTTTTTCATAACTTGCTTCTTCAGCTAATCTTTTTCTCTCTTTTTCTAATACCTTTCTAGTCTTAGCGGTTAATTTATTATTTTGTAGAAGACTATCAATTTCTTTTACTTTTTGTTCTTTAAGTATTCCAGACGCTATTGATTTTTGTGCTTCATCTCGTACAAAATCAGGGGTAAAGTTTTTATACTCTTGAATCTTACTGTACCCTTTTTTAAGTTCCTTACCAGCTTCAAGAGATTCTAAAGTTCCTAAGCGTTTATCATCTCGGCTATTAGCCTTACGTTGTAATCCACGTGCAGTAGTCAGTGCTGATGCGATAGATCCACCTAAGCTAACAGTTAAACCCGATTGTTTTTCTTCATGCACCTGTTTCGATGCCACAGTATCATGTTTACCATCAAGAGTAATATCAGAAGCACTGACTTCAATATCATCTTTACCAATTATATCAGTACTAGTTAGATGTGCTTTATTATTAGCATCAATACTAATTTTTCCATTCGCAGAACCAATTAATGTATTTACATTAGTTTTAGAATTTCCTTCTAATGTATCAGTCACTTTTTTACTACCAATAGTAAAGCCTATACCAGCACCCATTAGACCAGATTTTTTACTATATTGATATACATCATCACGTTGAGTTTCTTCACCAGAATCTGTACGAACGTCATTACCTGCAGCTACAGATACATCTTTTGTTCCCAAAATATTAGAACCTGTTACCGAAACATTGCGATTAGCTTTCACATTAATCGTATCTCCACCAATTGTTGAAGATAAAACTCCTGTGTGTTCGTGATCTGTACGTATGATATTAGTTGTACGAGATAGTAAACTTTTTTCTTTGTATTTTAGACCATATTCATCGCGACTATAACTGTTTCCATTTGTGATATTAACGTCATTTCCGGCTTCAAGAGATGTGACACCATATTCACTATTAACAACACCATTACGGATATTTACATCATTTCCTGCACGTAAATTAACATGACTATCACTTAAAATAGCTGTACCTAATTCAGTACGACGATCAGTGCGATTATAGTTATCACTATTAACAGTCATATCCTTTTTAGAAGATAATGCTTCTGTTGTTAAGTTAATATTCTGCCCAGCCTCAATCGTTGCTTTAGAATTATCTCCAGTATTAACAATAGCACCTTTAAGGTTAACATCTCGTTTAGCAGATAAAACTAAATCACCATCTTTTGCTACACCAATTGTACCTTGACGACTAACAATATCGTGATGTTCTAATCTATCTACATGAGCACCTACATTAATATCACGACCTGCATTAATAGTAACCTGTTTATCACCATGAATATTACCTGTATTTATTACATCTTGTGACGCTTTAATATTCACGTTACGTCCATCGATACGGCCTGTATTTTGTACATCATGAGCTCCTAATACAATTGTATCCGCAGTTATAATGCCTTGATTTAGAATATCTGCATTAGTATTACTAACAATGGCTTTACCACTTATGATTCCACCCATTGCATCAACAGATTTTGCAGATTGTTTAGCCAGATACACCTTAGGATATAGAACTTGTTGAGCTTTTCCATCTACTACAACTGTTTTAGTTTCTAACCACACCATATCAGTCGTTATAGCTTCCATTTGTTCTTTAGATAAAGCAATTCCTGGAGCTAGTTTAAATGCTTTACCAAAGGCTATACCAGCCTCTAACAATGCTTTATATTCAGCCTCATTATCTGTATACCCTTCTAAATATTGTTTGCCTGTAGCGGATACTATTTGCTCATTAATAAGCTGTTGCTCATAGAATCCATCACCTAAACGTTTTAATCGTCTTTCAGGATCATTCGCTAAGGCATCAATCATATATTGAGAGGATAGAAAATTCTTACGATTTGTAAAAGCAGAGTCTGTTTCTATCAAAGCATTAGCTGTAATATCTGGATGAATTTGATACAGTGCCTCTGTTGGTAAAGATAAACCATCTATAGTATGACTTTCTTTACCTTTTCCACCACCTAAACCATAGGGATCTAGACTATCATTAACCTTAGCAATAGTAGCTTTAGACAATGTATCTTCCGCATGCTCTTGAACTGTACCAATTGGCTTTACATTTGATTCAGTAATAGTTGGAGTCATATAGACTTCAGATCTCCACTTTCTACGTTTCTTTTTACGCCCTATGTGATGGCTTTTATCAACTTTTGTTGTATAACTTTCTTGTGTAGTACCCGTTATGAATATCTTATCACTTATTGAATCTGATATATTTTGTATGGCCCCTTTAGCATGAACAGTGCCCCCAGAAATCACTTTACTATTATCATTATGGAGAATACCTGTTGTTACAACATCACCGCCACTACTAATAACACCTGGATCATCATTAGTAACCTCTTTATGAGTATACTCTGTTTCGGTACGGATAATAGTAAATTCATTAACACGGTTTTCACGCTTATCCATTTCTTTATTGTAAGCTTCATCTTCAGGAGTCTTAACAGGCTTTACATGAGGTGTACCATAGCCACTTTTATAATCAGCATAAGGGAATTCAGACTTATCAAAGACTTGGCCTTCTAACTTATGATGTGGATGAGTAACTTTTAATTTGTCAGGATTTTTAGTAATACCATCTGAAACACGCTTTACACCTAATGCGACATTTTTATTATTTACTACAGGTGTATCTAATTCAATAGACTTTACGGCTTTAATAGTTGCTCCCGTATTATTGATACCTTCTTTAGCTGTTAAATCCATAGTGCCACCACTATAGATGAATCCCTTACCCGTATTATTTATTGTATCTGTAGTTATATCAACGTGATTACGCCCTGCAATGACACCAGACTTATGAGTATCTAATTCTTTTTTTATAGTAGTAACATTCTCTTGTGCCTCATCATAAGCCTTTGTTAACTCTTTAATACGTTGACGATGTGCTTCTAACTCTGTTTTAGTTTTATATTTTGTGATATCAGCGTTCCATTCAGCATCTAGATCATTTTTAGCCTTTTCTAAATCCTTACCCGCTTTATGATAGCGCTGTTCTATCTCTGAATTTGTATGGTTTTTAACTGTATTTGCATCAATAGCTACAGTATCACCATAAATACGTCCACCTTCATGGTTATCTACGGATTTAGCTTTTATAGCCGTAGTATTTCCTGAGTTAATAAGACCACTATTATTTACTGTTTCTTGGCTATTTACAGTAGTAGATACATCACCTTGAACCACACCATTATTATTAATGGTAACGCCTTGTCCAGCTAACGTAGTATTTCCATTACTCGTAACACCACCATCAACTATGATTTTGCCATCACTAGTAATACTAGATGCTTGTGTAGAGCTGACTACACCTTTCACATTTACACCAAGACCAGTATTGGTACCTTTCATAGTGATAGAATTTGCATACATACCACCAATAGCAGAGACATCTAAGCCAACATTGCTAGAATCACCAATTTTTTGAGTGTTTAATGTATTAGCATCTATGGTATTTTTGCCAGTACGTGTTTCAATTGTATTAGCCCACACTCCGGCATTTACATTGGTTGCTTCTGTTAAAATCTGTAGAGAATTAGCATCTTTAGCATTAAGACCATTACCGTTAATAGAAATACGCCCTTGCTCTACACGATAGGAGTTTAAATTTCCCTTTGAATCATATTCTGTTTTACCTGTAGTTAATACTGCTCGATCTGTATTGATAAAGCCACCGCCATCTACAGTAATACCATTTGGATTGGCTACAACCACTGAAGCTTTACGACCTGCTACCTCAATAAACCCTTTCATCTCAGTTGGATTATGTGATGTAACCTCGTTAACTATAACATTGGCTGAACCGCGCATCATATTAGGATTACCAGGTATATATCCACCTAATTTTGTATTAGCCATTTGGTTGGAGTTATTTAGTATTACACCATTTTGCGGTACATTAAAGTTAGTGTAATCATTTCTAGATACTCCACCAGCACTAGGGCCTGCAACATTTACTAATGTAATACCATTACCAGCTTGTCCAACCGTAGCTTGTCTTTCATGTGGTGCATTTGTGTCAACTTCAATAGGGTTTGCTGCATAGGCAAATGGTACAACTAATGGGTCTACAATCATTAAGCCCATTGTAAGCCAAACGGCAATTTTATATTGTAATCGTTTTTCTCTCATAATTACTCTCTCTATTAATACATATAGTCAAACTATTTAGAATCGTATACCAGCTTGGAAACCTGTAGTTACAGAGTCTGTTCTATAACCACTTGGTTTATATAATGGAACGCCAACAAATACATCATAGAACAATCCAGATTTAAACTGTCCTTTCATCCCTAAACTGGTACCAGCGATAAATTTACCTGTTAATACATCTGTACTCGGACCATATACAGCACCAAAATCTACATTAGCATAGATACTTGAGCGCCATTTAGGGATATAGCTAGCAACTTCATTACGCATATACCAACCGCTTTCAGCCATTAATGTATTCTCACCATCAAACCCTTGTACCGTATATCGATTGCCAAGGCTAATCATATCTCTAGAGAATAAACGTTTATCCCCTAATGTCCATTGTCCATGGAATGATGTAGTAATACTTGCTGGTCTATGCCCCCATGTACGAGGTATTTGATAATCCACATCTACTAAAAGTTGTGTAAATCTAGTACTAGGTGCTCCATTACCATATTCAGGTTGTGAACCAAACCAGCCAACACCTTGTTTAATAGCCGCTCTAGAATATAACGTATTTTGCTTAATATATCTTCGTTCTGATATACCAAATTCTACAGAAGCTGTATTGGCACGTTGTACAGCAACCTCTACATCATTAATATAATTTTTGGCATTACGTTTGCTAATAATAATGTCCCAACTACGTTTAGTCGTTCGATCTCGATGGAATACATGATTCCATGAACCTCTAACAGTCTTAGCATGGCTAGAACTAATAAATGGTGTAGCCATGGAATTAATCGTTTGGTGATATTTCATATCACTATAGGAAATACTAAAGGTATCCTTTCCTCTAGGTATGGAATAAGAAATAGTATGATTTCTGGTACCTTTATGTTCACCATCTTTAGCTGTATCTCGATTTATACTTAAATTTAAAGAATCGTTGGCATTAAAGACACGATCAATACCTATTGCTGCAGTCCACTGAAGTTTTCCCGTTTCTTTTAGACCAGAATCATCTATGGATACCATCCCATGGATAGGTGGCTTTTTAGTCGTTTCAAGCACAATATTGGTAGCCAATGGTTTTGAACCAGGTTCAAGCTCAATAGACACATTTTGAGAGCCTAGACGCTTCATTTGCTCTATACCTTGTTCTATATTCCGAATATTTAAGATATCTCCTTTACGAATCGGAAATGCATTTTCCCATGGCAATGGCTGTACGTAAGATTTATATAATATAGCTTCTACTCGACCTAGTTGTAAATTGAATTGTAAATTACCTGAAGCTAAGGATTGAGCTGGAATACCAATTCTAGAAGTAACATAACCATGCTCAATTAGTGCATTATTTAGTCTATTAGATAAAGTATTTATATCTTCAAGGGTAAGTCTACGATTCATAAATGGTTTTATTGTTTTTCGTAGAAAGCCAAATTCTTTAGGTACATCTAATTGAAGTTTCTTTTTTTGTGTCTCATAATACAAAGGACCTTTAATCAATCTTGTACTTGCTGCAGAACTATTATCTACAAACGTAGTCTGATCCATAGTTGAATTTGTTATATCATTATATATTAATTGTGCAGATTGACTAATAGGTTCTTCAACAATACGTATTTGAGATACAAAAAAAGATGGTCCTACATGTGCTGGCTGTTGTGCCGGTACTGTATAACCACCTTGTGATGATAAAGATCCAGATGTACTATCTAATCCACCTGTTTGTACTGTAATTCGTCCCTCTCCAAGCCGCGCCTCTCTCGCTAATTGCTGTTCTCTTGCTCTATCTAGTTGTGCTTGTGTATCAATCGGTCTCGCACCATAAATATGTAATGGTAGCATACAAGCTAAACTTAGACAGAAAAGTAAATCTCTCTTTTTCATATACTTCCTCTAGCAGTAAAAAATAAACTCATTTGTTATATTTTATTATGTTTTTTTTTCGAAAGTCAATAGAGAGTTTAAACCAAAACCACCTACCAAAGATAATCAATTCATCTTCGATAGGTGGTTTATTTTATTCACCCTTAGCAATACGGTCTAAGAGTTCAATATAAGTTTCTTTACTTAATGCTGGTGTAAAGTTGTCTAATACATCTTTAGCACCTGCAGCGTCATCATATAGCAAGTCTACGATTGTCATAGCTAATGCTTGTGCTGTTTTAATGTACGCTACATCAGGTACAGAGATTTCATATTCTGCACTGTGTAGTACACCACTGATACAGCCAACCCATGGATGAATAACCGGCATCAAGTGAGATACGTCCCCCATGTCTGTACTAGCTGTAATATGTGGACCTTGGTATACATTGGCTTCACCAAAAATAGGATTTGAATTTTCTCGTAATAGAGCATTCATACGTTCATCATTACGCATCGGTAAATAGCCTGGTAGGTCGTTGATAACACATGTGGCCCCTACTGCATCGCCACCGGCTTTTAATGCTCTGTTAACACGATGGTTACCATCTACAATAGCTTCAATATTAGAGGCACGCACATAGCTTTCAACTTGAACATAATCCGGTACACAGTTTACCAATGTACCGCCTTGATTAATAATTGGATGGAATCTGAAATAATCGCTTTCTTTGAAAGTTTCACGAATGGAGTTAACCCCCATAACGCCCATCAAAGCAGCATTAAGAGCATTGATGCCTTCATGAGGTGCTTGAGCGGCATGAGCTACCTTGCCGTGATACTCAATCAGTTTAGATACAAAACCATTGGAGGTACTACCAAGCCCCATTTCACCAGCTGGAGTTTTGGCAGTCTCCACATGCATTTGCATAGCCATATCGATATCATCGAAAGCACCTTCATAGATAAGCTGTTGCTTACCGCCCATATACTTAAGCTTACCTTGTTCACGCAATTTATTGCGGTAATCAATTTCAATCATTTCCTCTGCAGGGACAGCAAATAGTACAACATCGCCTGCTAATTCGTCCATCACTGCTTGTAGGCCTATAGCTACGGCAAACATATTGGTAATTTGTACATTATGACCACAGCAATGAGCAGCCCCTGTTAAATCATCGGCACGAGGATGGCGAGGACAGAGAATGGCATCTAATTCCCCCACCATGGCAACCGTATATTTACTATCTCGGCCTTTTATTCTACCTTTTACACCTGTCAGTGCATGACCTGTAGTATAAGAAATGCCAAGTTCATCAAACATAGCTTGAACCTTTTTAGAGGTTTTTACCTCTTTAAAACCCAATTCAGGTTCAGCCATAATAGATTCAGCTAATTCTCGTAAACGCGGTTGTGCATCAACAATAGCTTTACAAACACGTTGTTTTACTTCTTCCTTTGTCATACGGCTCATAATATCTCCTTTATAAAATCGACCGTATAAAATACGGTCGATCATGTCATCATGATGTATAGATATCTTCTAAAATATAAACCTATAATTATATCTTAACATAATTTAGACATCTAACATTATGATTTAGTATTAAATTAAACCTTCTAAATGAAGTACTAATTGGGCCAATGCTGTTGCACAGATGAACGTACCTGCTGTTACAGCTAGTGCAACAGGAATAATGCGCCAAGATAAGCGACGGAATGCACCAAGGTCTTTCCCTAAGGATAAACCTGCATAAGCAAGTACTGGTGTTGTAGTAGCAAGGAATGTAACTTGGCTTGTTTTAGCTATAATCCATTCTTGACCAGGCATACCTGGTAAAGAAGCAACAACACCGACTAAGGAAACCCAGAATACCATAGGTAATTTATTTGCATATGGCAAATGAGAAATAATCCCTCCAATAGTCGCAAGAATGGCCATAATAGCAACACCGATTAAGCTATCACTAAAAAGATGCTTTCCATCCATTACATTACCTACAGCAGTAATAATTGCAGCAATACAGATGACAATAATAAATTGTGTAATTTGTTCACTCTTACTCATGATGTACTGCCTCCTCTGCTAGATCTTGTTCACGTGTACGACCAGTAAAGAAATTATACGTTTTTTCCATTATTGGTAAGGATACGAATAAGCCAAAATAAACACCAAGAACAGTTGTCAATAAATTAGCTGCTCCCGATAATGCCATAATTTGTTGTTCATACTCCGGATATACTGCAACAATTGGTGCTGTAGCTGCTGCCATCATACTAGCACTACCAACACCAGCCCCCATTGCCAAAGCTAATGGATGGAATAATCCAGATGAAGCTAAAATTCCAGATAATACAGAAGCCCACATTGCACCAATGAGAACACCACAAATGTACATCCCCATAACGCCACGACCTTCTGGCGAACTAAATCCATATTTGTCTATAATGATAGCTACATTCGGTTCTCTATCTACAGAGTAGCAAGCACCTACAGCTTCACGCCCCATTTTTACGAATAAAGCAACTGGTAATCCGAAAACAATCGTACCTAGGAAATGACCTAGTTCTTGTAATAACAAAGCCCAACCCGCACTTGTAAGAATTCCTAGGTTTGGACCAATACCAAGACCTACTTTTACCATCAGGATCATAACTGCTATACCAATATAATCAGCAGATTTTTCCATTTGTTGAACAGTAAGAATCTTAAACTTAGGAATAGAAATTAAAAGGCCAAGAATCAAAGTGTACAATAACGGTAATAAAACAATAGGTCCTAATTTCTGGATACCAATGAATTCTGCCACGACTGTAAGAACCAGTGTGAGAAAGTGAATTTTGAGATTCCCCAAAAGTTCCATAATAACCTCCTACAAATAACTAAATACCACTATGGTTTTATTATAATATATTCTCTCACCAGAATAAATGAATCCTATTATGTATACATATCAATGTAAAGCTATTAGGTTAATGACATACTAATAAAAAAGATAAAAGTACACCAAATAATCATGATGTACCTTTATCTTTTTATATTAACTTATAAAATATAACGTATTACGCTTTCACCACAACAGATATGCCATCAGGAATAACTGTAATGCTTGCATCTTTATTGATTCATTACGAGAAACCTTAGCAATGGAATCTAATAACTCACGAGGTGTTTTAGCATTTTTAAGGTTTTCGTATAGAGATTTTCTACCATGACCATCATTACAAGCGGCAATCATGATGTGAACAATAATTAAAATAAGAATACAAAAGCTAATCCACCAGCCGTTATTCCAATACCACTAAGATAAAGTAGTCCACCTTTTAAAATTTCTCGACGTCTTTCAGGAGTTTCTGCCGTTTTATATAAATATATGAAAAGACATAGAAAAGATATATGCATAAGAACTAGGATAACTGACGATATATAAAAACATAGCTTAAATGGAATATAACCATATTCGTATAATTTACTTACTATAATTCCAGGAATCCCGAAGATAAGCAATATAACAATAATCAAAAAAGCATCTTTCCATTTATTTCTATAAGACTTTATTAATTGATAAAATAACAGTCCCATAAAAAAATATAACAATAAATCACTCATTTAATTATTCCCTCACCTATCATTATTATTCTTCTTATTATTTTCATTATCTTTTATAATATCTAAAACATCTAGAACATTATAACATGTAACTTCATCAGGAACCCGCCCTTCATTAGATAAATAAGTTTGGTAATTGTGAAGTAAAAGATGTTTCCACAAAATTATTGACACTAACTAAATGTTAAACCACCTACCAAAGATTACCAGTCATCTTTAATAGGTGGTTCATTTTATTCACCCTTAGCGATACGATCTAAGAGTTCAATATGTTATTGTAAATTACGCTTTCACCACAACAGACACGCCATCAGGAATAACTGTAATACTTGCATCTTTACCTTTTAATTCCAAAGCCTTGTTCAATGCTTCATCAAATGTTGTAGCATGTTGCAAATGCATGTCGGTAAGCAGCTTAGGGTCGCATTGGTCTGTTACAACAATAACAGTGAATTGATCTAGAATACGCGCCAAAATTTGCATTTCCCATTGGTCTGGAATGGTTTCATTACGAGGCACCTTAGCAATGCGATCTAATAATTCACGAGGTGTTTTAGCATTTTTAAGGTTTTCATAAAGAGATTCCCCACCATGACCATCATTACAAGCAGCAATCATGATGATAACACCATCTTTTTTAC
>OGKO01001836.1_pt1 | contig 11267 bp, 7 predicted proteins | sample 1572451 | NCBI WGS metagenome assembly OGKO01 (sample SAMEA2582089, study PRJEB24529) | metagenome | biome: Human gut stool | place: China | collected 2011 | reverse complement strand
TGCTCCGGCGGAACGCCCATTTGTGAGAGAAAGTCCTGTCCGTTTTCCTGATGCAGAATGTCCAGATCCAGATAGAACTGGATGCCCTCATACAGCCTTCCGGGATAATAGAAATCCTTTGTTGGCAGAATGGTGCTGAGGCAGACTTGATTTTCTTTCACAATGGCGTAGCGGTTCTGCGCAAGAGAGGCGTCGCACCGACCGTAAACGCAGAAATTCAGAATCAGCATTCGTTCGCCGTAGAGAGAGCTGTCTCCTTTTTCCCAGCTGCTTGTGTAAATCTCATTGAATGACAGTCGAATACCAGGTGCCAATGTGTAAAGAGCCAACTGTCCCTCGGCTCCTTTATGAAATATTGGTTTTTGACTTAGAATTTCCATAATACTATTATAGCATCAACAAACTAGATTCGCTACTAAACGGGCTTAAATTCAGTAAATGGATTTTACAGTATTCTTTTTTTGTGGTACATTATTATGCAGTTATAGTTTACTAACTACATAATAATGAATCGGAGGAAGTAATATGAATGCGATAGCACTTTCCGATGCAACGGCTGGCATTCGGTATTGCATTTTGGAGATAAAAGAAGAAAACCGCTTAGTCAACCGACTGTCCTCAATGGGTCTGCTCTGCGGCAGTACCATTGAGGTGTGTCAGAATCATGAGAAACAGCCTGTTCTGATATTTGCAAGAGATACACTTGTTGCAATCGGTCGTGAAGAAAGTAAAAAAAGTATGGTGGGAGTTGCCGACAAATGAGTAACTGTGAAAGCGGTCCGTCAAACAAAAACTGCAAGTACCACGGCAGCAGTCAGCTTTATAAAAAGGACGGAAACACTCCCGTTATCGCCCTGCTTGGTCAGCCGAACTCAGGCAAATCCACTATTTTTAATATGACGACCGGCTCTCATCAACACGTCGGCAACTGGCCGGGCAAGACGGTAGACCAAAAAGAGGGCGAATGTAAATGGAACGGCAAGCGTTTGATAATCGCCAACCTTCCAGGCAGCTACTCTCTTTCCGCCGGCTCAGATGAGGAAGTCATCACACGGGACTATATCGCCGCAGGAAACGCTGACCTTGTGGTAGTTATGGCTGACGCCTCGCAGTTAAAACGCAGCCTGTATATGCTGGCGGATTTCGTTGGAATGAAAGTCCCTGCCATTCTTGTTCTCAATATGATAGATGTAGCCAAGGGTCAGGGCATTGTCATTGATACAGCCGCACTTTCTGAAAAGCTCGGCGTTCCTGTTGTTACAATGTCTGCCATACGGAAAAAGGATTATCGTGTACTTTACGAGAGCATTGAAACTTCCCTGACGCAAAAGCTGAAACAAGTCTTTTTTTCATTGTGAAATTATTCCAAGTTTTTATCCTATTATATTGAAAAAGAGTAGATTATGTGGTATAATGAATATTAAAGTTGTCTTTTTAAATATAGGGGAGAAAAATGCTATGAATATTATTAATAATATCACCAATACGCTTAAAGATGATTTATCTGTCGAGATCAAAAAAGGCAGTAAAATTTCCATTGCTGCCGCCTGCTTTTCAATCTATGCATTCCAGGAATTAAAGAAACAGCTGACATCTATTGATGAACTGCGTTTTATTTTTACTTCGCCGACTTTTACTAATGAAAAGGCTAAAAAAGAAAAGCGTGAGTTCTATATTCCTAGGCTAAATCGTGAACGCAGCCTGTATGGAACCGAGTTTGAAATAAAACTTAGGAATGAACTTACCCAAAGAGCTATCGCTAAAGAATGTGCAGATTGGATAAAGAAAAAGGTAACGTTTAAATCAAATATAACAAATGACAATATGGCAGGATTCATAAATGTTGACGATACAACATATATGCCTGTCAATGGATTTACAACAGTTGACCTTGGTTGTGAACGTGGAAACAATGCCTATTTGATGATAAATAAGTTTGAAACTCCATTCAGCTCATCGTATATCGACCTGTTTGACGAGCTATGGAATGATAAAACCCGTTTGCAAGATGTTACTGATGAGGTAATTGACAATATCACAACTGCCTACACCGAAAACTCCCCTGACTTCATTTATTTTGTTACACTCTACAACATCTTCAATGAATTTCTTGAAGATATCTCTGAAGATGTTCTGCCTAATGAAGCTACTGGTTTTAAAGAAAGCAAGATATGGGGTATGTTATATAACTTTCAGAAAGACGCCGTTCTTGCTATTATAAATAAGCTTGAAAAATATAATGGCTGTATCCTTGCTGACAGCGTAGGCCTCGGAAAAACTTTTACCGCATTAGCTGTGATAAAATACTATGAAAGCAGAAACAAAACCATTCTCGTTTTGTGTCCTAAAAAGCTCGCAAATAACTGGAACACCTATAAAGATAACTATGTCAATAATCCCATAGCGTCTGACCGCTTGAACTATGATGTTCTGTATCATACTGATCTGAGCCGAACATCAGGAGAATCTAATGGCATAGACTTAGGTCGCTTAAATTGGGGCAACTATGATCTTGTGGTCATTGATGAATCACATAATTTTAGAAATGGCGGAAAAATTGTTGATGACGATGACGGTAACAGCAAGCTTAATCGTTATGCGATCTTAATGAAAAAGGTCATTCAGTCTGGTGTCAGGACAAAAGTGCTTATGCTATCCGCAACGCCTGTTAATAACAAATTTCTTGATTTAAAAAATCAACTTGCCCTTGCTTATGAAGGCCATACCGATTACATTGACGAAAAACTAAACACCAAACGTTCTATTGACGACATATTCAAGAACGCCCAAAAAGCGTTCAACATATGGAGCAAGTGGGATCCGTCCGAAAGAACAACTGAAAGCCTGCTGAAAATGCTTGATTTTGATTTCTTTGAAGTTCTTGATAGCGTCACTATTGCAAGATCAAGAAAACACATTCAGAAGTTCTATGACACAAGTGCAATAGGTACATTTCCACAAAGGCTTAAACCTATTTCGCTGCAACCAAACCTTACTGATATAAAATCAGCGATAAATTATAATGAAATATTTGATCAGCTTATGCAGCTATCATTGACGATATACACACCGTCACATTATATTCAGCCTAGTAAAATGAGCAAATATTCTGAACTCTACGGAGACAACAAGGTAAACGTAGGGTTCACACAGGCTAATCGTGAACAAGGAATACGCAGACTTACCGCTATCAATCTTATGAAACGTATGGAGAGTTCTGTTTATTCATTCAATCTTACTCTAAAACGAATAAAAGAACTTATAACAAATACTATCAGCACCATTAACAAATTTAATAAACACACAAGTTCAGTACTAAATATGACAGATATCTCTTGTGTTGATGATTTTGACTTGGAAGATCAAAATAACGACGAGTTATTCTCCTTTGGTCGAAAAGTTAAAATTGATCTTGCCGATATGGAGTGGCTTGAATGGAAAGAAAGTCTTGAAAAAGACGCTGAAATCCTTGATCTGCTCACATATATGGTAGGTGATATAACAGCCGAGCACGATTCAAAACTGCAGGAACTTTACAAAGTTATAGATAAGAAAATAACAAACCCTATAAACGAGGGAAACAGAAAAATTATAATATTTACTGCCTTTGCAGATACAGCTGACTATCTCTATGAACACGTCAGCAATTATGTAAAAGAAAAATTTGGACTTAACACAGCAATAATCACAGGTACGGTTGACGGTCGCACCACCGCAAGTCTTAAAAGGACAGATCTCAATACTGTACTCACCTGCTTTTCTCCTGTTTCAAAGGACAGAGATCTCTTTGAAAATATGCCGAAAACAGATATTGATATTCTCATAGCTACTGATTGTATTTCCGAGGGTCAGAATTTACAGGATTGCGATTACCTTGTCAATTATGATATACATTGGAATCCGGTGCGTATTATACAGCGTTTTGGACGTATAGACCGTATCGGCAGCAAAAACAAAGTTATCCAGCTTGTGAACTTCTGGCCTAACGTTACTCTTGATGAATACATAAACCTCAAATCCAAGGTCGAAACGAGAATGAAGATCGTTGACATGACTGCCACAGGTGATGATAATATACTCAGCGAGGAAGAAAAAACAGACCTTGAATATCGTAAAGCACAGCTTAAAAAGCTTCAGGAAGAAGTTGTTGATATTGAGGATATGTCAAGCGGAATTTCCATAATGGATCTTGGGCTTAATGAATTTAGGCTTGATCTTCTTGAATATGTTAAACGTCACCCTGAGATAGAAAAAGCTCCGTTCGGGCTTGACTCAGTTGTGCCTGCGTCAGAGGACGCACCTCCTGGGGTTATCTTCTTATTGAAAAATCGTTCTGACAGCGTAAATATTGATAATCAGAACAGACTTCACCCATTTTATATGGTTTATATAGCAGATGACGGCAACGTTGTATGCGATCATCTTTCGCCAAAAGCAATGCTTGATAAAATGCGTTTCTTATGCAAGGGAAAGTCTGAACCTATACCACAAGTGTATAAAAAATTCAATAAAGAAACTAAAGACGGAAAAGATATGTCAAAATTCTCTGACCTGCTTGGCAAAGCGATAGCCTCTATTATCGAGGTCAAAGAAGAAAGCGATATCGACAGCTTTCTTGGTGGTGGACAAATAAGCTTTTTGTCCAACGATATAAAAGGTCTTGACGATTTTGAACTTATCTGTTTCCTTGTTATCAGATGAGGTGATTATATGCTGGGACTTCCTAAATCAACAGAAATGAGCAAGCAGTTGCCTAAAAAAGCTATTTACACTAAATTTCAAATGAACACCGCCGCAAAGGACAAAATAGACGCTGACATTTCGAGGATAACTATTGTCAATGAAATAACGGCTGATAAGGTAAATATCCCTGCGGGTGAAAACGTTCAAAGTTTCTTTGTGTTGCTTGTAACGCTAAAAAGAAGAAATTTTGATGAGAAGAATATAGCTATGCTGTCAAAACTCATACCGCAGAATATACTGTTTATCCTCGAATATGAGGACAGTTGCAAGCTTGCGATATATCACACCAAGCTTATGCAAACACAATGGAGACCTGCCAATCAATATAGCATTGAGCTCAAAGGTATCGACCTTGACAAGGTGTGGGAAAACATTGTCGCACAGATAGGCGGCATAACTATAGTGGACAACAACACTCTTGATGAGCAGATACAGCTTGATGAAAGCCGACAAAAGCTTGAGAAAGAAATAGCTAAACTTGAAAAGCTTGCGAGGGCTGAAAAACAGCCTAGAAAGAAATTTGAGCTGGTACAAAGAATAAAGCAACTAAGGAGAGATAATGACAATGCCGAAATTAGATAATATTTTTATTAGCCATGCATGCGATATTCTAGCTGACACTAATTCTGGTTTAAGTGGATCAAAAATTATTGAATACTGCAACTCCTATGCTATAGATTATGACAAAGTCATTCCACATAGCACCAATCCATTTGAAGCACCTAATAAAAGGACTGCATTAAGGGAAAATTTAATGGTATTTGAGGCTAAAGAACAATTTTGTATAATAAAAGAACTATGTGACCTTTCATGTTTCTCAAAAAATGAGAGAGTAAAAGAATTAAAAGAAAATTTATACAAACGATATGGCACATATTCTGATAATAAAATAAGTGAAACGCAACTTGTGCAGAAAACAAAGCATTGGCTCGACAATTATCCAGAATCTTTAATTCAATATGAAAATGCTCTCTCAAAGTATGAAAGTGGAATATTTCAAAGAAACACTCTTGATGACATGCGTTTGTCATTTGAATTACTTGTAAAATCACTACTTAATAATAATAAAAGTCTCGAAAATCAGATACGAGAAATAGGTAGCCGTTTAAATAATGCTAACGCATCACCAGAATTATGCAATATGATTGTTAAGATAATAACATACTATACCGATTTTCAAAACCATCACATAAAACATGACGACTCAGTTAATGAAGATGAGATTGAATATATAATTGAACTAACAAGCGTAGTAATGAAATACCTAATCAAGGTAATTGGAGGAACACTAAATGACAAAACTTAAAATGCGTACCCAAAACAAAGCTGACGAGAACTATAAAAAGCTCTCTGAGCTGTTCCCTAATGCAGTTACCGAAACAATAGATGAAACCACAGGCGAAGTTATCCGTGCCATTGACAAGGACGTGCTTATGCAGGAAATAAACACCCACGTTGTTGACGGCAAAGAGGAACGTTATCAGTTCACTTGGCCTGACAAGAAAAAGTCTGTACTGCTTGCAAATTCCCCTATTGCTGAAACTCTCCGCCCCTGCCGTGAGGAAAGCGTTGATTTTGACAACACCGAAAATCTCTACATAGAGGGCGATAACCTTGATGTCCTCAAACTTTTGCAGGAAACTTATCTTGGCAAGGTCAAAATGATATACATTGATCCACCTTACAACACAGGCAATGACTTTGTCTACAATGATGATTTTGCAGAAAATACTGACGATTATCTTGACCGCAGCGGACAGTTCGACGATGACGGCAACCAACTTTTTCAGAACACCGAAAGCAACGGCAGATTTCATACCGATTGGCTCAATATGATATATCCAAGGCTTAAAATTGCAAGAAATTTGCTATCTGATGACGGCGTTATTTTTATTTCGATTGATGATAATGAAGTAGAAAATTTGATAAAAATTGCAAATGAAATTTTTGGTGAAAATAATATTCTTGCAAATTTAGTTTGGGATTTAGGAACAGGTACAACCGCTGGACACTTTACAAGAGGACACGAATATATATTATGTTACGCAAAAAACAAATCTATTTTGCCTAATTTCAAAAATTTTAATAATAATGAAAAAATAAGGCACGGAGCCTTAAAAAGGATTTCTACTAAAAATCCAGCTGGAGAAATAGTATTTCCTGTTGGTTTCGAGTATGAGGGTACTAATGCAGTATTTACCGGCGAATTAGGCGAATCAGAAAAAGAGTATATTCTTTCCAAGGAGATGAGATTTGAAAACGGCAAACTTGTTTCTGAAACTCGTGTAAAAGCAGGATTTGCAATGAAAAAACAGGTGGAGGACTATATTGCAGGAAAGGAAGTTTTTGACACTAAAGGACAAAGAGTTTTAAAGTTCTATTTTAATAGTAGTGGAATTTTATTTTATGAAAAAGAAAAATCTGTAATTAATCCTAGAACAGTTATTAGTGGATTAGCAAATACAAAAAATGGCTCATCGGAATTAAAAGATCTTTTCGGTGAAAAATACTTTGAATTTCCAAAGCCTTCTGCATTAATTGAGTTTTTGATTAGGTTAATTACTGAAAAGGATTCATTAATTCTCGACTTTTTCAGCGGCTCAGCCACAACCGCCCACGCAGTTATGCAGTTAAATGCCGAAGACGGCGGACACCGCAAATTCATTATGGTACAACTTCCTGAAAAGACAGACGAGAAAAGCGAGGCTTTCAAGGCAGGCTATAAAAACATCTGCGAAATAGGCAAGGAAAGAATAAGACGAGCAGGCAAGAAAATAAAAGCTCAGTTAATGGCTGAGGGAAAAGAAACTAGAGATATTGCCGAGAAAAAAGCACAGGGCAATGCAGTAGCCGTTAGTAAAGCCTATTGGATTGATTCACCAGAGTATAAATCTGCTAATAAGCAAATGGCTAGTGACCTTGACACAGGTTTCCGTGTTCTCAAACTCGACAGCACAAATATGAAAGACGTCTACTATAATCCTGCCGAAATAACCATTGATACCATAATGGGAACTGTGGATAATATCAAAGAAGACAGAACTCCCGAAGACCTACTTTTTCAGGTTATGCTTGATCTTGGCGTTCTGCTTTCAAGCAAAATAGAGAAAAGCACTATCGGCGGCAAAACTGTTTTCAATGTCGAAGACAGCTATCTTATCGCCTGCTTTGATGATAATGTTACAGACGAAGTGATAACTGCGATAGCAAAGCAAAAGCCATATTATTTTGTTATGCGTGACAGCTCAATGGCAAATGACAGCGTTGCAACAAACTTTGAGCAGATATTTGCAGCTTATTCGCCTGATACAGTTAGGAAGGTGCTGTAATGAAATTCAACTTTAAAATACAACAGTATCAAACCGACGCTGTAAATGCTGTCGTAAACGTGTTCAGCGGACAGAGCTACCGAAAGACCTCTCATTATATCCGTGACCTCGGCACACTTGAAAAGCCCACTGTGGCTCAGCTCTCTTTTGATTATGAAAATGACCCATATGATGATATAGGCTTTAAAAACAACGCCCTTGAACTTTCAAGCGAACAGCTTTTGGAAAATGTGCATAAAATACAGCGTGAAAACAATATAAAACTCTCCCCTGAGCTTATAAAAGACCTCGGCAGGTGCAGCCTTGATATCGAAATGGAAACAGGCACAGGCAAGACCTATGTGTATATCAAAACAATGTTTGAGCTGAATAAAAAATACGGCTGGAGCAAGTTTATTGTTGTAGTTCCAAGTATTGCGATCCGTGAGGGCGTGTATAAGACCTTTGAGATAACCGAAGACCACTTTATGGAACATTACGGCAAGAAAGCACGCTTTTTCATATATAACAGCTCTAATCTTAACCAGCTTGATAACTTCTCCTCTGACGGCGGAATAAACGTTATGATAATAAACACACAGGCTTTTGCATCTTCACTTAAAGAGGACGGCAAAAGTAAAGAGGCTCGTATAATCTATTCCAAGCGTGATGAATTTGGCTCACGACGCCCTATCGACGTTATCAAAGCTAACCGCCCTATCATAATCCTCGACGAGCCGCAGAAAATGGGCGGAGCTGTCACACAGAAAGCCTTGAAAAACTTTGACCCTCTCTTCACCCTGAATTATTCTGCAACTCACGCCAAGCATCACAACCTTGTTTATGTGCTTGACGCTCTTGACGCATTCAACAAAAAACTTGTAAAGAAAATAGAGGTCAAAGGCTTTGACATAAAAAATCTCAAAGGAACAAATAGTTACCTTTACCTTGAACAGATAGTCCTCTCATCAAAGAAACCGCCTATGGCAAAAATGGAAATCGAAATAAAGCGTAAAAATAACGTCAAACGTGAATTGCGTATATTGTCAGTAGGCGACGATCTTTTCTACATATCGCAAGAAATGGAGCAGTATAAGAGCTATACCATTTCTGAAATAGACCCATTAAGCGGCACCGTAACTTTCTTAAACGGAGTTACCATAAAAACAGGCGACGTAACAGGTGATGTTTCCGAAAAAGATATGCGGCGTATCCAGATCAGAGAAACCATTCTTTCACACTTTGAAAAAGAAGAGAAGTTATTTAATATGGGCATAAAGTGTCTGTCACTGTTTTTCATTGATGAAGTTTCAAAGTATCGTCAGTATGATGAGGACGGAAATGAAAGGCTTGGCGAATACGGAGAAATGTTTGAGCAGGAATATCTGAAAATCCTCAATGATAATACCCAGCTCATAGATACACCATATCAGAAGTATCTCAAATCAACTTGCAGCGACGTCAATGCTGTCCATAAAGGCTATTTCAGCATTGACAAAAAGACAGGCAGAAGTGTTGACAGCAAGCTTAAAAGAGGCAGTGAATTTTCTGATGACATTTCAGCTTACGATCTTATCCTGAAAAATAAAGAAAGACTGCTTTCATTTGAAGAGCCAACACGTTTTATCTTTTCACATTCTGCCCTCCGTGAGGGTTGGGACAATCCTAACGTCTTTCAGATATGCACCCTGAAACATTCCGACAGCAACACCGCCAAACGGCAGGAAGTGGGCAGAGGTCTGCGTCTTTGCGTTAACCAAAATGGCACTCGCATGGACGTGCAAAGCTGCGGCGAATCTGTCCACGATATAAACATTCTGACAGTAATCGCAAGTGAAAGCTATAAAACTTTTGTAACAGACTTGCAGTCAGATATCAAAACCGTCCTTTATGACAGACCTACTGTCGCAACAAGCGATTATTTCAAGGGCAAATATGTTAAAGTTGACGGTGAAACAAAAATCATTGATGAGGAAACAGCAAACAGTATCGAATTTTACCTTATCCAGAACGGCTATGTGGATATGAAACGTAAAGTTACAGACAAATATCGTCAGGATATCAAAAATGATATGGTTGCAGAATTACCAGACGAACTCAAACCTATGGCTGACGGAATACATAGTCTTATACAAGCTGTATATGATGATAATGTGCTTACTGATATGTTTACAGACGGCCACGAAACAAAAGTCAAAGACAATCCGTTGAACGATAATTTTGCGAAGAAAGAATTTCAGGCACTATGGAAAGAAATAAACCACAAGTATGCTTACACAGTAGATTTTGACAGCAATGAACTCATAAGAAACTCAATATATCACATAAATAAAGATCTTATGGTATCAGAATTAAGATATACCACAACTGTCGGAAGTCAGAAAGCAGAGATAAGCTCTTACGACCTAGATAATGGCGACTCATTTGCAAATGTCATAACAAGAACTCACACTTTAAAGCACACAGAAATCAGTGACATTAGATATGACCTTATCGGAAAGATCGCTGAGGGAACAACTCTCACACGAAAAACTGTTTCCAAGATCCTGCAAGGCATAAGAATAGATAAACTCTATATGTTCAGAAATAACCCAGAAGAATTTCTTATAACGATCACAGAATTGATAAACGAGCAAAAAGCTACTGCCATAGTTGACCACATAAGCTATGATACCATTGCGGGTGAATATGATAATAATATCTTTACAGCGGAAAAATCATCTCAAAGCTTTGAAAAAGCATTCCTTGCAAAAAAGGCTATCCAGGACTATGTCTTCACAGACGGAACGGCAACAGAAAGCGTAGAAAAAAAATTTGTCAAAGAACTTGACGCTGCTGAAGAAGTTTGCGTTTATGCAAAGCTGCCAAGAACATTTCATATCCCAACTCCACTTGGCAATTACTCACCAGACTGGGCTATCGCTTTCTACGAAGGAACTGTTAAACACATATTTTTTATTGCAGAAACAAAAGGCTCGATGAAAAATATAGAACTTAAACCAATAGAAAAAGCCAAGATAGATTGTGCGGAAGTACTATTCAACAAAATGTCATCAAGTCAAGTTAGATATCACAAAGTTAAAAGTTATCAAGATTTATTAAATATTATGAACAAAGTATAATGTACTCACGAGACATTCTTACATTTTTAGATAAACAAATGTTATGTTACAATAGATAGTTGACAAAACAAATTGAAAAACAACTTCCAAAATG
>OGKO01001831.1_pt1 | contig 11299 bp, 9 predicted proteins | sample 1572451 | NCBI WGS metagenome assembly OGKO01 (sample SAMEA2582089, study PRJEB24529) | metagenome | biome: Human gut stool | place: China | collected 2011 | reverse complement strand
TCTGACCGCCTGTTCTGCCTTTCTTCATACTCCTCGTATGCTTTTACAATCTTTTGTACAAGCGGGTGTCTGACAACATCATGGTTAGTCAGCTTAACAAAACCTATCTCATCTACCTTTGACAACACCTTCATAGCTACATCAAGCCCTGATGTGACATCTTTTGGAAGATCCTTTTGTGTCTGGTCACCAGTTACAACAACCTTTGAACCAAAACCTATTCTTGTTAAGAACATCTTCATCTGTGCCGGCGTTGTATTCTGTGCTTCATCAAGTATTATAAATGCATTATCCAGTGTCCGTCCTCTCATATAAGCAAGTGGTGCAACCTCAATAAGACCTTTTTCCATATTAGCGTTAAAGCTTTCTGCTCCCATAATCTGGAACAGTGCATCATATAAAGGTCTTAAATATGGATCAACCTTACTCTGAAGACCTCCTGGAAGAAAGCCAAGCTTTTCTCCTGCCTCTATAGCCGGTCTTGTAAGGATTATCTTATTAACCTCATTAGACTTAAATGCCTGAATAGCCATTGCCATTGCAAGATATGTCTTTCCTGTACCAGCAGGGCCTATTCCAAATACAATCATTTTATCCCTTATCTGGTCTACATAATTCTTCTGGCCTAATGTCTTTGGCTTAATTGGCTTTCCTGCTATAGTCCTGCATACTGTATCGGAGTCTATCTCTAACATAGTATCCTGCTTATCATCAAATGATAACGATATTGCATAATCAACACTCTGTCTGCTTATCTGGTTACCTCTTCTTGCAAGCTCTATAAGATTATCAAGCACGCCTCTTGCCCTTATAACATTAGCTTCTGCTCCTATTATCTTTACAACTCCGTCCCTTGCTATTAATTCTATATTAAGATTACTCTCTATTGCCTTGGCATATTCATCAAACTGTCCAAACACCATACTGCTGTATTCTGCTGGCATATCAATAACAACTTCTACTTCACTCATTAATATTAATCCTCTTTCTATTAATATGTATATCAATTAGTAACCGGAAGAAGTACTTCCAATTCTCCAGTACAGCTTCCTCTGTCATCAGTTGTATCTATATTAACACGACAATCCATTATTTGCACTCCTTTTTGTTCCATATGTGAAATATACATCTGTAATCTTTCATTAAGAATATCTTCTAACTGGACATCATTATACCTGTCATTCATAACTTTATATTCTTTTCTGTTCTCTACCCCAATAACAATTCCAGTATCTATCCCTCCTGCAACAATCAATGGATATTTCTGCGTTATTATATCATACTGCTCTATCCGCCTGTGCGGCTTGGTCAGCTTAATTAAGCCGCTGTTATTTTCTATAATTAACGAAGAATATCTCCTCTTGGTATACTGTCTGTATTCGTATTCTCTTTCCAGTATATCATCATAAGCAATTACTGTATGAACTAAAATGTCTGCATCAGGACATACATCTACCTGATACAGCTCCGTTCCTGAGTCATCAGTAACAGCCACCCTGCCAGATACTAACACCTGCCCCTCCTGAACCTCATCACCGCAGGCTACTAGTGGTGTACCACTTCTTGTAATTATCTTCTTAACAACCCCCTGACAACTGCTTACTATATCTTCACCGTCACTATACACAGACTTCACTGCTTCTTTATTCATAGAATAATTTTCTTTTATGTATACATTAACCATTGAGCCTTTTATCTCAACACTCGCCCATGTAACATCAAGATCATTTCTTATGCACTCTTCAATATACGCACAGTCAATATTTTTAAGCATATTTCCATTATAAACTTTCATATCCTTTATATAACTTTTCAAATACTCATCTGTGTATACATAATTACCATTAAAATTCACTTTCCATACGAACATTCCCAGAAGCTTTATTATAACAAATGCAATAAGCACCCCGTAGGCAAACGAATAATGCTGTCTGTATCTAAATATGTAATATCTTGGATAAGCCTTTTTGATAACTTTAATATGCACCCTTGCCGCCTTAACAAGATTTTTTATCATAAAGAAATCATTTCTTGCTATCCTGGCACGCACAACATTATTGCCAGCTTTAATATGCTGTACATCAAAAAATATTATATCTTTTTTTCTGCACATATTAAAAAATGTATTTATACTATCCCCGCTTATTTCCAGTTCAATATAAAAAATATGCTTCAATCCATCTTTAATACCCAGTTTCATATTATACACAGCACCCCATTAACCATATTACTCAAATGTAATCTCTTTAATCCTCCCTTTTATGGATATTTCATCCATATCCAGATATCCTATATCAAGGTCACTTCCCTTAACGTGTACAATTCCACGCCTTGTAATGACTTTGACACTATCACATTCATACTCCATTATTGATTTAAAATTCTCTATATACATTTCCTTATTGCCAATAACTGTAAGAATCGGCATAGTAACAGACTGCGGCATAACAACCGAACGCACATCTTTCGCACACCTAAACTTTCCCATATCTTACCCCAGCATAACAACTTACGCTTATATATAAAATATGCAAAAAAATCCCGATGTATTCTAAAATACACCGGGATTAAATATTTCGCTATCAAATTAATTGAACTTACGTTTTCTAGCAGCTTCTGACTTCTTCTTGCGTCTTACGCTTGGCTTTTCGTAATGTTCTCTTTTACGAATTTCCTGCTGAATGCCTGCCTTTGCGCAGTTTCTCTTGAATCTGCGTAATGCGCTATCTAAAGACTCGTTTTCTTTAACGATGACATTTGACATACCTTTTCCTGACCACCCTTCTGTTGCGTAATTGTGCTGGGCAATACATATAGGGTTTTACCTAATCGCACAACAGATATTATATCACAGAAATCACCTAAGTCAACAGAAATTTTGCGATTTTAGCACAATTTGTTAAATTAATATTATAACCAATATCATAGTGGTTATTATTACTATTATAATTAAAGCTGCTCTGCAAGCACTTCTGGTGCCTTCTTTAATAGCTCATCAATACCAGAAGCATTCTTACCACCAGCCTGAGCCATATTAGGACGTCCGCCACCGCCGCCACCAACAAGTGAAGCAACAGACTTAATAAGATTACCAGCATGAGCACCCTTAGCAACAACATCATCTGTAGCCATCGCTATCATATTAACCTTATCAGCCGCAAGTGCACTTACAACAAGTACAACACCTGAACCAATCTCTCCCTTTAACTTATCGCCAAGGTTTCTAAGTTCATTCATATCAACATTATCTACCTTAGTTGCAAGAAGCTTAACACCCTTAACATCAACAACATTATCTGTCACATCACCTAAAGCATTATTAGCAAGCTCTGCCTTAAGCTTATCATTCTCAGATATAAGTGCCTTAATCTCATCATTCATTGTATGAATTCTTTTTACAAGCTGTGTGCTCTCTACCTTAGCTGCTATTGAAGCTTCTTTTACAAGAGTTTCAAGGTTATTAAAGAACTTAAGAACTCCCTTATCCGTAAGAGCTTCTATTCTTCTTACTCCTGCAGCAACACCTGACTCAGATACAATCTTAAAAAGTCTGATGTTAGCTGTATTGGCAACATGTGTACCACCACAGAACTCCTTAGAGAAGTCACCTATACATACAACTCTTACCTTCTCACCATACTTTTCACCAAAAAGTGCCATAGCACCTGTGTTCTTAGCTTCTTCGATTGTCATAATCTTTGTCTCTACTGGAATTGCCTCAGCAATCTTTTCATTGACAATATCTTCGACCTTCTTAATCTCCTCTTCTGTCATACTCTGGAAATGTGTAAAGTCAAATCTTAATCTTTCAGGATCTACATAAGAACCCTTCTGTTCAACATGGTTACCAAGTACAGTTCTTAATGCTTTCTGTAAAAGGTGTGTTGCACTATGATTCTTGCATGTATCTGCTCTGTATTCTGAATCTACAGTAAGAGTAACTGTATCGCCAGCTTTGAGCATACCCTTTGTCATAGTTCCAACGTGGCCAATCTTGCCGCCTTTAAGCTTGATTGTTGTATCAACCTTAAATTCGCCCTCAGAAGTTGTGATATAACCTTTATCACCTTCCTGACCACCCATTGTTGCATAGAATACTGTCTGATCAACGATAACTGTTCCCTTATCTCCTTCTGAAAGAGCTTCTACAACATCTTCTTCTGTTGTAAGAACTGTTACCTTGGAATCATTAGACAGCTTGTCATATCCAACGAATTCACTTGTGATAGCTGGATCAATCTTATCATATACAGTTGCATCAGCACCCATATAGTTAGTTGTCTTACGAGCCTTACGTGCTTTCTCACGCTGCTCATTCATACATTTAATGAAGCCGTCTTCATCAATAGTTATGTTCTTTTCTTCTAAGATTTCCTTAGTAAGATCAATAGGGAAACCATAAGTATCATAAAGCTTGAAAGCATCTTCCCCAGAAAGAACGCTCTGGTTCTTCTCCTGAAGTTCCTTTTCCATATCTGAAAGAATACTTAATCCCTGGTCAATAGTCTTATTGAACTTATCCTCTTCCTCAGATATAACTTTAGTAATGAATTCCTTCTTTTCTTCAAGTTCTGGATATCCGTCCTTAGAACCTTCTATAACTGTTTCGCAGAGCTTTGATAAGAACTTTCCTTCTATCCCTAAAAGTCTTCCATGTCTTGCAGCTCTTCTTAAAAGTCTTCTAAGTACATAGCCTCTGCCTTCATTAGATGGCATAATACCATCACTTACCATAAATGTTACTGAACGTATATGATCTGTGATAACACGGATAGATACATCCTGCTTCTCATCTTCCTTATACTTAACACCAGCCATCTCGCATACCTTATTACGGAGTGCCTGTAATGTATCAACATCAAATATAGAGTCAACGTCCTGAACAACAACTGCAAGTCTTTCGAGACCCATACCTGTATCAATATTCTTCTGGATAAGGTCTGTATAGTTACCCTTACCATCATTATTGAACTGTGAGAATACGTTATTCCATACTTCCATATATCTGTCACAGTCACAGCCTACCGTACAGCCTGGCTTTCCGCAGCCATACTTTTCGCCACGATCATAATAAATCTCAGAACATGGACCGCAAGGTCCAGCACCGTGTTCCCAGAAATTATCTTCCTTACCAAATCTGAATATTCTCTCAGGTGCAATACCTATCTGTTTATTCCAGATTTCAAAAGCTTCATCATCCTCCTCATATATTGATGGATATAATCTATTGGCATCAAGTCCTACAACTTCTGTAAGGAACTCCCAAGACCAATGAATAGCTTCTGTCTTAAAATAATCGCCAAAAGAGAAGTTACCAAGCATTTCAAAGAATGTACCGTGTCTTGCTGTCTTACCAACATTTTCAATATCACCTGTACGGATACACTTCTGACAAGTAGTCACTCTTCTTCTTGGTGGGATTTCCTGACCTGTAAAATATGGCTTTAATGGAGCCATACCTGAATTAATGATAAGCAGACTGTTATCATTATGTGGAACAAGTGAGAAACTCTTCATCTTTAAATGTCCCTTGCTCTCAAAAAAGTCAAGATATAATCTTCTTAATTCGTTAACGCCTCTGTACTGCACTTTATTCTTCCTCCTGTTTAGCTGCCTTTTTAGCATCTAATCCTTTTCTAATCTTACCACCGGCAAATACTGCAAGAACTAAAAGTCCAAGCATAACTACAAACTTTACCGCTTCAAATATTAATTCCGAAACTAATGTTAATCCTACCATAAGCCTTCCTTTCTGCTACTGCCGGCTTTGCAGCAGCTATAAACAACATAGTATTTTACCATAGCTCATATCAATTTTCAACATTCCACTTTCCATTATTAAGAAAATAGCCCGCACTTCTCTCAGCCGCATTAATAATAGTGCTGTCATAACCTATAGTCTTTAACAGCTTTATTGCATTTCTTGTGGTTGCAGGTCCTGTATACAGCTTGAAATCAAATACAACCTCATCATCTGTAACCTCCTCCTGAAAATGATAATTATCATATTTTCCACTAAGAAGTGATGTAAGCTCTACATCGTGTGTTGCCGCAAACACAAGTGCTTTATCAGTCCTTATGCTCTTTAGTATCTCTGATGATGCCGCAATACGCTCAACCGTGTTAGTTCCACGAAGCACCTCATCAACAAACATAAGAACAGGATGTCCCTCTTTAGAAGCCGCATCCAACATCCTCTTAAGTGACTTAATTTCCACTATATAATAGCTGTTGGAGCTGCTAAGGTCATCTCTTAATGCCATTGACGAATATATTCTGTATACAGGTGCTCTGTAGTATTCCGACACACTCGTATATATTGTCTGTGACAAAAGTGCATTAATCGCGATTGTCTTAAGAAATGTCGATTTTCCAGAAGCGTTAGATCCTGTCAGAAGTACATTATGCTTAGTATTTATAGAGTTGGCTACAGGCTTTGTTATAAGCGGATGATATACATTTCTTACTTCAAGCTGCATATCATTATCCTTCCTGAACTCAGGAACGCACCAGCTGCCAAGCATACATCTGAATGAAGCAACTGATATGGATGCCTCTATAAAACCAAGTGTATCTATAAGCTCATATATATAATCTTCTTTATCATTAAAAAGCTTTATAAGATTATTAAACTTTATAAGGTCAACGTGTGTCAACATTCTTAGGTAATCAAGCAAAATCTCGGCTATAGAACCATCAACATTACCCGTTTCAAGAAGCCATGACCTCTTTGTTATATCTGAAAGCTCCTCTGATATATTCTTTAACTTATCGTTATACTCACCAAGAAAATCAATATTAAGTGCTGTTATCTTTTTCGCACCCATAAGCAGTTTCACAATATGATTAACACATATGAAGTACCTATCAACAGCAGCCTTATATTTATAATACGTTATTATCGAAAATGCGATAGCTGCGATACAAAGCCATATTCCAAGCACCGGGCTTATGGTGCAGGTAAATATAACTGCTGCAAGAATAAAAAGCATTGAAGCATAATGAAGAACGTTGCTTTTTTTTTCAAGTCCTACCACAACATCGCAGTAATCACTTATTGATATATGCTTTGCACGTCCTATCCATACAAATATTTTCTGTATGTCAAGTCTTTTAGCAGCATTTTTATCAAAGTCAGAGGCAAGCTTATCAATCTTTTTAAGCGACTGGATATCCGCATTGGGACATCTTAACATCTTATATAGATATTCCTGTCCTGCAGATGAATTCGTATTATTCATCATACAAAATACCGCATCCATACCAAGATCATTCCATGTTATATCATCTATAGAATTCTCATCTTCATTTCTTTTAAAGTAATGTGATATGCACTCATAATCTTCACCGGAATACTTTCTTTGTGACGGTTTTCCCCAGCCATTTTTCAGCTTTTTAATAATTAAATTCTGCTTTCTTCTATTATTCGTAACTGTGACATATACAGCAATAATAATAACAAGTGCAAAAAATACAAGTATCTGTATACTTGTCATATCTGTATAACCCGACTTGTCCATTATACGCCTCCCCCGATATTATACAATCTTGCAGTTTCAAGTGAAAGCTTTATCATATCATCAAAGCCCTCCTGTCTTTCCTCAACCGATAATGACTGTCCATTCATAAGATTATCACTTATAGTAAACATAGCAAGAGCATTCTTTGAAAGACGGGCGGCATTCATATAAAGTGCCGCTGATTCCATTTCAACAGCAAGCACACCCATATTACTCCACGCCTTATTATATTCTGGATTATCATTATAAAAAACATCTGTTGATACGACATTCCCAACCTCAGCAGCAATACCATAAAGCTTCGACTGCTCATATGCACAGTTTAAAAGCCCGAAATCTGCCACAGGTGCATATGTTCCAGGAAGATTATACTGCTTAGCATAGTTAGAGTCAGTACTTGTACCGATAGCTAACACAATATCCCTTAAGTCAACCTTGTCAGATATACTTCCTGCCGACCCTATTCTTATAATATTATCGACATCATAGTACTTAAATAACTCGTAGCTGTATATGCCCATAGAAGGCATACCCATGCCACTAGCCATAACGGATATATCAACATCCCTGTATACACCTGTATAACCATATATATTTCTTACATTGTTAAACCTGACTACATTATCAAGATAAGTATCAGCTATATACTTCGCCCTTAAAGGATCACCCGGCATTATAACTGTCTTAGCTATATCACCTGTATTCGCTGTGTTATGTGGTGTTGGCATAACATCACCCCTTCCATATCCAAACAAAGGCTGCATCCTGTCAGAAAATCCCACTAAGGCACTCTGAAGCAAACATACAGCCCTCATTATTATTTTACTTTCCAGCGTACTTTATAACTGCATCAACATCATATCCGCTAAGCTTTTCCCTGCCCTTAAGCCCCTCAAGCTCAATAAGGAATATAATCTTTACAACTTCACCACCAAGCTGTTCAATAAGCTTGATAATAGCTTCTGTTGTTCCACCTGTTGCGATTAAGTCATCTACAATAACAACCTTCTGTCCCGGTACTATGGCATCCTTATGCATCTCGATAGTTGCTGTGCCATATTCAAGCTCATAATCCTGTGAAATAGTTTCACAAGGAAGCTTACCTTTCTTTCTTACAGGAACAAAGCCTTTGCCATTAGCATATGCAGCTGGAACTCCGAATATAAATCCTCTTGATTCTGGTCCAACTACAACATCATAATCAACACCTTTAAGCTTTTCATTAATTCCATCTATAGCAAGCTTTAATCCCTCTGGACTCTGGATTACTGTTGTTATATCCCTGAATATAATTCCTTTCTCTGGAAAATCTGGAATACTTCTTACATAATCTTCAACCTTTTTCATATTGTCCTCCTATTTGCCTTTTATTGTGCAAAGTACATTAATTACAACTAATTTTATCAGAATTCTCTCTTACAATCAAGCACTCAGCTACACAATCAGGCAGACAAGTCCCGAATTCTCATTCATAACCTTTTCTATAGTCTCCCCAATCTTATCCATATTATCTTTAGTTATATTATGTGTCTTTTCATATATCCCATCATTAACAATCTGTTCTATCGTCTTTCCAAATATATTAGTATCCCATATGCCGTCCGGATTATCCTTTGTATTATCTTTAATATAATTAATCAGATCCTCTGCCTGGTTTTTAGTTCCGACTATAGGTGCAATCTCAACATTAATCTGTGTCTTTAACATATTCACTGACGGAACTTTAGCCTTAATCTTAACGCCATATTTGTTACCATTTTTTATAACAACTGGTTCTTCTAATTCTATTGCACTTCTTACAGGCGTTACAACACCGAAGCCAGACATATTAACATCAGTTACCGCATCAGATACACTTTCATATTCCTTCTTTCTTAACGCCAGATCTCTTATTGTACTTATAAGCTCATATTCATTTAATATCTTAGTTCCGGTAAGCTCGCTTAAAATGCCATAATAAATATTAGCATCTACAGACATCTTCACACTCACCCTTCCCTCCGAAAGTGACACATCTGTAACATCAAGCTTCTTTATGTATTCATTATCTGCACTATATTTATAATTATCAGCATCTTTTATTGTATTAATGCCTTCTAACACCTCTCCAGCCACCTGCATAAGCTCTTTTTTGAGCCAATGCTCATCAGGAAGCACCTGTGTCCATTCAGGTGCAAAAAAATCAATCTGTGTCACTGCAAACTGCTTAAGCACCTCTTTAAGAATATTATTAACATCTTCATTCTTTAACTGGTCGCAATTAACCGGAATAACAGGAACTTCATAATCAGCCGACATATTAACAGCAAGTTCTTTGGTCTTTGCAGCATAAGGCTTATCACTGTTTAATATTACAACGAACGGCTTATTTATCTTTTTTAATTCATTAATTGTCTTTTTTTCTGCCGCCACATAATTTGTTCTGTCAATTTCTGTAAAAGAACCGTCTGTTGTCACAACAATCCCTATTGTTGAATGGTCATTTATCACTTTCTTAGTCCCAATCTCTGCCGCCTTGGAAAACGCTATTTCCTTAGTATCCCACGGCGTCTTAACCATTCTCTCTTTTCCATTATCAAGATGCCCATTAGCCCCTTCAACCATAAATCCGACACAATCAACAAGCCTTACCTTCATATTAATTCCCTCAAATGGACTTATAAGTGCTGCTTCACTCGGAATAAATTTAGGCTCAACTGTCATAACTGTAGTTCCACCTGACGACTGTGGGAGTTCGTCCTGTGCCCTCTTTCTTTTATTATCATCTTTCATAGAAGGAAGGACACACAATTCCATAAATCTTTTGATAAAAGTTGACTTACCGGTTCTTACAGGTCCTACAACACCAAAATATATTTCTCCATTGGTTCTTTTCTTAATATCCATATATACATCATACGCTGCACCTGATACAAGCTCTTTTCCATCCATATATCTAACCTCCATATATACGCATATAAATGTATATTCCCTTCAATAAAAAAATATGCCAGACGAACACCTCCATTCCTGCCTGTGTGGCAGAAAATGTACAGCTTTCATCTGACATACATATTAATCACATAACCCTGTAATTATATTCATCGCATAACCTGTAACGAATTAAAAATACATATTCTGTGACGAATTAGAATTTAATTATATTAAACTGTGCCAATGTGTAGAACACAAGAATAATAAGCAATAATACCGGTGCTATATACTTAACCATAACGCGGTATATTTTCTCACGCTTAAAAGCTTCTCCATTCTTGGTAGCTTCTCCAATAATATAGTCAGCACCCGTTGACCAGCCTATCATAAGGCAGGTAAAGAAGGCTACTATAGGAAGTAGAAGACTGTTGCTTATAAAATCGAAGAATGTAAGAAAATCCATTCCAAGTATTGTAATGTGTGACCATACCCCATTACCAAGTGAACAAGGTATTCCAAGGGCAACCGAGAATATAATAACACCAAGGCACGCTTTAATTCTGCTTATATGAAATCTGTCTATAAGCATTGAAACTATTGCTTCCATAACGGATACCGAACTTGTAAGTGCCGCAAAAAACACAAGCACAAAAAACAATCCGCCTATAAATCTTCCAGCAGTCATCTGTGTGAATACCTTAGGAAGCGTTACAAACATAAGTCCTGCACCACTCTGTGATGTTCCAGCTTCACCGCTGAATATATACACTGCAGGAACAACCATCATTCCTGCAAGAATGGCAATTCCTGTATCAAATATCTCTATCTGGTTGACAGATTTTACAATGCTCACCTCATCTTTAGTA
>OGKO01001818.1_pt1 | contig 11389 bp, 8 predicted proteins | sample 1572451 | NCBI WGS metagenome assembly OGKO01 (sample SAMEA2582089, study PRJEB24529) | metagenome | biome: Human gut stool | place: China | collected 2011 | reverse complement strand
CGTAATTATGCAATAATCAGAATATAAATAAGAAATTAAATTATATTAACACATAGTAGCCTAATACGAACTAGGCTCTAATAGACTAATACTCATATGTTTACACTCCATATTTTAATTGATTCAGAGTTCTAAGAATCTCATATGTATATAACTCTAATACGTGCACAGCTCTAAAACATATATATCTCTAATGAATGTATAGGCTTATTGCATTCATATTAGTGTACTCGTAGTTTCTTAAAGTCTGTCGTCAAGTATCTACGCAGCTTCCGCAGGGCTCGTTCATGGCGCCGTTGGATAGCTTGGCGGCTACAGTTCAGCTCTTCGCTGACAGATACGAGGCTTTTACAATCACCGTACACGCGACGCAATAGGTCTTGTTGATCTGGCGATAGTCTGCCAAGAGCCCATACGAGGCGAGCCCGTAGTCGTTGTTCCTCATCGGCCGTCATGATCATGTCTGCTATATTCTCTCCAGATGAGAAGATATCCATGCCAACCGCTACCTCGCCATCATCGGTGATGCGGTCTGGTATATGAATCTCACGATGATTACGCAACCGCTCCCGCTTCCAATACCGCATGTAACCATATCTAACACCAGCTTTCACAAAGCCAGGGAACGGCACGGAACCTTTCAAATCAAAGCTATAAATCGATTCCAATAGGATGGCCCACAGATAGCTCTCTAGGTCTTCACGAAACTCGCGATTCCCCGTCTTATTCGTATAATGTAAGATGAGTGGCCGATACCTGCGACAGAGCTCGATTTGAGCTGCATCATGGCGCAGCTCATCAGCGGACCACGGCTGGTACCCAACCGTCTGAATTCGCATATTCGGATTTTGACAAATCGACACGAGGCTCTTATCTGATAAGGATGTTAAGACCTGATGCCCGCAGATAAGAGTCTGTAATTTCAACTCCTCCGGTACCTTGTACTCTGCTTCCTTAGAAGGTATCTTTTCAGATTCTAGTTCCTTAGAAGAAGGTCTCTTAGATAGTACTTCTTTAGAAGAAGTTCCCTTTGAAGATATTTCCTCAGATTGTAAGCTTGCAGTTTTAATACAGGTTCGTTGTACTAACGGTTCTTCGTTTGTGTATAACATAAATCCCCTTTCCTGCCATGGCATAGCGCTTATCTACACAATAGCGCGGAACGGGGATTTTGACAAATTGGCAATTCTTTAGAATTCCTACATATTCTGTTACAAACTAACAGTAATTTCTATCCATTAAAAGACATAACTATACACCTAGATAGGTAATTGCTGAAAATAATAAAAAAAAAGACACCACAGAGGAAATATGGTGTCTTTCGTAAGAGGTGTTAGTACTACCATTGGGTAATAGTACGTAAGTCACGATTACCGATATACACGTTAGGCGTAACGTATTCCGATGTTACAAATAACTGTACAGGTAATCATATTTTAAATTGTCTGATTACATGGCAATACAGGAGGCTTCCACAAAGTCTTTGAGTTGTGGTTTCACGTAGGTTTGGTACACGTCTGCACCATTGCCACGGACGATGTCGCCCCAGTATTTATACACATAGCGGTACCAGAAATGGAACATGCTATTTGTGAAGTGGTAATCAGCGTATTTCGCTGGTCCACGGCTATTAGCTTGGATACGACCTACTAGGCCCATGGCCATCAAGTCGTTTAAGCGAGATGTAAAGGTGCCGCTTTTAATTTGGCTAGCTTGCAACAGCTCCACATAATATGGTCTCTCTAGTGTAGCAAGGCCAGATAGGATCGCATTAGCACCTGTTATATTTTTCATATCTCGATGTAAGATATGCTGCGTTTCTTCAAAGAGGGCGCCCGATACGGAGAAGAACAAATTAATGATATTCGTATCGATACTTTCACCATTATCAAAATACTGCACATAAGCAGGCAAACCACCTGTTACGGCGAACACGGTACGCAAGTCATCCTTAGCATAGTGAAGGCCCAAGGATTTCATGTCCACCAAGGAGAACGGTTTCACCTCGAAATATTCCGACACATAGGGACCAATCAAGCTGCGATCGCCAATGATGCGACCATCCAGCTGTTCTAACCCATTCGCCATCAAGATGATGTTCAAATGGCTCGTTTCTTTATAAGCATCTAACAAATCGCGCAAGTGTATAGGGAACTGAGGTACAGCCTCCACCAAGGAAGGGTAATCATCAATCACCACAGTCTGAGGCGTTTTTACACTGCTTTCAAATAGACCTTCAAAGGCCTCTTGCAAGCTAGTGATCGGTTTGAACTTATCCTGCCCATCAGCAAAAACAAAACGTGCCTCAAGAGCTCGATTCATATCGGCTACATGAATTGCTTCATTAGCCATGCGACCTGCCAAGTATAACGCCTTATGACGGCGCACAAGCTGAGAAGCCACATAGGATTTGCCACTGCGATGCGGACCATACACAACACACAAACTCATTTGGCCCATCGCAATACGGGACTGGATACTCTCAATAATTTCAGCACGTCCCACAAAATTCATATACTCTCACCTCCAACATTCTATGGAGACTATTATATCATAAATTTAAAACAAATTTAAACTTATTTTCATATTATTAACATGACTTTTGATTATGTTAAAATTTTTACGCATAAAATATACTTATTTAATGGTTTACTTTTTACCCATACGTTGGTGAAAGCCCCCATATTTACTGCATTTTATATAGTTATAAATCCAATATGACTATACGGAGGAAAGTATATAATCTATATTTTAAAATTATAAATCTCTTATCTAAAAACTATATCCACAGTCAAATATCTATACAAAAAGACGTGCCTATCTAGGATAAGCACGTCATGTGTATATGTATATGTATATGTGTATCTGTATCTATATCTATATGTATATGTAATAGTTTTGTTTATGGACGATACCTTCGAAGGCGTTCCTAACATTATTGTGGCATTTGCGTTTGCATCTTCATGAGCAAAATATGCTTAACCGCATCATTAAGGCGCTCATTCGTAATCGTTCCGTTCGCCACGGCTTGGGTTAATGCTCGATGGACTTCATCGATGTGAACGGTGTCCGCATCAAGAAGGACGAGATCACTGCCTGCCACGATGGAGGCTACCGCAAAGTCCCCTATCTTTTGGTTTGCTTGCAAGGCGCCTACATCGACACGGTCTGTCATGACTACACCGTTATAGCCAAGCTCATGTCGTAGCCAATCCGTAATGATTGCTTTTGAAGTACTAGCTAAGTGTGCATTGTCGATAGCCGGAATTTGCACATGACTCATAACGAGCATATACGTATTCGCCGTCGTCTGTGTAATGAGGCGTTTGAATACAGCTACATCCGTAGTATTGAGATATGCTTTCGCATCATTAGCTGTCTCAAAGGATGCATCGCCGAGGCTCACCGTTGGGAAGTAATTGTAACCAAACCACATTTTGTTGATTTGGTACCGCTCCGCCATGGCAAGGTCCATATGCCCTGCCCAAGTAGGGTCAGATGTATAGGACACATTAGGAACCCCAAGATTCGCATTCGGCCCGATGACGAGGTTGAATCCCATATCGCGCATTTCGATAGCCGATCGGGTCGCTAAATTAATGATCCGTTCCATCGGTAATTGACCCCAACGATTGGGCTCTGGCAAGCGCAAGAAACTTTCATTAGAACGCAACACCTTATCCCGATTAATCGCTATATAAGGCGTCACCATGCTCGCCGTCGAGGCCGTTTGCATGATGTCGTTTGTGAAAGCTTTCACTTGGTTTTTATTATTTAGATTTTCATTGGTTAGCATAACGCCGCTCACACGGTATTTCCTGATGACGTCCTTTTGAGACTGTCCTACCGTGCTGCCATGAAGGCTAATCATCATCAGCTGGCCTATCTTGTCCTCTTGAGACATAGCCCCGAGCCAGGTATTTACCTTCTCAGGGACAGGCTTGTCTGATTGCATGACAGCCCGATACGATACAGTGCGTACTTCTTCCTGCTCTGCCTGACTCTCATGCTGGCATCCCGCAGTACCGATGGCGGCGACAATCAAGGCCATGCTACATAGGGCACGCCGTAAAAACAAGTTCATCTCTCCACAAAACTCCTTGTAATACTCTCTTACATGTTACCTTTCTATATATTATACACTATATAATTCATCTTTTCCTCATGTGAAAGCTAGTTTTCTATATCAATTTATCATAATAAAGTTATAAAGTAGCAGTAACAATTAATATAAAAGGTAATTCATACATATAACATATATAAAACTATAAGAAGGTTATACATAAAAATCCTACGAATCGCATGTAAGGTGACACTTAGTAGTCAATATCTACATAAGTATCAAGTCACTCATGACCCGTAGGATTTATTTCTGTTCAGTTATTTACCCATATACTAGTCTAACTATACTAATGTATCGATGTATTCATCGCCAGAATACATTCGAGACGACTTGTACTGAGTAAATTAGCTAATTTGTAATGCTATTAGCCCTTATATTTAGGGGATGTTGGACATGTTTCAGGTGTTACGTCTTTGCGATCACCAAGCACCGCGCTGCGGTCTGTGTAGTGTGTATGCAAGAGTTCGTGTGCCTTGTGACCCAATGGTTCGCCTAAGAAATCTTTGTATAATGCTTGGATTTCTGGGTTTTCATAAGAAGCAACCCATTTGTAGTTCGCATCAGCTTCGTAAAGGCCGCCGATACGAGCTTCCTTAGTTTTCACAGCTTGAGGCAATTTAGTGCGCGGTTGACCACCACCACCAATACAACCACCTGGGCACGCCATAACTTCGATGAAGTCATAGTGTTTATCGCTGTCTTTCAACGCGTTAAGGAAGTCACGTGTATTTTTACCGCCATGTACTACAGCAACGGACAATGTAACGTCATCACCTAATTGAACAGTAGCCTCTTTAACGCCTTCCATACCACGAACGTCTTCGAGGTGTGTCAAAGCATATGGAGGTGGTTCTTTATCTGTGATGAGCTTGTACGCTGTACGCATAGCTGCTTCCATAACACCACCAGTGTTACCGAAGATGATAGATGCACCAGTTTCCATACCGATTAAGTCATCGAATTGGGACTCTTCAATAGCATTGAAGTCGAGGTTTTCCTCTTGGATCCAACGGATAAACTCACGTGTGGTAATAGAAATGTCTGTATCCATGCCAAGGGATTCATCATTATGGTAACGAGCCGCTGCATTTTCTTCTTCTCGTTTTGTTTCTGCTTTTTTAGCCGTACAAGGGTTTACAGATACAGATACGATATTGCTAGGATTAATGCCTTTTTTCTCAGCAAAGTAAGTTTTAATCATAGCTGCTTCCATAGCGATACAAGAACGTGTGGAAGACAAGTTAGGAATCAATTCAGGGAAGTAGATTTCCGCAAAGCGTACCCACGCTGGGCAGCAGCTTGTGAACTGAGGAATTTGACCGCCAGTTTTAAGACGTTCCACAAGCTCAGATGCTTCTTCCATGATCGTTAAATCCGCACCGAAGTTAGTGTCTACTACATAGTCTGCACCTAATGCGCGCAAAGCACCAACCATTTTGCCTTCAAGGAATGTACCTGGTTCGTAGCCAAAGCCTTCACCGATAGCTACGCGAACAGCTGGGGCTGTTTGAATAACTACGATTTTTTCAGGATCTGCAAGCGCTGCTTTCACCTTTTCAAGCTCGGATTTAGCATGCATGGAGTCGAATGGACATGCAGCCGCACATTGACCACAGTGGATACATACAGGCACATCGCCGTTAGCATCGAGATCGTAGTAGTCGAGTACGCTCATTACGTCCGCACAAGCGCGACGGCATAACGTACAGTTTTTACACTTGGAAATGTCGTGATAAATGGATGGATTGTCGAGCGCAATCGGCACACGTTTATCGATAAATTCGTATTGAGACATGAGGACCTCCTCTAACAAACTAAAACTATCAAACCTTCTGGGAAATTAGGCCAAACTACAGAGCACTGTGCTCAAGGCGTACTTTCACATCTTACCTCTAGTATACGCTATGGTGAAAGTTTATACTATGTAGAAATGTTACACTTTTGTGCAAAATTCTGGTTCATCATCCCTCTCTAGATACCATAATATTGCGCATGAAATTATAAGTGACATTATGAGTGACATTCTATATGACATTTTACGTCAGTATATTTCAACAAGATAGAAATTACATAAATGCGTAATAATATTCCCATTGTACCACGAATGAGTAAATAATTCACCAACTTTTCAGGAATTAAAATAAAAGAAAAACGCGCGTCAATTTAAATAAAAAAAACGCACGCCCTCTAATGAGAACGTGCGTGTGTGAAGCTTTCACAAAGAATCATAACCCTCTGCGGATCAGATTATTTGTCACCCCAGATAAGTGTGTACACAGCGTATGCAGGAGTGCCTTGTTCAACCTTACGAATAGATTTGTTAGGTTGTTCTTCTTTCACAACATAACCTTGAGGGTTGTAAAGAGTAACCTTAACGTCTTTTACTTCGCGTTTTTTGTGGTTGAACTCTTCAGTTACAATGTAGTGGTAACCTTCATAGTCCATAGCTTTGATGTCCAAAGTAGCTTTTTTGTCATCTTTTTTAACAGAATCGTTATCGATTGACCAAGTGATACCATTGCTATCTGTACCAACTGTATACCAATTTGCCGCATCAACACTACCAATACCACCAATGAATAAAGCGCCTGCTGCCAAAACAGCTGCCAATGTTTTTTTCATATTTTTACCTCTCGAATTAAATACAAGAATATAAAATCTAGTATATTAAATGAAAATAAATATTCTATGAAAGACAAATGTGCTCAATTATTAGAATATCTATTCCAAACATTAAGACTTCACATAATAGGTAGACCGTCCCCCTCCTTTACGTTTAATATGGCCATCCTTCACAAGGGTACGTATAGTGCCTTCAATGGAACTATCACTGAGATTTGGACACCATTCTCTAATATCTTGCTTTGTAAAAGCCCCTAAATGTCTATCGATAGCTGCTTTCACCTGATCCATTGCTGAACCACTATTTGCCAGTATAGAACTGCGGTCCTCAAAGTCATGATACGCGGCTAACAGCATTTGTAACCAATAGCGAATAAACGATATCGGGCAGGAACTTTCATCATACCAAGTATCACTAGACTCACGTAAAGCAGCGTAATACATATCCTTATGTCTTGCAATCTTGGCCTCTAACGATACATATTTACATACCATAAAGCCGCTACGATACAGCAATAATGTCGTTAACAAACGGCTCATACGTCCATTCCCATCATTAAATGGGTGAATACATAAGAAATCATGTATAAAAATAGGAATAGCTAGAAGTGGCTCCACCTCTCCATTACCTACAACACGATTATATTCAGCACAAATCTTATCGAGGGCCTCTGCTGTCTCATAGGGTGCTAGGGGAGTAAATAACACCTCGGTCCGTCCATCGGGATAGGTAGCACTAATATAATTCTGTACACTCTTTAACTGTCCACCCCGGGCATTGAACTGGTAATTATACAAAATCTTGTGTAGCTGCAAAATATGATTCCGAGACAATGATATGGAATCATAACTTTCATGGATAACATTTAAGGCATCACGATACCCCATAATCTCCTGCTCATCCCTATTTCGAGGCGTAGTCTTATCAGCTACCAACTGCCGAAGGCGCGTACTCGTCGTCACAATCCCTTCAATCGCATTCGACGCCTCCGTACTCTGTACCTTTGCCAACTCTACAAGAGAATCTAATACGGCAGGACTCTGCGAAAGCAAAACCTCCTCCTTACCATTCGCCCGGTAAATCCCTGCTATAAGACTTAAAATATCCATATCCCACGACAAGGACTGAATCCGACCATACTCAAAACGACGCATACACACACCTCCATTGCCTTATAATCCCTTATAAATAAAATTATTCCCTTAAATTATACCATAAAATAAGGGAATAAGTATTTTGGATATATTTAATCATACGTGCAGAAAGGGTTCTATCTCTTTGAGACCGACTTAGGTAACTACTCCCAAACGCAGTTTTGGAAAGATTTCCTCATTAGGAAATGAGAGAACGGGTGGATATATCTCTAAGGGCGACTTAGGTCACTATGGAGACCGAAGAGATATATCCACCCGTTCATAACCGAAGAGGAAATTTACCAAATCAAGTGATACACGTGATCTAGATTACTTCCGTCTTGTATTTGTACTTTTGTATTTGCCAATGTTTCAGAACCAATCATATAGCCTTGTGGGTTATATGTAGCAACATCAATGAGTTGTACTGTTTTATCAGCACGGTTGAATGTCATTGTGTAAATAGAGTGATCTCCATTTGGATCTACAATCTTCAGGCGCAATGTAGCACGCGCATCGTTTTTATCAACGGAGTCATTGTCGATATAACCAGTACGACCATATTGATCCGTATCAAGAGCATACCAACTTTCAGCATGAGACACGCCCACACCAGCACTGAATAACAAACCGGCTACCGCTAAACAAGCAAACCATTTTTTCATAACTATTCTCTCCTGACTATAAAATTCAAATAACTATGCAATCTGCATACCATAAATTCCCTACGCCTTCATTATAACACCATAATTGCATATTACTAATAAAAACTCTATAAACTGCATAATTAATATAAATCTATTAAGGACGATGTGCCGAGTCCTATGGGCTTTGATAATATAACGTATTTGATGACTGATATTCGCGCTGTAAGGTCAACAAAACATAGAAAGCCCCGAACTGTTCTGAAAACGACTTCGGTCACTATGGAGGCTTTCAGGATAGTTCGGGGCCAAATACGTTCTGAGTATCTAAATAAACAGAGCGAATATAAGCTTCTATTAAATTGTTGGATTATTTACCCCATAGGGCCTTCATAACTTCCGCACCCATGGTATCATCTTCAATTTTTGTAGGTTTTTGTGCTTCTTTACTGGACAATAACGCTACGCCTGCAGCGCTGTATACTGTTGTATCAAGTTCTGTCCATGTTTTTTCTTTACGGTCAATGCGTACTGTGTAGATGTATGTGAAGCCTTCTACATTGTTAATTTTAACAAGTACTGTAGCCGCATCATCTGTTTTGTATACAGATGCATTATCGATGAACCATGCTGCATCATCTGCGTCAGCATCGATATAGTACCAATCAGCAGCGCTAGCTTGACCAAAACCGCCTAAGAATAAAACCCCTGCTGCAAACATAGCAGCTAACCATTTTTTCATATCTAAACTCCTTAACGCTAGAGACGACCATCTAAGATGGCCGCCCATAGTTTCTTACATATACTATTAATACAAATTATTCTGCTTCTTCGTCTTCGATTTCAGCACCCGGAATAACAGCAATACTAGCTACTTTATCACCTTCATCAAGGTTTTGTGTTTTCACACCAGAAATAGCTTTGCCCTTCTTCACAGCAATATCGTTCATGTTGAAGCGGATGATTTTGCCTTGTTCAGAGATAAGCATAACTTCATCATCGTTATGAACTACTTCTACAGCAACTACGTCGCCAGTTTTGTTCGTAATCTTGAAGTTCTTAGAGCCTTTACCACCGCGTTTTTGCAATGTGTAAGCTTCCGCATCATTGCGTTTACCGAAACCTTCTTCAGAGATCGTAAACACTTGAGCTTCGCTTTCATCAGCATTAAGAACACCAGCGCCTACCACTACGTCGCCGGTATTGAGTTTAATACCGCGTACACCGTGAGCCGCACGTTTCATGAGACGTACGTCGCTTTCACTGAAACGAATAGCAATACCCAATTTAGTACCGATCAAGATATCTTGGTTGCCAGTCGTTACGTTGACGGAAATCAAGTGATCCCCTTCGTCGAGGTTGATAGCATTAAGACCAGAACGGCGGATGTTGCGGTATTCTTCGATAGCTGTACGTTTTACAACGCCGAACTCAGTAACCATGAATAAGTTTACATCTTCATGGATACGTTCAAGGTCGATCATAGTTGTAACAGATTCGCCTACAGCAAGTGGCAACACGTTAACCATAGCGGTACCGCGAGAATTACGGGAACCTGCTTCTGGCACTTCGTATGCTTTGAGGCGATATGTACGGCCAGTGGACGTGAAGAACAACAATGTATTATGCGTACGAACATGCATAATTTGTGTTACATAATCGTCTTCCTTCGTCTTCATGCCGATAACGCCAGCGCCACCTTTATGTTGGTTGCGATATACGTTCGCGTTCATGCGTTTGATGTAACCTTGTTTAGTCAAGGTAATCACCATCTCTTCGTCAGCGATGAGGTCTTCTACATCAAGGTCGGACGTATCGATTGTGATTTCAGAACGACGAGGGTCGCCGTATTTCTTCTTCATATCTTCTAGTTCTTCTTTGATGATTTGACGTTGACGCGCTTCGCTAGCCAAGATAGCTTTCAAATCTTCGATCAATGCCAACAATTCCTTGTATTCCTCTTCGATTTTTTCGCGTTCCAAGCCTGTTAAACGGCGTAAACGCATGTCGAGGATGGCTACTGCTTGTTTTTCTGAAAGCCCGAATTTTTGCATCAATGCGTTACGTGCGATTTCGTCAGTTTGGGAACTGCGGATTGTAGCGATAACTTCATCGATGTGGTCGAGAGCGATCAACAAGCCTTCCAAGATGTGAGCACGCGCTTCGGCTTTGTTAAGCTCGAATTGAGTACGGCGTACGATAACATCGAGGCGATGATCTAAGTAGTAACCCAATACTTCTTTCAAATTCAATACGCGAGGATGACCATCCACGAGGGCCAACATAATCACGCCGAAAGATTCTTGTAATTGAGTGTGTTTATATAATTTGTTAAGAACGATATCTGGTTGCACGTCAGCGCGCAATTCGATAACGATGCGCATACCTTGACGGTCAGATTCGTCGCGAAGTGCTGTGATGCCATCGATGACCTTGTCGCGGCTCAAGTTCGCAATCGTTTCGATAACGCGAGCCTTGTTAACTTGGTATGGAATCTCAGTCACTACGATTTTATGCTTGCCCTTCGCCATTTCTTCAATGGTTGCACGAGCACGCATTTTTACGCTGCCACGACCTGTGGAGTACGCTTTTTTAATGCCTTCCCGGCCCAAAATGAGCGCCCCAGTCGGGAAGTCTGGACCTTTGATTTGCGTCATCAATTCGTCCACAGTTACATCTGGATTATCGATGAGCATTTCAAGGCCATTACATACCTCGTTAAGGTTGTGCGGCGGAATATTTGTCGCCATCCCTACGGCGATACCGCTGGAACCATTGATGAGAAGATTTGGAATCTTCGCTGGCAATACTGTTGGTTCTTGCAAGCTTTCATCATAGTTCGGCATGAAATCAACAGTTTCCTTGT
>OGKO01001814.1_pt1 | contig 11406 bp, 8 predicted proteins | sample 1572451 | NCBI WGS metagenome assembly OGKO01 (sample SAMEA2582089, study PRJEB24529) | metagenome | biome: Human gut stool | place: China | collected 2011 | reverse complement strand
CATTCGTTAATTTTATTATTCATTATATATGTACAGTAAGGAGTACACACATGAAGATTACTGATTTATTAAAGCCCCAATCAATCCTGCTGAATGCATCACCAACTAACAAAGCGGATGCCATTTATACCTTAGGTGATTTAATGGATAAGGGCGGCAACTTATCTGACAAGGCAGAATACTTACAAGCTGTCTTCGCTCGTGAAGAATCTGGTTCTACAGGTCTCGGCGATGGTATCGCCACACCGCATGCTAAATCAGCAGGCGTAAAAGAAGCTGGTCTTGCTGCCATGGTCGTTCCTAATGGTGTTGATTTCGATGCCCTCGATGGTCAACCATCTCGCCTATTCTTTATGATTGCAGCCCCAGAAGGTGCCGCTGATACTCATGTCGAGGTATTGAGCAAATTAGCAACCATGGTAATCGATCCAGACTTCAAAAATGCTCTCATCCAAGCTGCTACAGTGGACCGCTTTCTAGAGCTTATCACTGCCAAAGAAGATGGCAACTTTGATCCATCTGTAGAAGGCTTTATTAAACAACCTGAAACTCAAGAAGCACCAAGCATCACTGATACTATTGAAGAAAAAGCTACAGAAGCTATCGAAAAGGTGGCTCCTAAGATTTCTGTAGATAATCCTCACTATGAAGTATTAGCCGTTACAGGTTGTCCTACAGGCATCGCGCACACCTACATGGCTGCGGAGTCCTTAGAGCGCAAAGCTAAAGAAATGGGCATTTCCTTAAAGGTTGAGAAAAACGGTGCATCTGGCGTAAAAGATGCGCTTACAGCAGAAGAAATTGAACATGCCAAATGCATTATCGTCGCTTCTGACCGCCAAGTAGAAATGGCTCGCTTCGATGGCAAGCCTATGATTCAAACAAAGGTAGCTAACGGCATCAATAAAGCAGAAGAATTATTGCGTGAAGCTACAGCTGGAACAGCACCTGTATATCATGCCTCTGCAGCTGACCGCGAATCCGCTGAAATCGCTGCTAGCGCATCTGACAGTGTAGGTCGTCAAATCTACAAACACTTGATGAACGGCGTATCTCACATGTTGCCATTCGTTATCGGTGGCGGTATCTTGATTGCCCTTGCATTCTTGTTCGATACATTCGATCCTGCGAATCCTAAAAACTTCGGTTCTGGTACACCTTTATCTGGCTTCTTAATGCAAATCGGTGGCGCATCCTTTGGCTTCATGTTGCCAGTGCTAGCTGGTTACATTGCTATGAGTATTGCTGACCGCCCAGGTCTTGTAGCTGGTTTCGTTGGTGGCTTATTGGCTAACCAAGGTGGCTCTGGTTTCCTTGGCGCATTAATCGCCGGCTTTGCAGCAGGTTATTTAGTATTATTAGTTAAAAAATTAGTATCTGGTTTACCTCAAGCGTTAGAAGGTACAAAACCAGTTCTCTTCTATCCTGTACTTGGTGTATTGTTCATAGGTCTTGCCATTACCTTCGTAATCAACCCTCCTGTATCTGCACTTAACCACTGGTTAATGGACTCCTTGCAATCTATGGGCACTACTAGCCGCGTATTGTTGGGTCTCATCTTTGGTGCTATGATGTCCGTTGATATGGGCGGTCCTGTAAACAAAGCGGCTTACGTTATCGGCACTGGTGCACTTGCTACTGGTGAATACGGTATCATGGCGGCTGTAATGGCAGGCGGTATGGTTCCTCCGTTAGCAATCGCTCTTTGTACAACATTCTTCCCTAGCCGCTTTACAGAAGCAGAACGTAAATCTGGTCTTACAAACTACATCATGGGCCTCTCCTTCATCACAGAAGGTGCTATCCCATTTGCAGCAGCTGATCCAGTTCGCGTATTGCCAGCTTGCATCATCGGTGCTGGTACAGCTGGTGCGTTGTCCATGTTCTTCGAATGTACATTACGCGCTCCTCACGGCGGTATCTTCGTAGTACCTACAATCGGCAACCCACTCCTATACCTTGCATCCATCGCAATCGGTTCTGTTGTGGCTTGCTTCATCTTGGCACTTGTAAAACCAAGCTTGAAAAAATAATGGTGAAAGCTAGTATAATACTAATACATATGCTAAATAAGTACATATAGTAAAAGGACTAGAACTCCTAGAGTTCTAGTCCTTTTCTTATGTAACACTATCGGATTACATCATTATAACTTATAAGATTAAGCACTATAAATTATTGGATTACATCATCATAAAATACGCCAAATACTTTCTTGAAAACACGATTTGCAACGTGATAGCTTTCAAAATCAAAGTCTGTAGGTGTTAAGAAGGTTACATGCTCGTATCCTTTATAACCTGGTTGTGTAGGTTTACTTTCACCATGCAGCGTGTAATCCTGTTGAGCCTTAACAGTACCAATAATTCCAGAATCATCCATTTTTATATTCCATATTTCACCTAAATAGAAATCCGGAAATTGTTCTTTAAACTCTGGCATTCTTGCGACTAAATTCGCAAAGGAATAATTTAAGTTATAGTCATAATGAATTGTGTATTCTCGGATCAAATTAGATGAAGGCAATACAACATAAATCTTAGCCTCTATACTTTTTGTACTGCCGCTTGTGGACACATCTTTGACTGTACTCAACTCAATGTATTTCCCGTCCCCACCACCAGTATCACCTTTAGATATAATATGTTCAAAACGACTTGTATCTTGTAATTCAACATTAGAAACGGCTTTCACATAAGTAAAAGGCACACACCATACGCATAAGATGGCCATAATAAATAAGAAACGTTTCATATGGCACCTCATTTTACAACAATATCATCAAAATGTTGCTGATAAGCCACTACAAACATAGCATCTGCTACAGCAAATAGATTTTCATCTGAACGACTACGATCTAAAGGTCGTAATTGGTGCATTAAAGGAACTGTACTACTAACTTCAGTACCATCCCCATTAAATCGCTTCACCTCTCGTAAGTCAATTTGTATACCAGAATCATCTTGTGCTGCTTTTATAACCGCATACATAGATGGGGATGGCTGTACTATTTGACTGGCGTGTATTAAAGAACCTAGTGAATAATTAGTATTATATGTAGCTGTTACTTCATATTCAATAATAAACGCACCACGGGTATATTTATAAACGGTATAAAAAGTACCTTTTAATTTATAGTGTGGCGCTGAGTATTCTAGTGATTCTACAGAGTAAGTGTTTAAATAGTTTATTATCCTATCCTTTGGATAAGTACCTTCATAGGAATCGTTTTTTTGATATACATTTTTAAACTGTGGTGAGCTATTTAACTCATTAATAGATATAGCTTGTGTCTGTATTGTGAAAGTAGCCAATACCGTACAGGCTAGCAAGAATTTTCTAAACATACTCTCTCCTTTATAATTGAAATTCCATTAAATTACAAAAAGCATATCATATTTTATAGAAAGATGTACACATACGAAAAATGCCATTTCAAATCATTATAGATAATACAAAAGTAATAATCGCTATTCTACGTACTTTAAATTTATTTATATTTTTCTAAGTCTATCTTCTTCGTACTCATCCAGTATTTATCTATTCTTCTATAAATTGTACAAATATATCGATTTATGTTAAACTATATAAATATAAATAAATTTTAAAATTATAAATTATTTTTTTTCAATTCTAGTTCGGAGAGTAATTCATGAAATCATCTAGGAAACGTAAGGTTACCGCTGCATTTTTTGCAGCTGCAGCGTTGGGTGGTGTTGCCCACGCAGCCCCTACACTCAACATGAATGATTTGGTAGGTTCGAACACTACCACTGAATCAACGGCTCAAGGCAATAATAATATTGCTACTCCAGTCGTACGACCTATGGCAACTCAGCCTACCCCTGTAACTACACAATCAGTTCCAAAGGTAACACCATTAATACCGCGTGTACGTCCAATACCTGTAAACGATATTGCAAAAGCTTTATCAGATCAACAACGGGCTGTTTCACAACCACAATATGTTGTTAACAAACAAACTAATGCTGTCATGGAACCAACATTGGCCATGCATAGCTTGATGAACGTACAACGTAAAACTGAACCTGTTACAGTACAAAAACAAGTTGATGGCAAACAGCAAGTGCAAACGACACAGGTACAACGTACTCCTGTAATGGTTCAACAAGAATCTACAACACCTTTAGTTATTGCTAATACAACTCAAACTAAAGCCGTTGTAGCAAAACAAAAATTAACTATTCGAGATATTCAACGTGCAGAACGTGAACAATTAGCTCAATTAGCAGCAGAAGAAGCTGCACAACAAGCAGGTACAAACCAAGTTGATCAGCAAATGGTTGCTCAAAAACAAGCTGAAGCTCAACGCCAAGCTGCAATTCTAGCAGAACAACAACGTCAAACGGCTATGCAAGCGGAACAGCAACGGATTGCACAGCAACAAGCTGAGGCTCAACGCCAAGCTGCTTTGCAAGCTGAACAACAACGTATTGCAGAACAACAAGCCGAGGCTCAACGTCAAGCGGCTATGCAAGCTGAACAACAACGTATTGCACAACAACAAGCCGAGGCTCAACGTCAAGCGGCGCTAAGAGCCGAGCAAGAGCGTATCGCTGCACAGCAAGCTGAACAAGCTCGTATCGCTGAAGCACAACGTCAAGCTGCAGAGCAAGAACGTCTTCGTATCCAAGAAGAACAACGTCGCATTGCACAACAACAGGCCGAGGCTCAACGTCAAGCAGCTATGCAAGCTGAACAACAACGTATTGCACAACAACAAGCTGAAGCTCAACGTCAAGCGGCTTTAAAAGCAGAACAAGATCGTATTGCAGCTCAACAAGCTGAACAACAACGTATCGCAGCAGAGCAAGCTGAAGCTCAACGCCAAGCGGCTCTAAAAGCGGAACAAGATCGTATTGTAGCTCAACAAGCTGAAGCTCAACGACAAGCGGCTTTGCAAGCGGAACAACAACGTATCGCTGCCGAGCAAGCTGAGGCTCAACGCCAAGCGGCTTTACAAGCGGAACAACAACGTATTGCTGCAGAGCAAGCTGAAGCTCAACGACAAGCGGCTATGCAAGCTGAACAACAACGTATCGCTGCTGAGCAAGCTGAGGCTCAACGTCAAGCGGCCTTAAAAGCTGAACAAGAGCGTATTGCTGCTGAACAAACGGAGCAACAACGTTTAGCTGCTATGCAAGCTGAACAACAACGTATTGCTGCAGAGCAAGCTGAAGCTCAACGTCAAGCTGCCTTAAAAGCTGAACAAGAGCGTATCGCAGCAGAGCAAGCTGAGGCTCAACGTCAAGCGGCTATACAAGCGGAACAACAACGTATCGCAGCAGAGCAAGCTGAAGCTCAACGTCAAGCTGCTTTGCAAGCTGAACAAGAGCGTATCGCTGCCGAACAAGCTAAAGCTGAACGTGAAGCGGCACTTAAAGCTGAACAAGATCGCATTGCAGCACAACAAGCAGAAATGGCTAGACAAGCTGCAATTAAAGAAGAACAAGAACGTTTAGCTGCTGAGCAATTAGCAAAAGAAGAAGCTGAATCCGCTGCTAAAGCTCAAGCTGAGGCAGAAGCAAAAGCTAAAGCCCAAGCTGAAGCTGCCGCTAAAGCTCAGGCTGAGGCAGAAGCAAAAGCTAAAGCCGAAGCTGAAGCTAAAGCACAAGCTGAAACTGAGGCAAAAGCTAAAGCCGAAGCTGAGGCACAAGCTAAAGCCCAAGAAAATAAATTACCTCAATCTTATGTAGATGCTCGTAATGAAGCTTCCACAAAAGGTGCTGGTGTAACAGAAGAAAAAAATATTCTTTCTCAACCAATAGAACCGCCATTGCAAGCCGATACGTCTGCGAAGATTAGCCTTGCTTTCGACGTGAAGAATTACGAATCCATGTCTACTACTGTAGATAATAAGGAAATCAAATATCGCGCCTTCGAATATATCCCTTACGTGGCTAACCCAATCGACATAGATCAGCAATACATGAACATTTATGTACCAGAGGAATATTTCAACAACGGCACTATCAACGGTTACAACACCCAAACAGCCCCTATCTTCATGCCAAATGCGGTAGGCGGTTATATGCCAAGTCAAGCTATGACTCCAAAAATGGAAAATGGTAAACCTAACAGTGTTCTTTACGCATTATCCCGTGGTTATGTAGTAGCGTCCCCTGCTACACGTGGTCGTACCAATAAAGCTTCCGATGGCAACTTCATCGGTAAAGCCCCTGCTGTAATCGTTGACTTGCAAGCAGCTACAGCTTACTTACATGCCAACGATTCCGCTATGCCAGGTAATGCAAACCGCATTATCACAAATGGTACAAGCGCTGGCGGTGCGGTATCCTTGTTACAAGGCGCTGCGGGTAACAGTTCCGACTTCCAACCGTATTTACAAGCATTAGGCGCGGCTACAGCGGCAACGAATGTATACGCAGTTTCTGCGTACTGCCCTATCACTAACCTTGATGCGGCAGATATGGCTTATGAATGGAGCTATAAAGGTATTACCTCCTTCAACAAAGTAACGATGGGTCAAGGCGAATTGCCTCAAGCTAATGTAGGTGGTAACGCTGCTCCACCGCAACGCACAATACAACGTGTAAACTTGAATGCTGATGATATAGCATACTCCAACTTACTAAGTGAACACTTCCCTGAATACGTAAATAATTTACAATTACATGACTCCATGGGGCGTGTCTTAAAATTAGATAAGAATGGTAATGGTACTTTCAAAAATTATGTGAAAGCGTTTATTATTGATGCAGCTAATAAAGCACAAGCTAAAGGTACTGATTTATCTAAACATACATACCTTGTACGAGATAATAAAACAGGCGCTATTAAAGATATTAACTGGGAAGCTTACAATCAATTTGTAAGTCGTTCTAAAGCACCAGGTGCATTCGACTCCCGTTCTAATGACTCTGGCGAGAACAACTTATTTGGTACAAGTACAACAGATAACAATCACTTTACAATTACTGCAGCTTTACACGATACAACATCTAACCAAAATGTATACGTAGAAAATGCTAAAATTGTTACTATGATGAACCCAATGAACTATCTAGGTTCCCCAGCAGCGACAAATGCGCAGTTCTATCGTATCCGCTATGGCACAGCTGATAGCAATACATCCGTAGCTATTCCATTAATTGTAGGGACACGTGCTCAGAACCTTGGATACCAAGTGGATATGGCAACACCATTTGATGTAGACCACTCTGGTGACTATGATCTAGATGAATTATTCAACTGGATGGACAATATCGTTAAAAACGGTAGATAATTACAATTAAATACTTACCATAACATAAAAGGAGCTACCTAGTAGCTCCTTTTACATTATGCCAATTTTCTTTATGTCAAATTAAGTATCCCTAAAATAAACTTTTGCTGTGTAAAGCCAGAAAAAGCCCCTCTAATGAGGGGCTTTGCTATATTAGGAAAGCATGTTCACTACTTTCACCAATCATATTCTATTACACTTCAGGGAATAAAGCTGTAGATAAGTAGCGTTCGCCTGTATCAGGGAGAATTACTACAATATTTTTACCTTTATTTTCAGGGCGTTTTGCCAATTCTTGAGCCGCCCAAAGCGCAGCACCAGAGGAAATACCTACCAATACGCCTTCTGTGTGACCAAAAGCTTGAGATGTAGCAAAAGCATCCTCGTTAGAAACTTGGATTACTTCATCGTAAATGTTAGTATCCAATGTATCTGGAATGAAGCCAGCACCTAAGCCTTGGATTTTATGAGGGCCTGGTTTACCATTAGATAATACAGGAGAATCTGCTGGTTCTACGGCAACCACATGTACATCAGGGTTTTGTTCTTTTAAGTAAAGACCTGCACCTGTCAACGTACCGCCTGTACCAACACCAGATACGTAGATATCTACGGTACCATCAGTATCTTGCCAGATTTCAGGGCCAGTTGTTCTGTAGTGAATTGCAGGATTAGCTTGATTTACGAACTGACCTGCTTCAATAGCACCAGCTGTAGCCGTTACGATTTCCTTAGCTTTTGCAATAGCGCCTTTCATACCAAGAGAACCGTCAGTCAATACGAGCTGAGCGCCATAACCAAGCATTAATTTACGGCGTTCAATGGACATTGTTTCAGGCATTACGATTACAACTTTATAGCCAAGCGCAGCACCTACAGCAGATAAGCCAATACCTGTATTACCAGATGTAGCTTCTACAATTGTACCACCTGGTTGTAATTCACCAGACTCAACAGCCGCTTGAATGATTGCTGCTGCGATACGATCTTTTACAGATCCACCTGGGTTAAAGTATTCCAATTTAGCAAAAATATTTGCTTCTGCACCAAATTTAGCACCAAAACGTGTAGCTGCCAATAATGGTGTTTTACCGATTAATTCAACAAAAGATTTAGCAATTTTAGACATAGTGGTCACTCCTTAATTAAATAGAACCATCCCAATTATCATATTTTGTATCAAGTTTAGCGTAAGTCCCATCAATTACATCTTGTAGGGTTACGTTTTCTAAATAATCATGAATATAGTTTTGTAAGCCTGCCCAGAAACCAACGGTGCGTTCGTTGATTACTGTATCAGTACTCACCCCTTCATCAAGAGTAGATATGATAGCCATCGATTCCTCAGTAGCAAGCAATATTTCAATAATTGTGTACTCCTTAGGGTTTTTAGACAATCGATATCCGCCGTATTTACCGCGGATACTATCCACTAGGTTAGCAGCGCCTAAACGAGCTACGATACCTTCTAGGTATTTTTCAGATATGCCTTGTCGTTCTGCCACAGATCGCAAGGAAACTGGTTTATCTTGACCTTGCTCTGCCAAATCGATGAGAACCATCAATGCATAACGACCTTTTGTGGAAATCCTCATATATCTTGCCTTTCTTTGTAAACGTTAGTGTTAAACACACCCATATTAAAAAGTGCTTATATTATATTTATAAAGCTATTTATAAAACCTTTCATATTAATAGGAATTAATTTCATTATAGACTACTCACTATAAAAATGCAAGAACTTATTTCCTACTTTTATAAAGGGATATTAACAACACAAAAGGACCAGCCCGAAGGCCAGTCCTTTTGCGTATAGTTTGTAGTTTGTTATATGAGGTTTACCATGATGAATTGGAGAGGGTTCATCTGGTATTGGGACTTACCGTATCGTCAGGAAAACGATGCGCGCCCGTGTTTATGTCATTTGAGGAGTTGTCTAGATTACTCTAGCATTTAAGTATAAGTTTCTTAATTAGATTTTACCTACAAGATCAAGACCTGGTTTCAAAGTGTCTTTACCTGGTTTCCAACGTGCAGGGCACACTTGATCGCCATGTTTAGCTACGAATTGAGCAGCTTGTACTTTACGAACCAATTCTTCAGCGGAACGGCCGATACCCATATCATGAATTTCTGCTGTACGCACGAAGCCTTCTGGATCTACTACGAATGTACCACGGTAAGCCATAGCAGATTCTTCTTGGAATACATCGAAGAAATCAGCCAATTCATGTTTTTTGTCAGCTAACATGTAATACTCGATCTTATTGATGCTTGGAGAAGCATCAGACCATGCTTTGTGAACGAATTCGGAATCACAAGATACGGAGTAAACTTCGCAACCCAATTCTTTCAACTCTGCATAGGAGTTTTGTACGTCTTCCAACTCAGTAGGGCATACGAATGTGAAGTCTGCTGGATAGAATACGAATACAGACCATTTACCCAACACGTCTGCAGTGCTAACTTTTACCAATTCAGGTTTTTTGAAAGCATCAAGTGTAAATTCAGGAAGTTGTTTACCAATAATAGACATGTTATGTCCTCCTTATTTGAGTTCCATATTTAACGAATATATTTACATTGGTGTACTTAGCACCATATTTATATCTATCTTTGTCTATATAATAACAAATATCATTCAATATTGCAAGCGTTATTTTTAAATTTATCGATATATTTTTCCAACTTTTTTCGATGTAAGCAAAAAAAGAAGAAAGATGCTCATTTCTGAGCATCTTTCTTTTTTTTACGTACTACAATAGACTTACTGTTCACAGTAGCGTGATCAAAAGCGATTAAACCCGCTATATTAGCAAGCCCTCTCCGTGCTATATGACCAGTTGTAGATTGTTCTTTTCCCGATTTACCATATATAAACTGCTCTAGTTTGAGTGCAGCTAATATAAATAAACCTATAATAGATAAAACAGATCCCATCGTTTTAATCTATTTCTTAAGTTCTAAGATTGCATCTACGAAACCACGGAATAATGGGTGTGCATTATTTGGACGAGACTTAAGTTCTGGATGGGCTTGTGTACCAATGAAGAATGGATGATTTTTTACTTCAATACTTTCAACAAGACGGCCATCTGGAGATGTACCAGAAATCACAAGACCTGCATCGGTCAATTGTTGACGGTATTCATTGTTGAACTCATAGCGATGACGATGACGTTCATAAATCAAATCTTCCCCATAAGCTTCGTGAGTTTTCGTACCGGCTTCCACTTTGCATGGATAGATACCTAGGCGCATTGTACCGCCTTTTTTATCTACATCAACTTGATCACTCATCAAGTCAATTACTTTGTATTTAGCATTTTCATCGAATTCGCTAGAGGTTGCTCCTTCCATGCCACATACGTTACGAGCAAATTCCATTACTGCAGATTGCATGCCAAGGCATAGACCAAGATATGGAATATTGTTTTCACGAGCGTATTGGATTGTGCGGATTTTACCTTCTACACCACGGGAACCAAAGCCACCAGGCACGATGATACCTTCAACACCTTCAAATACCTCTTTAGGATCTACAGATGTATCATCAAGTTCTTCAGAGTCAATCCAACGAATATTCACTTTAGTACCCGTAGCAATACCAGCATGATCTAGAGCTTCAACTACGGATAAATACGCATCATGCAACGCTACATATTTACCAACAATAGCAACTGTAATATCTTTATTAGGATTCAAGATCTTATGAACCATTTCTTTCCATGCAGTCATATCACATGGACGATCTTCAAGACCTAACTTTTTGATAACAATATCGTCAAGACCTTGATCTTGCATCATCAATGGCACTTCATAGATAGAGCTACAAGTTTGATTTTCAATAACTGCTTCAGGTTCTACGTCACAGAACAAAGCAAGTTTTTCTTTCATATCATCAGAGATATGTTTCTCACTACGACATACCAAAATATCTGGTTGAATACCAATGCTACGCAATTCTTTTACACTATGTTGTGTAGGTTTTGTTTTCAACTCGCCTGCGGCATTGATGTAAGGCACCAACGTAACGTGAATGTAAAGTACATCGTTACGACCTACTTCTTTTTTCACCTGGCGAATAGCTTCCATGAATGGCAAGCTTTCAATATCACCTACAGTACCACCGATTTCAG
>OGKO01001800.1_pt1 | contig 11443 bp, 7 predicted proteins | sample 1572451 | NCBI WGS metagenome assembly OGKO01 (sample SAMEA2582089, study PRJEB24529) | metagenome | biome: Human gut stool | place: China | collected 2011 | reverse complement strand
TTGGAAACGGCAGCATTCCTGCCACCAAGCCGGGCAAGCGTTACTGCCTTTATCAAGATGAACTTGACAAGTGGCTGGAGACTAACCGCAAGAATCCTGTACCTCTCACGGCAGAGGAGGAGAACGCAGCCATTCTTGCAGGAAACAAGCGCAAGCCGAAACCCTTAAACTGGTGATGTCATGGATGCGCTTGAAATTTGTAACAAGCTACGCTCGGAGGCTTCGGGCGTAGCCACTTCTGGAATTCCGCTTGACGTATTCCCCCAGAAGATGCAGCAGATGATTCTTGATTTGGCAAGGACGGAGAACTATTCCATTGAGTTTACCGCCACTTCCCTTATATCCGCTATGGCAGCAGCCGTCGGTAACTCCTGTTATATCCGGATTAAAGGCAATTGGATTACTTCACCTATTCTATATGTCATTCTTGTTGGCAGACCAGGAGTTGGCAAGACTCCACCTTTGAACTTTGCCTACAAGCCGTTGCACGACATTGATACTGAGGAGCACCATAAGTTCAAGGCTCTAAAGAATGAGTATGCAGCCATTGTGGAGAGGAACAAGGGCAAAAAACGGACGGAATGGGAATCGTTACCTCCTGTACCAGTCCTGCATAAGAATATCATGAATGACTTCACGCCAGAGATTCTGATGCGCAATCACGATGCCAACCTCAGAGGTGTGGCTGTTGTGGTGGATGAGATAATGGGGCTGTTCAACACCATCAACCGATACAACAACAGTTCTTTTGTACAACAGATGCTGTCGGCTCACAATGGTTTGCCAGTAGATGTATCTCGTTGTAATCTTGATTGTCCTTTACGCATTGACTATCCTTGCATACAGATTGTAGGAACTATCCAGACTGGTATTGTGCATGAACTTTATGATATGGGATTCAAGAAGAATGGTTTTCTTGACCGTTTCCTGATCACATGCCCAAAAGGTTTGAAGATTGCTCCTTGGGTTAAGGTTCCAAAACAAGATGCTGCAATCATTGAAAGACCATTCCGTGTATGGAAAGAGATTATAGACAAGGCTGTGGCTCTTCCTTTTACGGAAGGCATCTTCAATGTTCTTGACTTCTCTGATGAAGCCATTGATTTATTCTATGATTGGCAGAATGAGGACATAGAACGTCAGAATGCCATTACGGATGAAAAAATGATAGACTCACGTGCTGCAAAAGTTCCTTTGAACACTGCTCGGCTTGCCTTGATATTCCAACTGTTCCGATGGGCTTGTGATGAGTCTCACAAGGATTTTGTTGATGCGGAGTCCGTGAATGCAGCCATACGGATGAGCGATTACTTTGAGAAGTCTTACAAAAGGATGGATGACCTCGTTTCAACCGAGGCTACCGACCCTGTGAAGAAACAGGTACTTGACTCGTTGGGAAACAAGTTCGTAACTGCTGAAGCAGTAAAGGCTGGAGCGGATTTCGGTTTTGCAAGACGTACTGTCATGTATATGCTCAAAGACTTCTGTCAGAAAAACTTTATCATCAAAGACAAGCAAGGCAATTATGAGAAAGTACAGAAGTAGAACCACCACCTTGCACCGTTTGCACTTTGCACTTCTTGCACTCTTGCACAAAAGAAGCTGCATTTTGTGCCAAACAAGTGCAAAAGTGCAGAAAGTGCAAGGTGCAACAAGTGCAGAGCCTTATGAGTGAGTATAGATTCCATCTACAGAAATACAAGCTGGGCAACCGATATGCTTGCCCTCAATGTAGGCGTAAGCGTTGCTTTGCAAGATATATTGACGAGGAAGGACAGATTGTATTTCCTGACAATGTGGGGCGTTGTGACCATGAACAGAGTTGTGGCTACCATTATTCTCCATCTGATTATTTCAAGGACAATCCCGATGCCAACTGCAATGATGATTGGAGATATAAAACACCAATCAAAGAGTGTAGGAAAGAGAAACCTCTTCCAACTTTCATTGAGAATAAGTTGATGGAGCAAACACTGCATGGCTATTCTGTCAATCCTTTGTACCGATACATTTCAACGGTCTTTGGCAAAGAGGAGACAGAACGACTGTTTGCCTTGTACAAGGTCGGAACTTCAAAGAAATGGGGCGGTTCAACTATCTTTTGGCAGATAGATGTCAATGGGAGTGTGCGCACTGGCAAGATAATGAAGTATGATGACAAGACAGGACACCGCATCAAGGAACCACACAGCCTGGTGACTTGGGTACACTCGGAACTAAAACTGCCAGACTTTACACTTCGGCAGTGCTTCTTTGGCGAACATCTGTTGACAGATAAAACCACGACCGAGACAATAGCCATCGTGGAGAGCGAAAAGACAGCCATCATTGCCACCCACTTCATATCTGATTTCGTATGGTTGGCTACTGGAGGCATGAACGGATGTTTCAATAAAGATGCAGTCGAAGTCCTAAGCGGCCGGGAGGTTGTTTTGGTTCCAGACCTTGGGGCAGCGGATAAGTGGAAAAGCAAACTTCCGTTGCTGCAATCAATATGCAAGCAAGTACTTGTCAGCAACATCTTGGAAGACAATGCCACCGATGAACAAAAGGCCAATGGTCTTGACATTGCCGACTTCCTGTTGATGACGGAAACACCGCAGATGGCACTACAAAGGCTGATAAGGCAACATCCGCCACTCCAGCATCTGATAGACAGTCTCGGGTTGGTGTTGGTGGAAGAGCCATAGCACTACTGGCAGCAGTTATAACGAGTTCGCTTGCGAACATATCCATTGGGTGGAGCCTAATACACCGAGCAAGCTCAGTAATTAGGGAAAACAGCCAATATATGTGTACAGCAAGCTGAATTTCATATGTACAATCAAATTAAAACAAGCAATTTCATGAGCGATAATAAGAAACAGATGATGGACATCCAAAAGGTCAAGTCTTTCAGCGTTGCCGTCAGCGATGAGCATCAGCGTAATTGGGGCGATGACCTTTTTTCAAGGAAGGAGAACGATCCGAAGTACAACTATGACCGTAGCCGCACCCGACTTAACTTTCAGGTATCTAAAGGTGGAGAACTTGGACCAATAGACAAGAGTAAGTCCATAACAGACAAAATCGAGCAAGCCATCAAGAATAGAGTGACAGGCAGAGTGAATGCCACATCAAACCGTGCCGTGAGCATTGTCTTTGGTGGTAACCGCGAGCAGATGCGCAAACTCGCATTTGGCGACCAGACAATCAGTGAGAACGGTAACAACTGGGATGTTGACAGTTGCAGCGGCATAGACAGATGGGCAAAGGACATATATGACTTTTGTCGTCGGGAGTTTGGTGAAGAAAATGTCGTTTCGTTCATTGTTCATTTAGACGAACTCAACCCTCACGCACATGCGGTCATTGTCCCCATCACAAAGGACGGCAGACTGAGCGCAAAAGATATTTTTGGTGGAAACGACATGAATCAAGCAAGAACAAGGATGCGTGAACTTCACAGCCGACTTGCAGAGGTTAATGAAAAGTATGGACTGGAACGTGGTGATGACATCACCATAACTGGAGCCAAGCACAAGTCAACAGAAACTTATCGCAGGGAGTTGGCTGATGAATGCCGCACTTTGTCAAATGAAATAGGCATGAAGAAGACGCTTCTTTCAGGTCTTAATCGTAGCATCACAAAAGCAGAGACCAAAATCAAGGCTCTGCAGACTATGGTCAGCAATCTGGAGAAAGCGGAAGCAGAGAAACAAGCGACCATAGCCGAACTTGAAGATTACATGAAGAATCATCTTGGTGATGCAGTTGAAATAAAGGCAAAGATTACCGCCACCAGAAAGGAACTCTGGGATGTTCGTGACAAATTGAACGACAAGAAAATGAAACTTGAACAGGCTAAGTTGCAACTTAATGAGTTGCAGAAGAATACCTCCCACATCGAAGCAAGAAACAGGGAGATTAAAGCCGATTTTGAAAAAACAGCTGTTTCATACCAGCAACAGATGATCAATAAAATTTGGGCGCAGGCTGGCATGAAGGCGTTGGCAGAGATAGCAGACATCTATCCTCGCATGACGAGCATTCATGACAGCAGTCTATTTGACAATAGTTTTGCAATGGATTTCATCAATCATGGCGATAAAATTATCTATTGTGCAATGTACCTCTACATCGGCTACGTCAACGAGGCTACCAACTTTGCTGAAAGCCAAGGTGGTGGCGGTAGCGACACCAAAGACTGGGGACGTGAGAAGGACGAAGATGAGATAGAATGGATAAGACGATGCTTGCGACAGGCGACAAAGATGATGAAGCCAATGAAGAGAAAAGGCTTGAGTAGATAAAATATTAAGGGAGGAGCGCATTTCGAACACGCCCCTCCCAAATTATTTTACAACTCGCAATGATCTTGCGAATCACGATCCTTAGTAACGACTTGAATAGTAAGACGAGTGTGAGCTATGCGAGCTGTGAGAACTGTGTGAAGAATGAGAACTATGCGAATAGTGACCCGCAAGAGAACTCTTTACCATGTCAATGGCTTTCTGCAAAACCAAAGGCTGGTTCTTCTCTGCTTCTCTATTTGATTAGCAGACAAAGAATATAAAGGCATACTTTGTCTGCTAATTTAATGTTTTATTTGTTGGGAGTTCCGATATATTTCTTCCCATTATAAATGTATATGCCCCAATAGTTTGATGGAGTGGTCCGTCCTTGTAAGTCGTAAGCCACTCCATTTCTTGGACCATCGTTTCTGTGTGGCAAACTTATCCCTGTCGTTCCACAGTTGAGCTTGGCTACGGACATGGCGCTCCCTGTATAATGTACCATCCATAACAAGTCATTTTTTTTGTCGATAATTAATTTCAAAACTTCGTTATGGGCTATCCCAGAGTTCTCCACGTTATAGTCCTTCCATGTGGTGCCATCAAAAGATGTGATGCCTATGTTGCCTCCTAATGCCAGCCATTTATTATTATTGTCATCTATTTTAATATCTGATATGAAGTTTCCTTTAATTGGTGAATTGCTTAAATTGTATGTGGTCGTTTTGTCACCATCAATACAAGTCAGACCATAGCCTTTTTCTGGCGTCATTTCGTCTGGATATTCACTATCTCTGCAGTTTAGCCATACGGCATCGTTTTTGTCAATGGCTATAGCACCAATATAGCCAGATGGAGTATTATAGCGTATCCATTTATTGCCATCATATTTATACAGTCCACCACCATAAGTTCCACACCAAAGATGTCCTTTGCTGTCGAAGTCCATACAATTCACGTTGTTGGTTTGTAGGGCAGTGTTACTCTTATCGAATCTAATCCAAGAAGTGCCGTCATAGCAGTAAATGCCATTTGCGGTAGCTATCCACATGTTGTTCTGTCTATCGAATTTCGTTTGGGAAATATAGCTTTTGCCAAATGGAAGATTATCTCGAAGAATCACAGTGCTTTCTTTTCCTGAAATTTTTATATAAGCAGTGTCTCCGATGTTCCATTGTATCCATGCGCTACCATCATTGTCCATTATCGTCTCGTGAATTTGTGGATAGTGATTGATGTGGGTTTCTTTAGTGTGTAAATTGTATGTTACAAGTCCTTCTAAACAACCTCCAAAAAAGTTGCCTTTCTCGTCAACACATCCGCTGCCAGTAAGCGTATTGGTCTGAATAGAGTTAGCTTCAAGAGGTATAACGGAAAGTCGCTCGTTGTTTAATTTCAGCAGTCCTTGGTATCTTGACCCGACGTATACATCTTCGCCATCAACATCTAATGACAGTAGGTAGTCGTTGGCGTAATTTGAATCGTACATGATCTTGTGAAAAACATGACCATCATATTGGAAAAGGAAGTTACCACCAATTCCCCAAACATTTCCACTGTCGTCTATTTTCACATCCATGATGCTGTTTGTTGGAATATCAGAGTTCTCCATATCAAAATAGGTAAAAAACTTACCATCATATTTGACAAGTCCGTCATTGGCAGTTGCTAACCAAACATTGTTGTGTTCATCAATGGCCATTTTATTTGTGCTACCACAAGTTGTATTATCGTTTGCCGAGCGTACAGGTTCTAAGCCATCGTTAGTCAAGATGAAAAATCCAATATCCTCATTCCATGCGTTGTACCAGCTTACATAAGTGCGCATATTGTCGCAAATCTGAATGTCGCTAACGTAGGAAAATAGCGATAGTTGATTATAAAAAGGGTAAGCGTCGGAGAGCTTGCCGTCTTTAAAGCGATAAAGATTGTGCATGCCGCCCAATAGCCATTGTTCATTATCTTCAAATGCAATAGATGTGACATACTGATCTGTCATAGTGCCAGAAATATCGATTGGCTTAATGCCTTTGTCGTCCATTTTTGCTAAACCATAGTAATGGTTGCACAGCCAAAGCTCAGAATTGTGCGGTACTGCATTCATAATGGAATTGTCTGGAATTCCATATTCAGATCGGCTGTAGTATGTTTGTTCACCCGTTTGCTTGTTCACCCTAATTAGTCCACCTCCGTTAGTTGCCACATTTATATATTTACTGTCATGGGAGATGCTAGTCACGAAGTTTGTACTCACAATATTTTTCCATTCTGTTAATTCTGCATTTGCTGCAAATGTTACAAGAAGGAACGCAATCTGAAGTAAGATTTTTTTCATTGCTGATTTTGATTTTAACACCTTATATGTATATATGTCTGCCCAACCTCTGCCCATCGGGGCTTCTGGTATGGGTATAGACGTTACAAAGATAACACTTTTACTTTGAAAACCACCTTGTTTAGCTGGTAAAGTATGACATTAAGGTCTGATTTAATATTATTAAATATAAATATGTCAAAAAAATTCCACTTTTGCGTGATTTTTCTTGCCGAAAAGTTTGTATTATCAATGATTATTCGTATCTTTGCAGCGTCAGTCCTCGCCAAGCCTCTTAACAATGCTCAAATCGTGCGAGGCGTTTTTTGTTTATACACATTTGAATATGGCGAGTCTTGTTCCCTTTACAAAACGGTTTGAATCTTCAGAAAATCTCGTTGATTTGCTTGAATCTCGAGGTTTACAAATTTGTGATAGAAACAAAGCCATACAATACCTTGACAATATTGGTTATTACAGATTGTCTGCTTATATGTACCCTTTGTTGAAGATGCCCAAAACTGCCCATTTGTATAAGGAAGGTTCAACATTCAAAAAGGTGATGATGCTTTATCGCTTTGACAAGAAACTGAGACTGCTCATGTTCAATGAAATAGAAAAGATTGAAATTGCTATCAGACGTGCGGTGATGCAAATAACAGCAGATATGACTGGCAATCCTTTCTGGCTTACTGACTCTTCTTATTTCTTGGATAGTTCAAAGTTTAATGAAACAATGCGAGCTATATCTAAGGAATATAGCAAATCCAAGGAGGAGTTCATTCTCCATTTCAAACGAACCTACTCAGAACCTTACCCACCATCGTGGATTTTAGGAGAACTGCTTACTATTGGAAACATCAATGCCATTTATCGCAACATTAAACAAAATCGCATACGCAAACGTATAGCAAAACGTTTTGGTTTACCTATAAATGTGTTTGAGTCATGGCTTACGGTTATTGCTGTTACTCGAAATGCCTGTGGCCATCATTCAAGAGTATGGAACAAGCAGAATGCTATTCAGCCAGCAATTCCCAATAGTCCTGCAGGAGAATGGATAACGCAGCCAACAGATTCCATGCGTGCTTACTTTGATCTCTGCATCATCAAGTACTTTCTTAATGTTATATCCCCCAATAATGATATGCAGTCTAAACTAACATGGTTGTTCATTCGGTTTCCTGAAATTGACTTAAAAGCTCTCGGCTTTCCGCAGGGATGGGAAACGGAACCATTATGGAGGTAATAACATGTGGAATGGCTACTGATCATTCACTCCCTTACATGGTCTTCTTTGTTTCGGTTTTATCATATTATGGAGTCGGTTCAAACGACTCCATCCAATCCATATCTATGTAATTTTGATGTAACTGAAAGTTAAATACGTTAAATCTTCACCTTTTCGTATCTAAACAGAATCCACACAGTCACTTTTCTATCGTTTAGAGCGTATAATACTGATAATCAACTAATAATAGATACCAAGGTTGCAAGTCCCTCAAAAGCATCATTATTCCAGACTCTGTGACATCTATTGGGGATAGTGCTTTTTGGGGTTGTGATTCGCTCGCAAGCATCACCATTCCTAACAGTGTGACAAGTATTGGGGATTCCGCTTTTTCGGACTGTGATTCCCTTACAAGTATCAACATTCCAGACAGTGTGACAACTATTGGGGATGACGTTTTTTCTAAGTGCAAATCTCTTAAAAGTATCGACATTCCAGACGGTGTGACAAGTATTGGGGCTAGGGCTTTCATCAATTGTAATTCCCTCATGAGTATTAGTATTCCAAAAAGTGTGAAAAGTATTGGAGATGATGCTTTTACTGGCTGTAATAGTCTTCACTCCCTAGTCATATCTGGCTTCATTCATCGTTTTGGCTTAAGAGTCTTTGAAGCACTAGCGTTTGAATCACTACCATTTTAGAATCCAAGCATAGGAAGCGCGAAAACATATTGAAGGAATATCTTGATGCAATGATTGGCGATGTCACAAAGTAAACCACAGGCAGCTGGCTGAGAGTAAGTCCGCTCTATCACCACGGAAAAACCCTTATGCCACAACCATTGTAGCATCGCTACAACTAGGTTTCTGTAGAAGACGTAATATATGTCCCCTGAACAAAAGTGCGACAGTTGTCGCACTTTTGTTCAGGGTGGCAACCAGTGTTGGTCCTTCGAGTCTAATGGCATACAACCACCTCAACTATTGCAAAAACACTTTATGTTATGGCCAACTGATTAAAATCCTTTCACCTTTCAGAGTCGGAATCACCAGCACTTCGCCCTCACGGGTTACATCGCCCTTATTGCCTGTCACCGTCGGTTCTCCATTTTGCATAGACGCAGGCAAAGCAATACGGCAAGTTCCGCCCTGTTCAGGATAAATGCTGATTTGCTGCACCATGCCACCTTTTTGCTCGGCAGACACAAGGAAGGCGCCCATGGCACGCAGATCCTGGAAAGAGATATCTTGCCATGAAGCTGGAACAGCAGGGAAAATTCGAATGATACCAGTATGGCTCTGCATCAGCATCTCTTGTATTCCGGAAGCAAAGGCGAAGTTGCCTTCGAGCGTGAAGGGGCGATAGGTAAACTTTGACTTGCCACTATTCGTCTGGTCGCCATTGGCATGGAAGGTGTTGGGCAAGCAGAAGCATTCGGCAAAGGTCCTCAGGGCCTGAGCGGCACCCTCGCCGTCAAATGCACGGGCTTTCATGTTGCCAAACCAACTGTAGGAATAACCGCACCACCAGTCCGGGCCCACTTCCTGCATGCGTTTGAGCGTAGCATTGATGATCTTTTGAGACTCCTCTCCCTGACTGTAGTCAAGCAAGCCTAACGGATGAATTGCCATGGCGTGGGAGAAGTGGCGATGCGACTCGTTATAGGGGAAACCTTTGGCGAAAGTGAGCGAACCCTCCTTGTCCAGATCAAAGGCTGGCAACTGTTTTCCTACTTTTTCCCAATGCACCGCCTCGTCATTCAACTTCAAAGCCGCGGCCATTTCGGAAGCAGCCTTGAAGGCAAACTTCATCAGGGAAAGGTCGTAGTTGGTCATGTCCTTGAACCAAGCCTTGATACTATTGTCGAATATTTCGGGACTTGAACTCATTGGCAAACGACGAAATCCCTGGTTGTCAACACTGGAAAGCTGTTCGAGGAAAGTCGCCACATCCTTCGTAAACGGATAAGCCCGTTCTTTCAGAAATACATTATCGGCCGAGTATTTCCAATGCAGATAGAAATGCTGCGACAGCCAGGCACTCACCGTCGGAGACATGGCATACTGAATCCAGCCGCCCATCGGCTCGCCAGTCAATGTGCAAACGCCCGGAACGTTAATACCCTCACAGTCAAAGTATTGCTTCGTGTATTTCCTATAGATCTCACGTTGGTTCCAAAGCGTATTCAGATAGCCCATCTCTTCCTGCAAATGGTTTCCCATATAGGATGGCCAATAACTCAACTGCGTATTCAAGTCGTGATGATAATCACCCTTCCATGGTGGAAGTTTCCCATTGTCGGCAGTCCATACTGCCTGGAGAGAGATTGGAGAAGAATTTTCACGGGAAGCAGAACCAAACTTGTACATTTCATTGTCGTATTGCTTCTGCAAGACCGTATCGGGAATGGAAATGGAAGAGGCTTGCCAATAGTTGTTCCAATAGTCCATGTGGGCACTGTAGTCCGCGTCCACTCCACGCTCCAGGGCTTGGAGGGTTGCTTCCGAAGCCTTGTCGGACGACAATGAAGAAGAGACACTCCAAACGCCATACAACTTTTTGCCTTTTTGTTTCCAACGTACATTCACGTCGTAATAGAATCCACCCCACCCCGGCTGATGATAGGTTATTTCCTGCTTCTCAGTCCGTAGCGTTCCTTGTTCATAGCCCAGACGACGCAAATCTAAGCCTGTCACCGGATCGTTATCACCAGCAGCTACAGGCTTGTTGTATTGCGGTGCTATCAAACTGGGGCATATTGTGTCGGGGAGGTTTTCAAAAACAAACCAGCCCACAGGCTCAGTGGCATGGACAAAAGTCTTCAGTGTGGTGCCATTATCCCAACGAGCCTCGCACAACGCATTGTTCAGATACAGACGTATGTCGTTAGGCTCACCCAATTTTTCCAAAGGAAACTCAAGGGCAGCTCCTGGTATTTTCGAAGGAGCAGGCAGCTGGTCATAAGGCCAGTCGTATTTTTTCTGAACCGGCAGATAGTCGCCCTTTTGCACTTGGCTATATACCCACGAGAAACGGTTGTTGGATCCAGAGATACTATCCATAGGTCGAAGGTCCCAAAGGTCGGTACGGTCCAGGGAAAAACGTAGAGCGGAATCCCTTTGCCATAGCAAAGCTCCAACAGTCGCATTGCCCAATGGGATGCCCTCGTCCCAGCTTCTCGCCAACTGTGTGAACTGCAAATCGCTTGCCAAAGGCTTTTCCCTCCAGTCTGTCTTCACTTGGCATGAGCACATTATTCCGCCAATCGAAATCAAACCCAAAAGAAGAAAAGACTTTCCACATCGCCTGACACCCATTATAATCTTCACAAGTCCGCTTCCACGTCCTGCGACGAGTTCATTCAAGTATTTCTTTGGTTCAAACCTCATGTTATGGTGTTATTTTGGATATTGGTATCACATTTTGCACCACAAAGATAGTGTTTTTATCTCAACAGATGGCATCAACGATAGAAAATCTGCATTTGAGAAGTTCAAAAAATATAAATGCAGAATTTGTAGGTCGAATGTTTCTCCGCTGCAAGGTAGAAGGAATTAAGGTTCTTCCGGAAAATGGAGTGATTCGACGTGGACACATAGAAGACAACTTGAACAACTTTTACAA
>OGKO01001796.1_pt1 | contig 11484 bp, 7 predicted proteins | sample 1572451 | NCBI WGS metagenome assembly OGKO01 (sample SAMEA2582089, study PRJEB24529) | metagenome | biome: Human gut stool | place: China | collected 2011 | reverse complement strand
CAATTTGTAACGCTCATAATATACGGGCAAAATTATTCCCAAGTTGGGAATAAAAAGCCGGTACACCTCCACCCGAATTGGGCGGAAGTTCCGAATTCGACTTCTGCCCAATTTGAACAGAAGTTAATCCGCACTTGTACCCAAGTTTGGCACAAGTCATATTGTGCGAAGAAAACTGGCAAGCAGGGCAAAGTTATAGCACTTTGCTCATTTTTGCATTTTCTCCTTCGGCTCAATTTGCAAAATAGCTTGTCAGGGAAATCTCCCTGGTACCCATCGACATCAAATGCAACTGGTTCAAAAGGTCCGGAAACAACTTGGCAAGCAGGGGAAAGCGGTACCACTTTCCTCATTTTTGAAAAATCGCCCTTCGGTCATTTTCTAAAAATGGCTTGCCGGTGAAGCATCCCCGGAACCCTTTGACACCAATTTCATTGATGGCTACTCGTTCATTCTGAACGCTTTTCTTATCATTATTTTATAGAAAATTCAGAAAAAGCAATCAGTGCGCTTTGTATAATGAGGTTTCTATTAGCCTATGTAATCTGCAACTCCCCAGAAAAATGTTAGGGTGTTACAGACAAGTTTAATACAAAAATACACCATGCAAATTACAGAGAATATAGTTGCTTCAATAAATTGGCATCTCGCCTGGAATCTCTGACTGTTAGATTTTCCAACACACTCTTTTCCGTTTCCGGGCTCCAATAGATTCTAAGATTTTCTTTTGCACGAGTTATTGCAGTATAGAAAATATTGTGTGTAATGCGTTCTTCAGTTTCGGTGGTAATTACAATTTTCACAGAACGATATTCCAAACCCTGAGCCTTGTGGATGGATACCGCATAAGCAACCTGAAATGGAACGACCGTGTCAGAATAATCATCATCTTCATCTGTGCTTCTATATTTATCGACGCTGAATTTGATTATAGAATTTCCGCTTTCAGATACATCCATCAATTCAAAATCATATCCCCACGCATCCAATTCATTGATCGCACAATCCAATTCGATTTCGAACCAAATTTTCAGTTCCTCTGTGGTAATACCTACAATACGCCCCTTCGAATTGTTGTGAATCAATGGAGAGAAGCGATCTGATTCATTAAACAATACGGGATCGCCAACTTTATACAAACCGATGCCCCACTGAATTGCCGGACTCGGATTACTGTTCTGTAAGAAGCGATTGATGTTGTTAATTCCGTACAATCCGTCGTAATTCAAGCAGAGAATAATTTCATCCTCCTCTGCATGGGAGAAAATTGATTCATCCAGACGGACGGAATATTTGCTCTTAACCATAGGCTCCAAAATTGCAATGTCCAGATTACGAACTCTTTCCCAAACAGTCAGAAGGTTTCTATTTTGTGTTCTATATGGATGTGTTAGTTCAAAGATAGAGTCTTTGGAAATGAAATTGCGTGCAATATCAAACCAGTTTCCAAAATAGATTGATTCAATCTGATAAACATCTCCGACAAGAACCAAAAGCTTGAACGTAGCCTTTTCTAACACTTTTCGCATATCAGAATTACTCACCGTACTGCACTCATCAATAATAAGAACATCACATTCTGTGTGCTGATTCTTTTCGGAAATAAAGCTTGCGATTGTATTAAACTCTCTGTTGCTGGCGGTTACTTTCCTGCGCATATTGTCTACTGCTGGATGCGTATTCGCCAAATACAGCTTTTTCTGGTTGAAAAAGAAGTTCGAAATATGATTGATTAGCGTGGATTTCCCCGTTCCTGCTGAACCATAAATAAGCGCCACCTGCGATTTTGCAAACATATTTCGCAATGCTTCTCTTTTCTCTGGAGAATCAATAGAATATGAGCCTTTGTTCATCCAAGAATCAACAGAGCCAGTATATTGTGCAATTCCGCTTGTCGTCAGATCTCGTAATTTTTGAATTATGAATGCGCTATCATCCGCATATCCTTTGATGTACACAAAATCATGAAAAGTCATCAGCTTTCTGTGTTCGTGTTTGGGAAGATATAGCTTGCGATTGTATGTACTAATCAACGCATCAATATTATCAAAACCTACTATATCCTTTTTGGCTGTGAACAACATCCCTTCTATTTCTGTGTTATTTTGGATTTGGCGTGCGAACAGCTCATGTTCTCTATCTTTTTCCGATAGGCAGTCCAGCAAATCATATATGCGTGGGTTGTGGTTTCTCAATGACGTACAAAACGGCATTTTATCAAATGGAATACATCCATAACTTAAATTTAACCCCGACAACAGCGGGCAGCCATCATTCCAACGTTGCCACTTGATAATTCTGTTATTCAAATGGTACAGTAGATATTTAAGAATGTTGCATCCAGGCTTGTTGGCTAAGATTAGCTCCCTACACTGATCAAGTACATCGAAGATATGAGACGTTCTTGTCTGACTCGTAATCTGATTTTTCACAAAACTATAATACTGTTCCGAGCATACAACCAGCTCTGATAGCGGCATTTTTATTTCCGTTAGAAATCGCATCAATTCGGTATACTCTTTTGTCCCAGCATTGATTTTAGAATGATATCCGATAATATCTGCAAAGTTATCTAATTCACAGGGGCGTATTGATACATTCCAGCCGTCGATAACTTGGATGGTCATATCTTTTCCTAAAACATTGATCGAATCATTACGAATCGACAGTTTCACCGCATAGTTACTTAGTATTTCATAACGTGAAAAGGCGATTACTCGGTCAAATTTGCTCATTTTACTGTTCGCCGCAGTAAATGTAACTTCATAGTATATTCGCTGATTCACAAAGAATGGCTTAATTTTTTGGATATAGTATCTATCTGAATATGTGCTTGTTGAACACCCTGGGCTTGGATAACAAATCTTTTCTACAATTTTCTCATGATACTCTGACAGTTCTGTATCCGTATCCAAGGGAAAATCCTCAATATTATCCAGAACATGAAGCCCATATGTATCATTAAGAAAGATTTTTATTTTCAGAAGATACTCATAATACTTCAGCATTAGTCTCTCAGAACCATTTTCATCTAAAGTATAATGAGACACCGACTTTTGAAGAAGCTCATGAAATTGGTGTAAAAAACGGAGGTCTCCTCTTGTTTGCAAATGCTTCAACGCTTCAACATTTAGAGCATAATTATTGGGATCGAGGTCTGAGCCGCCAGCATATACTTTATCTGCAATATATTCAACAAAATTGCGTAATTGAGCCAAAATATTCTGGCTCAATAACCCACGTTCTGAGTCATCAAATCTACTGATATTTTTACAGATCACTTTGTCGGTAGCCAGTATTGCACTGTCGATTTGCATCATATTTTTTCCTCCAATCAAACGAATTATATAAGCAAAGCAAGCAATGTTTATCAACAGATTGCTTGCTTTGCAAAGTGACTATTTTTCAGGTTCCAATATACCAAGCTTACCTTCGCTCAAGAGCACATGCCTATTCAATCTGAACTCAGTAATGCCACGAATGCTTAGATTATCAAAATCAACATAGAACTCACGAGAAAGGAAGTTTACAGCTGCCCCGTTCCACACTAACAACAGTAATGCCCCCAGTGATATAGTCTGTATCTTGAGGTCCAAGACCCGGTGTATATCTTTTATTACCTGGAAATATCCTTGACGTTTGTTTGGGAAAGAAAGGCACACAACAAGGGCTGCGTTATCCTTTTTGCCCAAATTATTTCTGGAATGCATAACAGCTATGTCATCCAAAATACCTCTGGATGCCTCCAAAGTGTCCCTACCAAATTCGATTTCAACTACACCGCTGCACTTAGGCTTAATTTTACTGGAATAGACAGCATCCATTCTCGTATAAATATCGCCGGCTCTGCTGATAGCACATTCATGATTTAAGGCAATAATCAGATTTCTAACCAATAAATTAGGAGCCTTTGAGCGCACATAGTAGTGAGAAATTTTTTCGTAAATTTCTTCCATAATGCGGTCGCTTTCCTTTTGAAATTGGTGGTTCCAATAGATTTTGTCCACTTCCTGAACAAAATACTTATGCTTTACAAGATTCTCGTAATTGATGGGCAGATCAATGTAATCGTCTGACTCCGGAGCGGAAACTTTCATTTTATTATCCGCCTTAAAAATAGCACCTACAGGACAACGAGCAGCACATAGACCACAGCCGATGCATTTGCCATTCTCTATTTCAGGCAGTTCTTTTTCAAAGTTCCATTTAATCGCATCAACAGGGCACACATTTAGATTTCGCTCATACGGAAAATCACTAAAAGAGCCACAGCTGATTTCAGCATCAATATACCTTATACAGCGCTGATCGGAGCATCTAAGACACGCTGCTGTTATCCATTTTTCATTACACCATAGCTTTGCAGGCTCATTATAATTTTGCTCAATATCTCGAACATTGGAATCACGCAAAGCAGAGATAACGGTGCGCTGTTTTGCTTTAGTTAAAAGTGGCATTTGCAAATCCCTCCAATCGGTTTAGTTCAGAAATATCAAAGGTTTTTTCATCATACACAATGGTAACAGCTATTGTAAGCAGTGTTTTCAAGTCTATAATGCCGATATTGTAGCCAAACGCAGTCTTGAAATCACTCATAAGATTGGTAACCTCAGCTCTGTCATTTGGTAGGTAATATCCAACCGCTAAAGAAGTTGTCTCTGGCAAAGTAGGATGCGTCCCTCTTGATAAAAGAATCACTTTATTTTCGAGCGCTTGGCGGATTGCTTTTAAAGAAAGATGCTGCTCCTCAGTAGGAGACTTGATTTCAATAGGAATACTTTCCTCCGAATCGACAATGATTGCATCCCAACGAGCACCGTTATCGCCAGGTCTGGATGCCTGACAATCCAAGCCCATTACTCGAAACAGCATTGCTACAAGTGGATAAAATTTTGTCTGTGTATCCGTTATGCTGTCGTCAAAGATTTTATCAATAATATCCTTCTTTCGTTCACCGACACTCTTTGCATCCAATACTTGCTGGACAAAGCTATTTACTTCCACATCAGAAGTGGAATGTGCGCCATTGGTAGAAATTGTCAAGCATATATTATTGACATTCGCATCTGTTCGTTTTATGTCTGGCAATACATCTGTATGTGTCTGTGTGCCTGCAATTTCTCTATGAATCCCCAACGCTTCATCCACAACAGAACGGTGCAGCGTTTGGTAAGGAGAAAAAAGGAGTTCCTTTCCATTAAGAACATCAGCACACACAACTTGATCTTGCCGCATTGTTTCTTGAACGGGTGAAGTATCATAGCCTGCACGCAAAAGCATTGAATACACCCCCAAACGAATCAATGAATTGCGAGTGTGTTCTGGATAGCTGTAATACTCATCCATACGCAAATCTTTTACCTCACGAAGGCTGTTAGCCAAATCAGCACCATGCTGTGTTAAGCAAAGGCATTCCAGGGATTTAGGTGGATACAGTTTTCGTGTACGCTGGCTTTCAACCCATCCACACGTTTTCATAAATGCGATTGGTAAGCGTGTTGAGTTATCCGGAAGTGTCGGTTTTACACCTAAATCGTCACATAATGCTTGATAAGCATCTTGATAGCGCCCATAAGAACCTCTCAGTTTCTTTAAATAAGTGATCATTCTGTTGTACTGTGACTTATCTAAATCATCAATAGACATAGGTCCAAGGCATAGCTCATGCTTATACATAATCCCGCCTAAATCCTGCAATGAGAACAATGTAGCCTTGAAGAAACGAACCTTTTCGTCGTATTTGACATCCATTATTTCTTGGGGATTGTTGATTCCCAGTACGCACTGCTCATATAGTGGTAACACATCATCTGCCAAAGCTGCATGTTCACCAATGTAGGTAAACACCAATGGATACGAATTGTCTCCAGCAGAAGTAACCCATCCCAACAAACGAAACACTTCTGCATACATTTTAGCGTTCATTTTGGTGGAATTAAGGCTATCATTTTCGGTATTACTCAAAGCCAATGCTGCATCTCCGGCATAACCATACGCAGTCATCAGCTTCGTTTTGGCGATAGTTGCAGCCATATCATCTAAATCGAAACTCGGTGCATCTTTGTACTCTTTGTATAACTCTCTAAACACCTGCACCTGAGTAGTATATTGAGTTCCTGGATTTCTGAATCTAATCATAATTTATTCCTCCATCAGAAGCAGATTTCATTGTTAATATTTAATTATACAACAAAAAAGGCCATCTCTCAAGATGACCTTTTTGCATAAATCGACTAAATTTGAAATTCTGAAATTATTTTTCTATATCGGCAATTCTCTGTTCAGCAATATCACACCACTGCTGTTCAAGTTCTATACCAAGCCATTTTATGTGATGTCCTTCAGCATTAAGCTTCTCGCAGCATACTCCCAATGTACCAGAACCGTGAAACGGATCCAAAATCGTTCCATTATAGTGTCCTTCACCATCTTTCGGACAAAATGCCTTAATCAGTTCCATGATGAGTGATTCAGGCTTTTGAGTTGGATGTGGTGTTTTTTCTTTTTCAAAGCGTTTTCCTGCCAATGTTGGAAAATCCCATACATCTCCACGCATTGCACCTTTAGGATTCGGCTGCCATATTTTTGTAGTACCATCGGCAGCTTTGTATTTCACAGGGGATTTCAACCGTTCTGTGCTTTTATATGGCATACGAACATCATCCACATTGTACGTCCATTTTTTCGGATTGTTTGAAAACCACAAGAATGGCTCGTAGTGGGTAGCGGGTTCCTTCTTTGAACGAGAAAATCCGTTTTCATAATGCCAAATATTCATTCTACGATAATGCAAGCCTGCATTGTACATAGCAACTTGAACAAAGCCAATATAATCGTGGATACCAAACCAAAGTACGCTTCCTTGGGGCTCAAGTAGCTTTTTGATTTTAGCCATTCGTTCGGCTGTTATAGCGATAAATTCATCCAAAGGTAGGCAATCGCTTTTGTTGCCGAAATCCTTATTGATATTGTATGGCGGATCTGTAAGGATTAAGTCAAAATGAACACCTTCATCAATAAGCTGGTCGAGAAGAACGTCTGAATTACCGCAAACAACACCCGTTAGATTACTTGTAATCATTTCTTCTCCTTTCTAAAAATCAAGACATATTGGTGATGTATATTTTCTACATAAGCAAAAGGATAACCATACGGCAACAGACTTTTGTGGTTCTGAAGCAATATTTTTGTTCCTTGGAGTTTTAATATACCGCCACCAGGAATACCAGCCTTATTTAATTCATGAATCAAATCACTATGAAAACTTATGTATTCCGATTTATCTCTAAAATCAGAAACCACGATTGCCATGTACTTTCCATATTTAAGGGTTCTGGCACACTGGAGGAACACTTTATTAACCAGAATTTCCAGAAACTCATCATAGTTTTCAACATTTCCTAAATCTTTTTCGCTTTCCGAATATTTTGTTTCAAGATTATTTGCAACACGATTCTTTTTAACCTTCTGATCTTGTTTGTTCAGAATTCCCCAATATGGAGGACTTGTAACCATAAAATCCATTGACTCAGAAGCAATCTTCAAAAGTTCTTCGCATGAATCGCCATTTATAAAGTGATGTTTTTTGCTACTTCCTTCACCAACCTCGGTCTCCAGTCTCTTAATTGACAATTCATGCCATACAGGAGAAAGTTCAATACTTGTACAAATTCTACCGTTTACTTCGCAAGCTTTGGCTGTAGAACCTACTCCGCCAAAGGGATCAAGAACATTCATTCCTTGCTTGGTAAAAAAGATCACTAATTGTCCTATATCTTGGAATGAATAGGGAGCCGGGTGAAGTTTTTCAATTTGTGCTTCCGGATGATTTGCACCAAGACCTTTTTGGTAAAAGAAACTCTTGGTCTGAGGAAGCCAATCTTTTCCGGTCAAATCGTTTAAGTTGTTTCTTGCATCAACCACGCCATTTACAAGCTCTTGATAAGTATCAGTTTTCATAAATGTTTCGATTTCACCTATCTGATAATACTTTTTCCCGCCTTCATGTATAACGGTAAGTAAGCCTTCTTTTACTACTTTTTCAAAGGAATGTCTGGATAGCTCCAGCAACTGCATCGCTTTGTTTCCGCTTATTAGTGCGGTATGTTGTAAATCTGTCATAGACAGCATATTAGTTTCTGCGTTCATAATTGTTTCTCCATCACTATTGTCCCTGTTATCTTAGAAGTACAAACTTTTCTAAAGTCAGGGGAAATATATTCTACAAGATACAATGTCAAAATTGTCGGACATTAAGAAAGTGTTTCATTATCCGAAACAAAGTCCATTACATCACCAATATTGCAATGTAACGCTTTACAAATTTTATCCATTGTATCCATTGAGACGGGTTCATTCTTTCCCATCTTTGCAATCGCATTTGTGCTTATTTTTGCTCGTTCCCTTAGCTCACTCTTGTTCATATTGCAATCAATAAGCAGTTTCCAGAGCTTATTGTAACTTATACTCATTAGGAATCACCTCCATGAACAATATTATACAATATCCATGGATATCAATCAAGTATTTCTTGATAAACATCAAATATTTCTTGGTAGTAATTAAAATACTGTTGTTCATTGTATTGTCATTTGAGAAATCGGACAAAAAAATAGTGTTTTCCAATCTCATCATATTCTTCAAATCGGATAGGAAGGGATCAGTATCACTATAATCATTATTGTTATTATAAGTATAGTTACATTGTGCTTTTGACAGTTCTTGAATTGTCAAAAGCACAATTCTGAGACTGCCATAAACACAATTCAAGAATTGTCCCATCAAAGAAATAAGACTGACCTGTTACAGTCAGCCCTAAGTAAAAATTCTATATTCTGTTAGCAAAAAATCAGTTTTGCATTAACGTCTTGCGCCATAGCTGCACTGCTTGAGTGCACTCCTAGCCACAAGTTTGCTTCCGTCATAGACCAACACGCGGGCTTTGTAGTAATATTTTCTGCCCTTCGTGCCCTTGGTGCTGATAAAGCTGTTCTTGCTGCTTGTCTTGAGCAGTTTGTAGCCTGCGTCCTTCTTCGTCGAGCGATAGAACTGGTACTTGACCGTGTAGCCCAGCGACTTGATGTCGGAGATCATGGTCTTGCTGCTCTTGGCTGCGACCTGTACCTTGACGGATTTCTTGCTCGTCTTAGTGGTGGTCACTTTGAACTTCGCGCTCTGCATCAGTTCTTTGACGTGGGCGGCGTTCTGTTCTTTAATTAACCGCTCTGCTTCGTCTTTGTCGACGACTGCGAAGGTCGAGAAGCGGGTCGTCGTGAAGCGAATGTAATCTTCTGCGCCGATCTTCTCTACGCTGTGGTTCAGGATCTTACAGAGGCCGTTGTCGTCGATGTAGATCACGAGGATGTCTTTGCCCTTGAGTTTTTGCGGCATCGGCAGAATCACATAAGCCTTGCCGCCTTCAAATTGATGCAGGTGTTTTTCGCCAATCTTCGCGACAAGGTCGAAGAGCGTGCCGTTCTTGCCGACGATCTTCTCCGCCGATTTCTGCGTTTCCTTGAGCTGGGTGTTTTCGCCCACCACGATGGTTACGGTGTCACCATTGGCTGCGCCTGCAATCGTTTCTAAGGTCTTGTTGTCGAGGACGACTTCGCCGTTGTCGGTCTTGATGACAAGGTCGGCGTTCGTGTCCTTGGCGATCGCGTTGACGGTCGCCTTTGGCAGCTCGACTTCGGTTGCTTTCACGCTGTCCGCCGCGCCTGTGCTGCCTGCGCCGCTGCCGTTATTCGCGTCACTGGACTTCACAGTGATCTCGATCGTATCGGACTTATTGGAAACCGCCTGATCGAGCAGTTTGTCACCGAGGTCTTTGGAGACGCTGGCTGTGGTCTTGGAAACATCCTGACCCTGCTCGTTCTTGGTCATTTCGGTCGTCGTATTCTTGACGGTCGTCTTGGTTGTTGTAGTTGTATCGGTTTCCGCACCCGGCTTGGAGGTCGTATTGTCCTTCGAGTCTTCTTTGACTGTGATGACATCCGCATCATCCGGTGTCGGAGCCGGGGCTGCGCCACCGCCGCCACCACCGGATGCTCCGCCGCCGGAAGGCTGGTTGGAAACGGTCACAGTCAAACTTTGTTCTGCCACATCTGCGTACTCTGCGTTTCCCTGAACCTTATACCAAACGGTGTATTCCCCGGCATTTTTCGCTGTGGGGATCTGCTCACTCCATTCGGAATCGCCAAGCCGGTAGAGCATCGTGCCGCCAGTGGTCTTGCCTGCTGTAACCAGTGCCTGTTCTGTACCATTGTAGGTCAGGGCGTTTGCCGTAGGTGCCGTAACAGTAGGGAGAAGCTTGTTGGTCGCATTGACATTGACGGTCAGAGTGATGTCCTCATAGTTTGTACTCTTGATTACTACGGTCACTGTGCCCACAGAGCCGGTGGTTTTCACGTCATTTTTCTGAATCGGCAGGGGCAGCTTGCCGTTTTTCCCCTTCGCGCCGCCGGTGTAGTAGCTGCCATCCAGTTTGATTTCGCGGATCTCATAGGTGAGTGCACCATACTTTTTGGGCGTTTCCAGCTTGGGCAGGGCGGGGAGGGCCACTGTGTAGGTGTTCGCGTGGCCGTTTACAATGGTCAGCGCGGTTTCCTTAGTAAAGCCAGGGACAGCGGCCCTGGTGATGCTGCCAGTCGTGGGGAAGCTGCTCTGCTCCAGGGCGTAATTCTTCGCGGTCTGCCCCATCAGGGTCACTCTGGCAGTGATGTTCTTGCCGTTGCCCACACTGGCATCGTCAAAGCTGGCGGTCACGGTGTAGTCTGTGCCTCGGGTCAAGGTCACGTTGTCGAAGGTTACGCTGGTAATGCCTGCGTCTGTCGTGCCATCATAGGGCTTGGACACAGCCGTTACCCCGCTGATCGTCAGCGGTTTCTTTCCAATACTGACCGCCACGCTGGTGGGTGCGGTATCGTTGTGATTTTCATCGCCAATCACCCGATACCACACGGTATATGCTCCGGCATCGGTGCCGGTAGGGATGTCCGGGCTGTATGTACCGTTCTCGGTCAGGCTGTACTGCATAGTGCCATAGTTCGCCACGCTGCCTGCGGTAATGAGCGCCTGCTCCTGGCCGGTATAGGTCAGGTTTTCCTGCGCTGTGGGAGGCGTGATTGACCTGATGTCGGCCTTTTGTACCGTCACAGCAATATCCTCGCTCATCTTCTCGTAGCCGTCGCAGGTGGCCAAAAAGCGGAAGGTATGATTGCCTGCGGGCAGCTTTTGTGCAGAAAGATCAAATTGATTCTTTGTTGTCGCACCGCCAACTGCTGTCTCTTTGCCGTCCTCCACCTTGTACCACTGGAAGCTTACAGCGCCAGTGCCGGTTTCCTTCTTTACATTGACAAGAAGCGTCCCCGTACCGCCATAAGTCATGCTCATCTTTGTCGGATAGTCCATGCTCTTGATGGTGATCTTGGCCATAGAAACATTGGTCAGCTCCGTACCGCTAGGGTCGCTGATCCAGGTACTGCC
>OGKO01001792.1_pt1 | contig 11498 bp, 10 predicted proteins | sample 1572451 | NCBI WGS metagenome assembly OGKO01 (sample SAMEA2582089, study PRJEB24529) | metagenome | biome: Human gut stool | place: China | collected 2011 | reverse complement strand
GATGCCGGCTCCAGTGGCGCCACGGATTGCGGAGCCGCGACCCGATTTTGCCTCCGGGCGGTCGGCGGCACGGTTTGCGCCTGCGGAATATGGAGCGGGCGAAGATATTGCGTATATCGTTCGGTGTCGAGGCGGGCTGCGAAATCATTTGCGAGGATTCCGCGCAGCCGCTCGGCGATCCGTTCCGGGCCTCCGTCGTAGTGCAGGACGAGAGCGGATTGTCCATAGAGACCTTTTTCATGCGAAAACGTCGTATGGATCGCGTGCTTGAAATCCCGATGGTAGTCGTTCAGGTAAATTCCGTTGCCGATCTCGGACGAATTGACGAAGCGTTGCTCGTCGGGGGTAAGTTTCCGCTTTTCGCTCTGTTTCTGTAGGACGACAAGATCGCTGGCCACTTCCGTGCCGGCATACTCCGTAAAGAGATTGTTCGGTAGCCGCACGGCCGAAACCAGCCGCGCATGCTCCATCAGATAACGGCGGACGGGTTCGTTGCCGGGAGCGTCCATGACGCCCGTCGAGGTGACGAACGCCAGAATGCCGCCCTCGCGGAGCGTATCCAGTCCCTTGATGAAGAAATAGTTGTGAACGGCCTTGAGCGCTTGTCCTCGAACCGGGTCGTCGCTCTTCCGAAAGGCAGCGTCGAAAATCCGGGTATCACCGAAGGGAATATTGGACGTTACCACGTCGAAATAACTGTCATAGGCCGATTCGATGGTTTGGAAACCGTCGATGACGACCTGCTCTCGTTCCCGGGCCAGTGCAGAGAGCACTTGTCCGGTCAGCAGGTCTTTCTCGAAAGAGAGGATTTCGACTTCGCCGTCGGCGGTCTCCCGGAACGACGAAGGGAAAATCCCGGCCCCGGCGCTGGGGTCGAGCAACCGCCGGGGAACGACGCCGGCATCCCGGAGCGTCTCGGCGAGCGCACGCACGATGGCCGGCGGTGTGTAGAATGCCGTCAGCGTAGAATTGCGCATGCTCTGCACGAGGTCTTTATACCGCTGTTCGCTGCCGGCATAATGGCGCAGCAGTTCGTGCAGTTCCCTCACCTGCGGAAAGAGTTCCCGGTCTGTCTTTCATTGCGTGAGGTCGTCGTCCGCAGCGGCCGGCTGCAAGACGCATTTCAACGCTCCGAAGCCGCTGTACGCAGCCAGGGCGTCTCGCTGCTGTGGGGACAGTACTGCCGGTGATGCGAAAGCGATACGCAGGGCGGCGATGTTCGCCTCCAGATGTTTCCTTTTATTGTATGCCATGCAGTTCGATGTGGGTTTGGATGAGTCCGGTAAGTTCCAATAGAAGATTTTTATAGGACGGGCTGCTTTCGAAGTCGTCGGTCAGGTCGTACATCTCGAACGCCTCTTCGCAGACGGGAAGCAGTTTCAGGCAGAAAGCGGTGCGCTGCCGGGCTGCGACCTCCGGGAACCATTCCGACACGACCTCGAAGATCGCATCGTATTTCGAAAAACGCAGGTCTTGGTACAGAACGGCGTTCGAGAGTTCCAGAGCCTCGTAGACGCTGTTGCCGTTGCGAACGGCACGTTCATAGGTCTGCGCCGCATGGTCGCTCCGCTCGGCGATGAAGTGTTTGTCGGAGAGCAGTTCGGGATGGCTTTCGCGCAAATAAGCGGTAAGAGTTGCCGCGAAGTACGGCAACTCTTTCTCTTCTACGTGTCGTTTCATAATGGCTAACCGATTTTCATGCCTTTGGGTTGTGCGCCGGGAAGCGACGGAAGACGCCGGCGGACGCGCTGGCGCGGACGCGGGTTCTCCTCGCCCAGACGCGAACGGTAATTGCGGGCGTTGTTGCCGAACAGGGGCCGGCCCGTGTCGCTGTAACGAAGGTCGGTGCTGATCGTCTCGCCGCCGACTTTCATGCCGGGGATGAAGACGACCTCGTGGTTGGCCAGCTTCGCCTGAATGTCTGCACTTACCTTGACTCCGAAAACCGTATCGTGGATGCGCAGATGCGGATTATTGTCGTTGCGGAACACCACGTCTCCGCGGTTGGCGTCCACGCGTGCATGGCCCGAGATGACCCGGCCGTCCTTGAGGTGGATGTCTTCGACGAAGATCTCCTTGCCGGAGCGCAGCGCCTCGATGTCGTCGCCGATCTCTTTGCCGTAGATTCGGGTGGGGAGCGTCAGCGCATCGACCGGAAGCGTCGTCAGGCGGTTCGTCGCCTCATGGACGCTGACATAACACTCGCACTCGCGGCCCGAGGTAAAATCTTTCATTTTCTTGGTGGAACCCAGATGCCCGTCGGTTTCAAGACGCTCGATCTCCTTGTCCGTGAAAAGCTCCTTATACGGCGATATTTTGTACTGCGGCTCGTCCAGACGTGTGAAGATACGGAGTTGGACATTGCCCGCATCGTCGCGGATCGGTGAAATCGTACCGAGGCCCAGATCGACCCAGCGGCCGTCCACCTTGTGTTTTAGCGGTACCAGTTTGTTGGGGATACGTCCCTTGAGGATGTCGCCCATGCTTTGATTCTCCAGCAGGATTTCTTTGTTCAGACCCAACGCCTGAATCTGATCCCACGGAAGTTCCCGTTCCTCGAACTTATAACGGTCAGCGAACTTGGCGATACGCCCCTCGTTGTTGAGTTCGTAGTTGGAGACCTCTTTGGCCAGGGAGCCATCCTGATCCTTGCCTTCGCGGACTTGGATGATGGAATCGAGGGCTCGGTCGAGTTTTTCGGTACCGATCCGAAAGAAACTTCAGCCCAGGTCGGACGGGCGTCCGTATTGGTTGCGAAGGTTTTCGAAAAAGGTTCCTAAAACCGTTCGGCTGTCGAACGAAAGGGCTCTGCGCCGATCGCCCGGAGCCGTGCTCACGGTGTTGAACTCTCCCGTTTGCTCGTTCATTTCGCTGACCAGACGCAGATCGTTCGTCTTTTTGTCGAGGACGGCCAGCACGTCCTTCGATAGCTTTTCCTGTTCTCTTGCCATAATGCCAATATTAAATGAGTAAATTGAATGGTGAAAATCCGGCGGAAAGATAAGACCTTTTTCCAGTTCATAACACCAAACGCGCCCCTTCTGGCGGGAAGAGGCGCGGAGTGACGGGAAATGACATATTTTAGCCTAAAAAATGCAGATTTGGGATAAGTCATTGAAGATAAGCCATAGATTCAGGCTCCAAAATACGATAGGAATGATTAAGCAAAATAGCAACTGCTTCGGATTGCCCCGTTTTGCACTACTTCAAACAACTCTATGCAAATATAATAGGTAAAATTTCACTATATCAAATAATCTTATAAATCAATTTTACACACAAGGCTTTCTGTTCTATTAAGGGAAAGCCTTGTGTTATTCTACGAGCGCACTTAACTACATTTGTATTTTATAAATCGTTAGTTTATAGGAATTTCGACTTCAACCGGAATGTTGATCATAGTTTCTATCTTTGTTTTAACGACATTGTATAAATCTATATTTTCGGCAGGCGTATCCAAAGATACAATCAAAGAATACCGTAGCTTATTATTATATTGTTTCAAATTAGTCCGTGTTTTCCACCATCCTCCAATTGGATATACAGCAATCAAGTTACATGCGGCTAATTGAGCAGCAGTAAGATTTAATTCATCAGAATGTATAGATCCTTTATTTCTATTGTCCGATCCGATTAACCATCTGGTAGAATCATTCTTGCCACGTTCTTCGTTTTCTTCAGCTTCAATCAATTTATTAATTCTTGATTGAAATGTCGTTTGATCTTCGTCTTCTTTATTTACATCAAAACGCAATCCGCATGATGCATATCTGTATTTATCTTTCCAGCCTATCTCTCCGGGTGCAGGTTCGATAAAATATGATAAGGTTACTCGCATTGTGACATTCGTTTCTGCAAGTTGCTCTAAAATCTCACGAGGCCAAGGCAGCTCAAAAAAATGCATTTCATTCATTTTGGGAGAAGCATCTCCTCGTTCCTTGATAAAGGGCTGTATTATTTCTTGGGCAACATACGTTAACCCATTTTCAGTACTATAAAACGCTCTTTCTTCTGATGGTACACCATAACCACAATGACGCAATCTTCGCTCCATATCGCCTCTGTTTCTTACTGGAAATTGCATTTCCATACATCTTGTCCACTTTGCAGAATGAACAATTAATCCGCGAATGCTTTCTGCCCATAAATGAGGATACCGAGCTTGTAATTTACCTGCAAAGTTTGAAGCTAACGCCGTCGCTGCACTTGTTGCATTAATAGTATCAAAGTAACCACTTACTTGGTAATTCTTATTCGCTGTCATCAATTCTAAATCTTGATGAGAATCAAATGGAAATTGGGGGTCATTGGTTTTATATAAATTCCCTCCCTCAAACATAACTTCTGGTTTAATTAATGCACCTTTTTCCCATAGTGATGATGTTCGAGAAAAGGGACTAATTCCTCCTCTTGGTGCAACACGATCATAGTTTCTCAAATCAGGACTATCTATTGCTACTATATCGGTAAAAGCCCCAATGGTTAAACTATTCCAAGCTTGAGCAGGATTCTGTATTTGTCGAAGGCTATGACTGTTTGGATAATCAGCAATAATTTCTTTATCCAAATTATTTATATCCTTAATATTTCCAGCGGAAACCATAAATAAGCGGCCTGCCTTACCATTATTGTATGCAATTGAATCGACTGCTCCTGACCAAGATGTCGGTTTTCCTTGCTCACTATCTTCTGCCGTTATTGCCATGCAATAGCAGACGTTTTTTCGAGGAAATATAATTTCAGATATTGAAACTGCTTGTTCAGTCAAAAATCCCCATGCTTCTTTGGGATTAGGGCGGTCATGCGGATACAATTTAATAGAACCAACTTGGTTGTCAATTTGTATTTTCTGGGTGCTGGCAAGGCAAGAAGACATATCGCCATAAATGACGGTTCCGCACATTTTTGTACCATGCCCATCCCTGTCTGCAATACCTTCTCCGACAACAGAACCACAATTCCTTTCAGGAATAATAGGTTCCAAAAGAGGATGCCCATTATTTACACCTGAATCTAATACACAGACAACAGAATCTGAGTTATGGTTAATTTGAGTTCGTTCCCTTAAATCTTCTACCCATTCTTGTTGTTCGCCTCTATACTCATCAAATAGAAATCCTGTCAATACACGTCCACTTCGCAATTCTGCTAATTGGTCTGAACAGCCTAATAATTTAGTCAGAGAATCTTTGTTTGCATATACTAAAAATACAGTCCTTTCGGGAAATGTTAAAATTGAATCTTCTTTGAAACGAATATCGAGAATTCGTAGAGAATCTATAAATTTGTTCTGCTGAGTTCCAATATCTTCGGCTGCGGAAATTCTGATCCAGATCTCATACCAATCATTGCGATCAGTTGGAAACTCTTCACGCTTATCAGTCCATAATGCTTTTAGAAGAGCTATATTAATATTTTCGATACTTCGGAAAAGAGCATCGTTTTTAGGTTTCCCATTACGCAACTCTTCCGTCGCATATTTATGCAACTTTTCTAAAAGTTTATTTTCTTTTCCATGAGGAATGTAGATGGTTGCAAAAGACTGTTCCTGATTATCTTCCGTTTTTACCTGCCGAATATTTAACAATCGGATGCCCGCTTTTTGATCTTCTAAACTCTTTGATACTAAGTCATAGGCAGGCGCACCTGCAAATTCGATATAAGTCCCACTTCTCGCAGGTAAAGAAATTGCTGTCATTTGCTGCTTAACATTTGTGTCATCTGCTCTGGCAGCATCAAATTTCCTTTGTAAATATTCTGCATGCTCTTGTCGATTGCGCATAGGTATAGAGAGACCGCCACCACCACTACCTCTGGGAGAATATTTAATAGCCCTTTTTATCGATTCAGGGACAATAATATGCTCGTATTTATTCATGTGCTATTATTTTAAGTTGTAAGCCGATTTCCTTTCTTGGATTGTCTTTACAACCAAGCTGGATGATATTTTAACCTCATTTATTACGGATTCTTTAATTGCGTCTAAACATGCTTGATTTATTTCTGCATGACTTAAAGAAGCTAATTCCGGCAAAATCGTATCAATTTCTTTTTGTGAAAGATTTCCATTTAATCGGTTTTTAAGCAACTGCACTTTTTCAAGATCGCTTGGAAGCTGATAATGAATTACGTCATCAAAACGTCTAAATAACGCCTGATCTAATAATTCCAAATTGTTAGTTGCAGCAATAATTAAACTATCAGAATGGTCTCTCTCAATAAACTGTAAAAATGAATTTAATACTCGACGCATCTCGCCAACATCATTATCCTTTCCTCGTTGTCCTCCGATTGCATCAAACTCATCAAAAAGATAAACGGCAGGAACATCTTCTATATAGTCGAATATTTGTCGTAATTTAGCACTCGTTTCTCCCATGTATTTCGTAACTATTTTATCCATTAGTACTACATATATTGGCAAGTGCAATTCATTCGCTATTATTGATGCCGTCATCGTTTTTCCGGTGCCGGGATGCCCAGAGAAAAGAATTTTTCGTCTGTTTTCAAGGTTATGTCTAAATAATTTATCTTTATAGGTAAATTCATTAATAATTCTTTCTATTCTATTCTTTATTTGCGGAGCTACGACTAAATCCGTTAAACGCTCATGTGGATAAATTTCTAAGAATAAGCCTTGTAAATTAGGATCAATATTTTTCAATTTGGGCTTATTGCTCTTTGCGGCATCAATAATTTTTCGTATATCATTAGCTAAATTAGTATGCCCTAATTTTGCCTCATGAGCTGCAATTTGTAATGCAACAGTATTAAATTTCTCGCTATTATTTTCAAAATGGCTCTTTACGAGCGCTTTTAATTGATTCGCTGTTGCCATATTATTGCTTATTTTTACTTTGTTCTATATCATCTTTTGAATATAGTAATTCATCCACCTCTACATCAAGGATTGAAGCTATTTTGTATAAAGTTTCAATACTTGGTTGGGTTCGATTCTGTACATACGAATTAACCATATTAAAACTCTTTCCTAACTGTTCAGCCAGCCATTTCTGCTTGATACCTTTTTTATCAAGCACAAGTTTAATCTTATTCATGTATTAAATGCTATTCTTATTTATTTGTGCAAATATACCCAAAATAACGAGATATAAATATCTCATCAAAACAAAAAGTTATAATATTGGGTTTGAGTCTAAAATTATTAAGCTCTTAACTCTCTATTCGCGAATAGCGCAAGCACTATTCTTATCTTTCTCGAATCTGCCTAATAATTCGTTTACCTCCATTTTGCTGTCTTTCCATCGTCCCGTGGCGTCGTTACGTTGCAGGTGCAAAGGTGTTTACGAGATCTTCACGGACGTACAAGGTCGAGCCTTGCGGTTCGGCGGAAAATCTTCCCTGCGATGCGAGGTATTTTTCGTCGAAACCTCATACGTCCTAACCTCTACACCGAAAAGCCCCTGAAACGAAACGACCGATACGACCGAAAGACGCATAAAAAAAATGTCGGATAAACGAGAGGCAGATTAGGATAAGAAACTCACTCCCTCCACTCTCAAATCCACATCAAACTCAAAAAAACAGCAGCCATGAAAGCGATAAAGATTCTCAAAACCGCATTACGCATCCTTGCAGCTGTACCGTGTACCCTTGTGCTTTGGGTGGTGTATTTCATCGTCGGGATGATCGAAGCCCTTATAAGCGGCGTTTGGCAAATCGTGTGGGGCATTGCTCTGTTCGGTGTCTCTCTCGCAGCCGTCATCGGAACTTTTGTTTGGATATTAACACTTTAATAAGGATAGACTATGTATGTAACGATTGAATCTTTATTCTGTTCCTATTGCGACGAGGTGGCGGAGATTTTCCTCCGACTGATAGACACGATTCTTCTCGCCAGCGACGAAAACGAACTGCGGCAAGGTATCGAGAATCTGAAAACCAAAGTTCTGTTCGACGACTATTTCGTGTACGGCTTCGGTGCACATCATTTTTTGGTGCACCAGCGCAAGGTCAGCGACCCGACGCAGCAGTTCAGAAACAGACTATTGAAAGCAGAATTTTAACCCCTTAAACCACTATGACAATGGAAACGAGAATGACAGTAAACGGCGTGTTGGTATACCCGATGGGAGAGGAGCGACACGAGTATTTCACCCCAGCCTTCGCCCGCAGGACGAAGAAGCGGTTTTGTCAATACGACTACCGACATATGGACGGCGAATTGTTCTCCTGCGTCGCTCCGACGTTGGCGGAGTGCCGCCGCAGACGGGACGAGTGATTGCGACATAAAACGAATAAGGAGGTAGCGCGATGATAGCGACAACGATATTACAGCAAATTGGCGGCAGACGATTCGCTGCCATGACGGGAAGCCGCGATTTCATGGACTTGGGGGATGGGGTTCGCATGAACCTCTCCCGCAGCAAGACCTCCGCCAACCGTCTGACCATAACGCTCGACAAGGAAACGGACACCTATCGGATGCGGTTCTACCGCATGACGGTCAGCAAACATTTCGAGGTCAAGACGAAAGACATCGCAGTTTACGAGGGCGTCTATTGCGATATGTTGGAGGAGATCTTCACCTCCGTAACGGGACTTTACACGATATTCTAATTATCAACGAGTTGAAATTATGAAAACGACAGCAGCTAATTAGGAAACATTGATAATCATTTTTGCGGAATCTATCCGTACGTTGGATAATATCTTCGACGACCCCGCAGTGTGGGGTGTCGAAACGCTCAAAGAGTGGATCGTCAGTTATGAAAGTTCACGCAGACGGACGAGCGGACGGCGGTCATAACCTCCGAGTATAACATGAACCACATAAAGGTGTGGCTGGAATGGGATACGCCGACAGTAATGTGTACAGACTTGAAATGACGGCGGAAATTTCCGCCATCGTTTTTTAGTGTATTTTTTTCAGAGTGGTTATTGCGTAACTTTTTTCGGTGTAGGAACGAGAGGTAGACAAAACTCCTTATTGACGACTTTATCTCGCATAGCGGCCTTGTCGTTGAAATTGCGCGAAAGATTCCTAATTAATTGACTGTAATCATCTGTGCCATCCTCTCGCTGATGATAATAGACTTTTACGGAGATGCAGTTACGATGCTCGAATAAGGTATTGAGCAGTGTGCGATCGGAGTTCCCGCACGAATGCCCCATAGTAATTACTTGATATGGTTCGGATTCAATAAACCCTAACAACTGCCGATAACAACCTGTTTCATGGTAGCGAACGGACTTGATATTTTCAAGGAAGTCATTATCTTGTAGCTTTTCTATCCGTTTGTAATCATCGTCCAACTCGTCGCCGTAGCCGAAAATAATCGGGTTGCGTTCATTATTGAGCTGTCCATGAATATTGATTACTTCATATTGCTTTTCAATATATAAGCGTTCTGCGGTGGATGTATAATTAAAGTTTAGAATTAGTGTTTCAGTCGGTGTGCAGTATTTTTTTTGATAAACGTCGAATTTTAACTGCCTAAGCACAAAGTGCCATGCAGGCTCGCCCTTTAATCGGGAATAAAACTTTTTCATATATGTTCTCAATCGAAATAATCTCCTAACTGAGAACTCAGATCGTTTCATTTGACGAGTAATTGAAGCAAGTATCTCTTTTTGCCTTTCGTAAGCAACTTCATTCGGATCAATTATGCTATCGAATGCCTCTTGAATAGATTGGAATGGCTCTATTTGCGTTTCTTGGGCTACTGCCGCTAAATAAGTTTCAAGTCGCTTTTTTACGGCATTGAAATCCCGGTTCAACGCCCGAACTTTTTCATTCCGAATAACTGCATCGTTTTCCGCAAGCAGCTCTTTCAATTTCCCATAATATTCGTTCTCTATGTCCACCCAGTTATTGAGAGAACAACGACCGGAAATATGCTCGAAGAATTTATTTCTGAAAGAGAGTCGAACCGAACCTTCATACCTTATATTAGTCCCATCATTGAACATCGCAACCAGCCCTCGAATCTCATCGTATGGAGTTGAATCCGATTGTGGGTATGATGGCTCTGAAGTTTTATGTTGTTTGTCTCTAAATACCTCAAATCGGACAAATTCATCTTCGTAAGGCGACGGGTCAATGATTGATCCCCACTGTTCCGCAAGCCAACGTTTATAACCGCTGAATATATGACCGGAAACATTGATCCAATAACTGTCTATAAAATCTCTATATCCGGTTGCAAGACCATGTGCTTTGTCGAAACCGTTGCCTATGATGATAATTCTATTCATGTAATTGTCTACGAAATACTATGATTTCGATTTTTGTTCTATTTGATAAAGAGCCGCTTTCAGCACTTGAAAACAAATCCTTGCAGTATGTTCATCTGGTTGAAATCCAATCGACATTTGCTGATAAGGATGTATGTAATTTCTAAAATCGCGGAGGGCATGACTGAATTTCTTTACATCTTCTTTCAAAAAACCTACTTCATAAGAGACGTCTATAAAATTATTTAACGTCCACTCGCTGAAATTCCGAGGTTTACCTGTCTTAGTATCTTGGGGTGCAGAATTCGCCTTATTATATATTGCGGGATGTTTGCTGGCGACACCTAACAATATGCCTTCTAATGTACTACCTATAAGAAATATAGCAGAGAGAGGAGCTTTAACTGATAAACATTGCCGGATTTCTTCTATACGTGTTTCCAAATATAGTATTAGACAGCTATCGACAGGCAAAGAAGATATAGATATATCATTGAACTCCGCTTTTAAGAATTCTGCTTCATTGGTTTGAACCTCTTTGCTTTTTTCGCTGCCTATATCTACACCTTTTGCTTTCTGAAAAGTAATATTCTGATCTTGTCTCACAACCTGCCAACCGTCGAAAGACAAATATTGATTAAAATCGCTAATAAATTTATCTAATTCCGAGAATCGAGAAATGAAATTGACAGGTGCAAATAAATCTTTAATGCACTTATCTAATTCTGGTTTGCCATTCAACTCTTTCAATTTAGATTCAGTATATATCCACCTTGAAGGAAATCCGGGTTCATATAAATCGGCAAATCCATACTTATTGAAAAATGCTACGAGTTTAGGCCCCGAACGATATTCTGTTTCTTCGTTAATAAGTGCTCGTAATTTTTCTATTGTCTTTTGAGATATTATCATAACAGCCAATATTTTAGCGCAAAAATACGGATAATAATACAATTCCGCGTAACATAAGGCAGGGAAATAAAAGAAGGCTATTAGATTTTGAATATCCCGTCCTTTCGCTCTTCATATGGAATGATAATACAGCAAAGATAGGAAATTGCAAACCGAAGCAGTGGATTCTATCCCTAATAGCTTAAACCTAATGGCGAAAATGTTTCACGCATTGTTTTTTCTTCTTCAATGTTTGAGTGCATATCGGTTTCAATTGTACCGAGAGTTCGTCGATATTTGATTCGAGAGGTACATTCAAACACTTTTGAAAAAGCGAATATTTGAATAAAATTCGTTTCTTCAAAAGCGCTCAGAGGGTTTGAAGATTCGAGATCGAACTCTTTTCATGC
>OGKO01001790.1_pt1 | contig 11503 bp, 10 predicted proteins | sample 1572451 | NCBI WGS metagenome assembly OGKO01 (sample SAMEA2582089, study PRJEB24529) | metagenome | biome: Human gut stool | place: China | collected 2011 | reverse complement strand
GAGGAAGCATGGACAAGATAAAGATTCTGAAAGTAGAGCCGGGGCAACCTCCCTGTGTGAAGGAGATTGCGAATGACTTTAAGGCAAGTCAGGCAGAAGTGGAGGGAGACATTGAGTGCGTTGGTTTTGGAGATGGATGTGTGGCAGTAATCAACGCTGAAGGAAAACTAAATGGAATGCAGCCGAACCGCAGGAATGGTGATGATATCATCTGCGGTCCATTTTTTATCTGCGGGGATACCCCGGACGGTGATTTCATTTCCCTGACGGAGCAGCAGATCGAAGAATATACAAGACGATTTGGAGAGATTGAGCAGTTTACAGGGCAGGAACCGGAACTGGAGCCACATATGACCACCCTCGCTTTTTAAGAAAGTGACAGGACAATGGAAAGGAAACGGCACAGACACCGCCGTGTGAGCCTGCGTGTGGCAACGTGTGCCGTTATTCTGCAAAACTGGATAAAGTGACCGACTAGGCAGTATTCTGCCCTGTGTGAGCCGATTTGGAGAAATTAACAGAAAACCCGGAGTGCGGAGGCATATAAGACTACGAAAATGGGGATGAAACGGGGCTGTAAAACAGGGTCGAAAATAGTGCAGGTTAAAGGGGTTATGCCGCAAAAGAGCGGCTTAACCCGTCAGACACCCACCGGCAGAGCCGTTGGGCAGTTCTAAGCATGGCATAACTTTTTTGGAAGATTCGGAAAGGTTATGCCATTTTTATTTTTGTTACAGTGCAATCAGGCAGTAGAGGCCGGCAGAAGTTATGCCTTTTGCAGAAACAGGAAAAAAGTCTATAGACAGAGGAAAAAGAAGGAGGAAATGAGTAGTCCCATGGGGTGAGGTGCGCACCACTACCAGAATGGGACGATGAAAGTATTGGAATTATTTGCAGGAACAAGGAGCATCGGGAAAGCCTTTGAACAACGGGGACATGAAGTATTCAGTGTGGAATGGTCAAAAGATTTTGAAAACATTGATCTGTATGAGGACATCAGCAAGGTGACGGCGGAGGATATCTTAAAACTTTTTGGAAAACCGGATGTCATCTGGGCGAGTCCTGACTGCGCTACTTTTAGTATTGCAGCGATCAGCCATCACAGAAAAAAGAATCCAGAGACAGGAAGTCTTGAACCGGTCAGTGCATATGCAAAATTCTGTGACAGGGTAGACAAACATGTGCTGGAACTCATTGAGCAGCTACAGCCAAAGTATTATTTTATAGAGAATCCGAGAGGCGGCATGCGCAAGATGGAATGGATGAAGAACCTGCCAAGATATACAGTGACCTATTGCCAGTATGGAGATAACAGAATGAAACCGACTGATATCTGGACGAATCATCCGAACCCTGAATTTCTGCCGATGTGTCATAACGGTGATTCATGCCATGTACCGGCACCGAGGGGAAGCAAGACAGGAACGCAGGGACTGAAAGGTTCGAGGGAGCGCAGTGTGATACCGCAGAAACTGTGTGAGCATATCGTAGATATTTGTGAGGAGGGATGAAATGAATACAAAAGCAATTTATACCGTTCACGAAAACGGAAAGGAACACTATTTCTTTTCGGAACATGCGGGAGGTTTCAGTTACCCTTTTGCAGTAGCTGATTTTCTGCATAGTCTAAAAGGTGTGCTGAATGACCCGATGTCTCCACAAAAAGGATTATGTGCAGCACCAATGCTGGAACAGATGAAAGGCAATTATTTGTTCCCGGAAGAAATAGAGGGAAAAGAATTGTTTACTGCGGTTAAAAAAGAGCAGATGTTTCAACTTGCAGTGAAAGAACAGGCATCATTTGGAATTGAAATCGATATGGAACAGGATACGGTATCATTCCATTTCCGGGAGGGAGAGGAAGAACTGCAGGAATTTTGTGACATAGGATTTCCAAGGCATGGAGAAAGGGGAGAGTATAGTGGTGAAACCTTTTATTATGCTGCGGATAATCTGAGAGTCAAAAATATGATGGACGGAATTGAAATGTCGATCAGTGCGGAAAACGAAGAAGCATACAGGAGCATGATATTAAAGGCTGTGCAGAAACAAACTGAGGAGCAGAGTACAGGAATGAGCCAGCAGATGTAAGGAGATGGAGGAGAATGGAAAAAGTCAGAAAAGCATTTTACGTTGAAGAAGAACTGCTGGGGCAGGTAGATGCCCTGTTACCACAGGCAGATGTGCGTTCACGAAATGAATTTGTCAATCAGGCACTGCGGTTTTATATCGGATATCTCACTTCGGAAAAAATAGAAAATTATATGCTGACAACCATCTCCTCTGTCATGCATGCAACGGTAAAGGACAGCGAGAACCGCATGGCTCGTGCAATGTATAAACTTGCAGTGGAAACTTCCAAGCTGTCCCATGTGATCGCATACAGCCATGGTGTGGATGAGCAGGCACTCGGAAAGCTGCAGGCGAAGTGTGCAGAAGAGGTGAAACGGATCAATGGAGCAGTGAGGTTTGAGGAGGCATATCAATATCAGCAGGGGGATCGTTTTTAAGAAATAATTTATTGAAATGCGGTAAGACTTACAGTATGATAAAAGAAAAGGAAGGAGTGGTACATGATGACACAGATGAAGGAACGGGCAGTTGAATTGATAGAACGTATTCCAGATGAAAAAATGTTTTATGTGATTAATATTCTTCAGAATCTTGAGGAAATGTCATCCAACAGACCTGCAGATAAGAAACAGGCAATGGAAGCACTCCAGAATGTGCTGAAGTTCAGCGGAAGATTACCAGAAGATTTTGACGCAGACAAGGAATTACAGGAGGCAAGGGAGGAAAAGTATGGTAATATTGGTTGACACAAATATTATTATAGATGCACTTGCCAATCGGGAACCATATGCTGATGATGCAAAAAGAATTATGGAAAAATGTGCGGCAAGGGAAATAACAGGAATACTTGCGGCACATAGCATACCAAACTTGTTTTATATTCTTAGAAAAAATTTCAGTCAGGAAGAAAGAAGATTTCTTCTGAAAAATTTATGTGAGATATTTCAGATTTCTGACTTGAATGAAAAGAAGATAGTAGCTGCATTGGAAAACAATGCATTTTCAGATTTTGAAGATGGTCTGCAGGAAGAATGTGCAGTTGAGTCTATGGCAGATTATATTGTTACACGAAATCCGGCTGATTTTAAGCATTCAAGAGTAAAAGTAATTCTCCCAGATGAGTTGTTGAGAGAGTTAGAAAAAAATTAATTATCAGAAGGGAATACAGGACCATTACTTCGGTAGTGGTCTTTTCTGTACTCTTAAAAGCTGTGAATTTATGAGGAGGAAACATAGTTGAAAGATTTTGAAGGGTTCATTAAGAACTATGCTACCAGAGATTTTATCTATTTTTTTGCAGAAAAATCTATTGAAATATATAAAAATCAAGTAGAAAAATTAGATGAACATTTGGTATGTAATATTACATTTCCTTTAAACATTATTCAGCATGGTTTTATACATAAGCAGGCAAAAGTCATGTTATCGGCATGGGATATTCCAAACATGGCATATCTTTCTATCACGAATTCCAATGATTACAGAAATGATATTATGACAGAACAATTAGCAGGAAGAGTGGTCAACCTGTATCGTGGGTATGAAAATAAGCATTCAGGAAGTGAATATATTGGAAATAATGGACTGCCTAGTATATTCAAATATTTGATGGGAATGTCATATGAACAATTTAAATACGCAAATCCGGCATGGATATATCAGAACTATAACCGCAATTACCATATGCTGATCGGTTCGCCTAATATTAACAGGGAAAAAATAGTTGATATCAATGTGATTACAAACGAATTATTTGGACTTACAGCAGAGGAATTGTTAGCAGTAGAATGGATTATCTGGTGGCTGTGTTCTATTCATCCAGATCCATTAAGCGCACCGGAAGAGTTATATAGAAAAAAAGAAAATAGCATCCTGACAAAGAAAAATCTGGAGCGGGTTATAAGTTATTATTCTGTGACCTATGAACAGGTGAGAAACTCATCATTGCGAAAACAGATTTTCTACAACAAACCATTTGTGATTACGCAAAAGACGAAAGAAACGATTGCAGTCAGTTTCTATTTGGTACAGATGATGATAGCAGATGGATTGTACTGGCTGATTCGGGATTACTATCACAACAATCATTGGGGAACCAAATTTATAATTGCTTTTGGAGAGATGTTTGAGGATTACTTTGAAGAACTGGCAGGTTTATATCTGCCCAAGAATTCATGGCATAAGATTCCAGAGGAAAGAAAAAAGAGTGCTGATTATTATGTTGAAGTGGATGAAGCGGTATTTTTGTTTGAATTAAAATCAGGATTACTTGGACTGGGAGCAAAACAGCAGGTGCCGGATGTTGGGCAGATTGATATATTTTATAACAGGAACATAAAAGAGGCATATGAGCAGTTGAAGGCATCAGAGCAGGAATATAAAGGAGAGAAACCTGTAATAAAGGTTTTTCTTTTGTATGAGAGTATGACAAATACACAGATGATAGTCGGCTCATTGCCGGAAATATTTGAGCAAGATCCAAGATGTTATATTATGACAATAGATGATCTGGAGATGCTTCTGGCAACCTATAAAAAGGATAAAAGCAGATTTGATGATGTTGTGAAAGCACTTGTTGGAAATAAAAGAGATGGCAACGACTATAAGAGTGTTCTGGAAATATTGAATATATATCAGGCAGTTGGCGATATGCACTTTATTGGAGAAAGAGATTATTTCAATAAAATAGCAGAAAAGCTGAAAAAGGAATTAGGGACAGACCAATAAGGAGGACACCATGCCCAAACTTATCCTACGCTGCAACTACCTCAAGAACTCCCCGCCCGCACACCTTGCTAATTACATCAATTACATCGGCACCCGTGAGGGCGTGGAGAAGGTAGGCAGCACGACATCTTCACTGCCAGCCACCGACCGGCAGAAAAGTCTGATTGAAGATATTCTGGCAAAGATTCCCGATGCGAACCGGATGCATGAGTATCACGATTATATCCAAAGACCAACCAGAGAAAATGCATCGGAGTTTATTACGCAGGCGTTGGAAAATAACCTTGACATCATAGCGAAAAAGAAAAATTATATGGATTATCTGGCAAACAGACCGGGAGTAGAAATCATAGGTACTCACGGTCTGTTTTCAAATGAGGGAGAACCAGTGGTGCTGTCCCGTGTGGCAGAAGAGGTGGCAAATCATCCCGGTGTGATCTGGACGAATGTCATCAGCCTGCGGAGGGAGGATGCCGAGCGGTTAGGCTATGACAGTGCCGCCCAGTGGCAGGCACTGTTGAGGAGCAGGGTGCAGTTGCTGTGTGAGAATTGTAAGATAGACAGCCGGAACCTGAAATGGTATGCGGCATTCCACAATGAATCCCATCATCCCCATGTGCATCTGGTGGTCTATTCTTCTGATCCGTCCGAGGGATACTTGACGGCAAAGGGAATTGATGCCATGCGTTCTGCATACACACATGATATTTTCCGGCAGGAGTTTCTAAGCATCTATGAGAAGGCAACCGAACAGAGAAACCAGTTAAAAGAGCAGGCAGAAAAAAGTCTGCTTTTTTTGTTGCAGCAAATGCAGGATGGAGTCTGTCATAATCTCAAGATTGCAGAGCAGATGCAGCTTTTATCCAGACGGTTAAAAAATACCGGAGGGAAAAAGGTATATGGATACTTGAAAGCAGATGTGAAAGCCATCGTAAATGACATTGTAGATGAACTGGCAAAGGAAGAGCGTGTGGCAGAATGCTATCAGGCATGGCAAAAAAGCAGGGAGGAGATACAGCATTACTATAAAGATTCGGAAATAGAGATGATACCGCTGTCACAGCAGAAGGAGCTAAAGAGCGTTAAAAACATGGTCATCCGTGAGGCAGTCCGTTTTGGAGAAGGGTATCTGTATCTGGAAGAAGCGGAAACGGGAATGGAACGGCTGGAAGAAGTATCCGAACAGCAGACAGAAAGCCTTGCCGCATTGCAGGGAGAGGACATGCCGGATATCCTGCCTGGACAGACGGAGATGGAGGAGCAGGAACCAGACAGGCAGGAAGAAGAGCATGGGGAATTCGTTTCTTATTTTGTCAGATGGACGGACCGGTATAAAGAAGCGAGGGAATATCTCTATGGCACGATGGAGGCAGAACCGGATGAGGAGGCAGCCCATGAGATCATGCTGGAAGAGGCAGAGCAGGGAAATGCGTATGCCATGCACGACATGGGAAAGATTTATGCACAGGGCATTGGATGTGAGGCAGACAAAGAAAAGGCAGATGTGTGGTACAAAAAAGCATTGGCGGCAATGCATTATGTAGAGCAGAAGAAAAGTAACACCTATCTGGAATACCGCATTGGAAAAATGTATCAGTACGGACTTGGTACAGACGAGAAACTGGAACAGGCAGGGGAGTGGTTTTCCAAGGCGGCAGCAAAGGAACATAAGTATGCGCTCTATTCCCTTGGCATGCTCTATCTGCAGGGGAAAGGAGTGGAGCAGGATGAGGAAACCGCATATAGTCTGCTGTTCCGTTCTTACAGCAAGGGAAATCCCTATGCGGCGTATGAACTTGGAAAACTGTATGAGACAGGATGCGGAACAGAGAAAAATCAGGAAAAGTCGGAAAATTGTTATCGTGTAGCCTTTCTAGGTTTTCTGAATCTTGAGAAAAGATCAAAGGATGATACGCTCTGGTATCGTATCGGCTGCATGTATCTGCATGGGATCGGGACAGAGGCAGACGAAACGAAAGCGGAACATTATCTGACAAAGGCATCTGATTATGGCAACACCCATGCCTCCTATCAGCTTGCCAGACTCTATATCAGACAGGAGAGCCAAAAGTTAAGCGGGGAGTCTGGGACAGCACCGGATTACGCAAAGATTGCAAAAGCGGTAAAGTGGCTGGAAGAATCAGCCGCACAGGAAAATCCGTTTGCGGATTATGCAATCGGACGGTTGTACAGGGAAGGCACACTGGTAGCAGAGGACATGGAAAAAGCAGTGTTCCACCTGAAACGTGCCGCAGATGCCAGAAACAGCTATGCACAGTATCAGCTTGGGAAAATATATCTGGAAGAGGAAACTAAGAACATTCCGGCAGCCATACAGTATCTGACACTGGCTGCGAAACAGAAAAATCAATTTGTAGTATACAGGTTAGGGAAACTTTATCTTGCCGGAGAAGAACTGCCAAAGAACACGGAACTGGCACTGCATTATCTGAAGATGGCGGCAGACACCGGAAACCAGTATGCACAATATGCCCTTGGGAAAGTGTATCTGATCGGAAAGGATGTCCAGCAGGACAAGGAACTGGCATATGATTATTTTTTAAAATCCGCAGAGCAGGGAAATATTTATGCAGCGTATTTTTTAGAACACTGGAATGATATGCCACACCCCGATCTGTTCTTAATGGCAACAAGGCTCATGCGGCATCTGGAACATATCATCGAAGAGAATGTGGCTGGAAGAAAGAGTGGAGGACGCAGGCAGGGGATTGACAGAAAGCTGGCACGAAAAATCCGGCAGAAGAAGATTGCACAGGGACATGCCGTGGATGACCATGAGAACATGGTACAGACACAGTGATCACTGGAGGAGTGGTAGAAATGATGAGAGGAGGTACGATTGGGAGATTTTATTTACTTTACAGAGGAACAGAAGGAGCGTGCCAATGCAGTACAGATTGCGGACATCCTTCGCCGGGAGCATGAGGAGGTGGAGCGTTCCGGGAATGAATGGCGCTGGAAACGGCACAGGAGTGTGACTTTCCGGGGGAGCAGTTGGTATCGCCACAGCAGACAGGTTGGAAGCCATGCCATTGATTTCATGCAGGAATTCTTTGGGATGTCCTACCCGGAGGCGGTAAGCTACCTGCTGGATGGAGAACAGGGGCAGCTTATTGAACGGGGAAAAGGACAGGAGACAAAAAGAAAACCGGGAAGAGCGGAGAAAGGACGGCAGTCTGTAGAAAAAGAACAGACAGAGGAAAGAAAAGAACCGAAAGAGCCAAAGGAACTGAAACTGCCGGAGAAAAATCCGACCATGAAGAGAGTCTATGCATATCTTCTGCAGAAACGTCATATTGACAGGGAAATCCTCTCGTACTTTGCAAAGGCAGGAACCATATATGAATCTGCGGAGCATCACAACATTGTGTTTGCCGGACTGGACAGCGAGGGGAAAATCCGGCATATCCATGTGAAGGGGAGCTGTTCTGACGGCAGGAGCTTCCGGCTGAATCAGGAAGGCTCGGAAGCTGCCTACGGATTTGGATACAGGGGAACCGGGAACAGACTGTATGTGTTTGAGGCACCCATTGACCTGTTATCATTTCTTTCCCTGTATCCAGAGAACTGGCAGGGGAACAGTTATATCACCTTAAACGGTGTGGCAGAGCATGCCATGCTGCAGGCATTGAAAGACAATCCCAGACTGGATACGGTTGTGCTGTGCCTTGACCATGATCCGGCAGGCATAGAGGCGTGCGGCAGACTGGCAGAGATTCTGGTACGCAATGGATATGGTGCGGTAAAGAGGTTACAGTCAGCCTGCAAAGACTGGAATGAGGATTTAAAGGGCAGATATGGTGAGGAAACAATTCCGGCACAGGAGCATCCGAGAGTCATGGAATGCAGGGCATGGACAGAGGTGCTGAAAGAGGTGACGGAATCCATCAACATCAAGTATGCCAACAGAAGTTATATCTGCCGTTATTATCAGGATATTTATAATGAACTGAAAAAGGGCAGGGGCAGGGAACAGCTTATGGATGCCTTTGACGGGCCGGGGATGCTTCTGACCGGAGTGCTTGTGCGGTGCATGGAAAAAGAAGGGATTGCACTTGGCAGGGAAACCAGTGCAGGACAGATACTGGAAAATCTGTCAAAGCGTTATCTGCCGCATAAAGACAAGGGAAACTTCAACACCCGCATCCGGCAGATGCAGGCAGCCTTTGAAGAAACACTGGAGGTGTTCGATACAAAAGACTTAGAACAAAAAGAAGATCAGGAACTGCTTGCCAGAAAATGTATGAGCCTTGCGATGGAATGCATCCGGGCTCATATTTTTGTTGCCATCGACTGCGGGGAAGAGCAGATGAAGCCGGCAAAACAGACTGTGAAGGAACAGAAAATGGAACATCAGGAGGGAGGAATGATGCTATGCAGCCAGTCGTGATGCTGGTGATCGCAGGGGTGGCAATGTTTTCCGTGATTGGAGGCGTGTCACTTCTGTCACACTATTATACATTAAACGGAATCAAGAGCAGGACTGTCGGGGACGGTCAGCATGGAACGGCGAGATTTGCCACGAAAAAGGAAATCGCAGAAACCTATGTGCAGGTGCCCTATGAACCGGAGCTGTGGCGCAGGGGTGAGAACCTGCCGGCTGCACAGGGACTGGTACTCGGCAGCATGGAGCGGGCAGGAAAACTATACGCACTGGTGGATACCGGGGATGTGCATTGCCTGATGATTGGCGCGGCAGGAGTCGGAAAGACCGCACATTTTCTGTATCCCAACATTGAATATGCCTGTGCCTGTGGAATGAGTTTCCTGACCACGGATACAAAGGGAGACTTATACCGCAACTATGCAGGCATTGCAAAAAAATACTATGGCTACCATACGGCAGTCATCGATCTCCGTAATCCGACCAGAAGCGATGGTGACAATATGCTCCATCTGGTCAACAAATACATGGATGAGTATCTTGCAGACCATACGGACCTGAGTGCTAAGGCAAAAGCAGAAAAGTATGCAAAGATCACGGCAAAGACCATTATCTCCTCCGGTGGTACGGACAGTTCCAGCTATGGACAGAATGCATTTTTCTATGATGCGGCAGAAGGCGTGCTGACGGCTGCCATCCTGCTCATTGCGGAATTCTGCCCGGATGGAAAGAGGCATATCATCAGCGTGTTCAAACTGATACAGGATTTACTTGCACCATCCAAAGTGAAAGGGAAAAACCAGTTCCAGCTACTTCTGGCGAAACTCCCGGATACCCACAAGGCGAAATGGTTTGCAGGGGCAGCCTTAAATACAGCAGAGCAGTCCATGCAGTCGGTTCTCTCCACAGCACTATCCAGACTGAATGCTTTTCTGGATTCCGAGCTGGAGCAGATACTCTGTTTTGATACCGCTATTGATGCAGAGCTTTTCTGTAAACAAAAGACGGCGGTGTTTCTGGTCATGCCGGAGGAGGACAATACAAAGTATTTTATTATTTCTCTGATCTTACAGCAGCTCTACCGGGAAATCCTCGTGGTGGCAGACGAGAACGGAGGGAAACTGGACAATCGTGTGGTTTTCTTCTGGGATGAGGTCGGAACGATTCCGACGATTGAAAGTGCAGAGATGATGTTCTCAGCGTCCCGATCCAGAAGGGTGAGTATCGTACCCATGATCCAGTCCTTTGCCCAGCTTAATAAGAATTATGGGAAAGAGGGTGCAGAAATCATTATCGATAACTGTCAGGATACCATCTTCGGAGGGTTCGCTCCGAACTCGGAGTCAGCGGAAGTGCTGTCAAAGAGCCTGGGCAACAAAACCGTCATGTCCGGTTCCATCAGCCGGGGAAAGAATGATCCGAGCCAGTCCCTCCAGATGATCCAAAGACCGCTCATGACAGCGGATGAATTAAAGTCACTGCCAAAAGGAAACTTTATCGTATCAAAGACCGGGACTCACCCTATGCGGACAAAACTGAAACTGTTCTTAAAATGGGGCATCACATTTGAAGAACCCTATGAGATTGAAGAAAAATCTGCAAGAAAGGTAGCATACGCAGACAAGCAGGAAATTGAAGAGGAGATCATACGGAGATATATGTGCTGTATGGAAGAACCGGAGGAGACACCTGTGGAAATGGCAAGGACAGGAGGCATGCAGCAGACACCGCTGACGGACACCATGAAAAAGATGCGACAGACCTTACGGACGGAAGATTAGGAGGCAGGGTGACTAGGAAAGAAATCTATGAAACAGAGCTGCCACACAGGGCTGTGGCGGTCTATCTGTATCTGGAGACTCGTGCGGACAGGGAGAGGACATGCTATCCGGCAATCGGTACCATTGCCAGAGAGCTGCACCTGTCTGTAAGTACGGTCAAGCGTGCAATCCATGATTTGGAGTGTGCAGGATTTATACAAAAAAAGCAGAGATGGCGTGAGAACGGAGGAAAGAGCAGCCTGCTCTATGAAATCATAAAATAGGCACAAAGGGATTACTGTGCCGGTCAGGTGGACTATGGTATGGTTCACCGTGGCCTGTGCAGGGAACTTTTCACTTTAAGGGGGAAGGACAGAGAAAAGAAAATACAGTTGGCGATATGAAACATCAATATTTTTTTGGAAAAAACTAAGAATTGAAATATTATCAGATGGATCATGTGGGGGATTCATAAAGTAGTGGTATCAACATGACGATATAGAAAATGCAGGGAAGCATTGTATTTCAAAGAGTTTGA
>OGKO01001781.1_pt1 | contig 11531 bp, 10 predicted proteins | sample 1572451 | NCBI WGS metagenome assembly OGKO01 (sample SAMEA2582089, study PRJEB24529) | metagenome | biome: Human gut stool | place: China | collected 2011 | reverse complement strand
CTGCCCGAAACGATGATCGTCGTGGGATCGGGTGCCATCGGCAGCGAGTTCGCTTGGTTCTACGCCGCGCTGGGCGTGCGGGTCACCATCGTCGAATACATGCCCCGCATGATGCCGCTCGAAGACGAGGAGGTGTCGAAGACCATGGAGCGCGCATTCCGCAAACTGCGCGCGACGGTGCTCACTTCGACCACGGTGAAAGCAGTGAAGGTCAACGCCGAAGGGCTTTGCGAAGTGGAGGTCGAGGGCAAAAAAGGCGCGGAGACCCTGACGGCCGATGTCGTGCTGTCGGCCGTGGGCATCAAGTCCAACATCGAAGGCATCGGCCTCGAAGAGCTGGGCGTCGCCGTCGAACGCGACAAGGTCGTCGTGGACGAATTCTACCGCACCAACGTTCCGGGCGTCTACGCCATCGGCGACATCGTGCCGGGTCCGGCGCTGGCGCACGTGGCTTCGGCCGAGGCCGTCTGCTGCGTGGAGTCCATCTGCGGACTCGACCCCGCACCGGTGGACTACACGACCATTCCGTCGTGCATCTTCACCCAGCCCGAGGTGGCGTCGGTCGGCATGACCGAACAGCAGGCGCAGGAGCGCGGCATCGCCTATAAAGCCGGCCGCTTCCCCTTCACCGCATCGGGCAAGGCCACGGCGGCGGGCGACCGCGACGGATTCGTCAAACTGCTCTTCGACGAAGAGGACCGCCTGCTGGGGGCGCACATGGTCGGAGCGTCGGTGACCGAGATGCTGGCCGAGCCGACGCTGGCGCGCACGCTGGGCGTCACGGCCCACCGGATCGCCCGCACGATCCACGCCCATCCGACGATGAACGAAGGCGTCATGGAAGCCGCCGAAGCGGCCCTGGGCGCGGCGATCCACCTGTAAAGGCCTCCGGCCATCCCCGGAAAAAACATGCGGCGGACCCCGAAGGGTTCGGTATTTGTAGGTAAAGAGAAGCGCAGGAAAGAGTAAATATCATGTTTACAGGTATTTAATTCCCTGTTCTGCATCTGTTCCGAGCAATAAAATTGCAGAATCGGGCAGGATTAACGGTGAGTTGTGTTACTTATCCGTTACCTGCCCGAAATGCTTTTGTTTGCATTAAGGCGTTTGTTTTCAGTTTGTTGCATCGGATTTCCGCATAACAAATAACTTGACTTAACGTTTAACCCATCCACAAAGTTCAAGTTATTATGCAACGCAGCACTTTCAAAGTCCTTTTCTATGTAAAAAGGCAGTCGGAAAAACACGGTCAGGTTCCCGTTATGGGCCGTATCACCATCAATGGCACGATGTCGCAGTTCAGCTGCAAACTCACCGTTCGCTCCACCCTTTGGGATGCCAAGGCGAACAAGGCTTCCGGTAAGAGCCTCGAAGCTCAGCGTCTCAATGAAAAACTGGAAAATATCAAGACCAATATCGGCAAGCAGTACCAGCGGCTCTGCGACCGTGATTCGTATGTTACGGCCGAAAAAGTCCGCAACGCCTTCCTCGGTATGGGCGACGACTGCCGCCTGCTGTTGCAGACCTTCGACGAATACCTTGCAGGCTTCCTCGAACGCGTGGGCAAAGACCGCGCTTATTCCAGTTATGAGGACTACTGCAAACGCCGCCGGCGTCTGGCCTCCTTCCTCGAATACGAGTACCGCGTCAAGGACATTGCGTTCAAAGAGCTGAAGCGGGATTTCATCGAAAAGTTTGTGGTCTACCTCTCCTCGGTACAAGGGATGCGCTCCGGGACGATCCATTCTACGCTCAAGAAATTGAAGCTGATGACCTACACGGCGTATAAGAACGGCTGGATTGCCGCCGATCCTTTCGCAGGGTTCTATGTCAAAGCGGAATACGCTGAACGACGTTATCTATCCGCTTCGGAATTGCAGGCCGTGATGGATGTCAGGCTCCCCAACTACCGAACGGGCATCAACCGTGACGCCTTCGTCTTTTGCGCCTTTACGGGTTTGAGCCATGCGGACGTAGTGAAACTCACCCACGCGGACATCCATACGGACGATAACGGGGAGCGCTGGATTATCGACAGGCGTCAGAAAACAGGTACGCAGTTCCGTGTCAAACTTCTTCCCGTTGCCGAAATGCTCTACAAGCGTTATAAGGATCTGCGCCTTGCGGGAGATAAAGTCTTTCCGCTCAAAGGCACTTATAATACGCTGAACATGTCCTTGCGGCATGTTGCCAGACACGCCGGTCTGTCGTTCAACCCCACGATCCACCTCGCGCGGCATACCTTCGCCACGACGGTTACGCTCACGCAGGGCGTACCTCTGGAAACGGTCAGCAAGATGCTGGGGCATAAGCGGATCACCACGACCCAAATCTATGCTAAGATCACCAATGATAAAATCGGACAGGATATGGCGGCATTAAGCGAGAAACTCAGCAGCGTCTTCAAGGTCGCACGGTAATGGCCTCCTATCTTACAGCTAATTCGATTCCCGATCTTACTTCGTCAATAGCAGGGTAATTTTCGATGTAAGTTTTCCCGCCGGCAGGGAATTTATCGTCAGAGATGGAAATATGCAAGGCCATGCGAATCGCCCGAGGGGCGAGCCTTGCATATTTCCATCCCCGGCGTTTTGCTGGTCGCATGTAGATTTGCAGCGTGATGTAATCACAGGTAATTTCGATATGGAGTCGCAGTGAACCGGGGCTTGTCGTAAGCTTTGAGGCTTGGCGGTAGATTTGGACTGCGACTCCATTAACCAGAGAGAATGGCTGTTTAGAATTGTAGGTTTGAAGACCTGGTACATGTGATAGCATACGACTCTCACAAAACTAACAAGTTATGCACTATTTGTATTATGTGGGTCTGGATGTGTCGAAAGAGACTTTCGATGCGTCTTTGGTCGCCTTCGAGGATGCAAACGAGATGGCTCACCGCAAATTCGCCAACTCCCGAAAAGGGATCTGCTCGTGTCTGCACTGGGTTGAGAAGCGGCATGGTATTCGGCTCGACGATGTGATTTTCTGCGCCGAGGATATGGGGAGCTACATATCCGAGATGGCGGTTTGTGCTTCCGACAGGACGCTGAATTTCAATTTTTCACTGATCTCGCCGTTGGTAATCAAGTATTCGATGGGTATTGCCCGTGGCAAAACAGACAGAGTGGATGCCCGGCGTATCGCCGAGTATGCGATCACTCACTATCGGAAGATAGCCCTTTATCTGCCGGCAGAGAAGGAACTGTGTCAGTTGCGCACATGGCTGATCTTAAGGGCTCATCTGGCAAAACAACGTGTAGCGAAACTGGTGTTGCTCGAAAAATTAGACTACAAAGAGAAATTCGCGGATGTATCTATTCAACGTTCCATGCTCCAGGAGGAGATCGCGTATGCAGAAACTCATATGAAAACCATCGAACGGGAAATGAAGGAACTGATAGCCGCCGACAGCAACATTTGCCGGAACTACAAGCTGCTGACCAGCATCAAAGGTGTAGGGCCGATCACGGCCATTGTGATGCTCTGTTCGACGCTTAATTTCACCAAAATCACAGACCACCGCAAGTTTGCCGGCTATTGCGGGCTGGCTCCGTTCGAACATAGCTCCGGCACAAGCGTTCGCGGGGGATGCCACACATCGAGCATGGCGAATCGAGACATTAAAGTACAACTGAACCGCAGTGCACTGATTGCCATCAGGTGTGATCCGCAACTAAAGGCATATTACGAACGCAAAGTGGCTGAAGGTAAACATAAATTCAGCGTCCTGAATGCTGTGAGGGCCAAAATCGCCGCCAGATGCTTTGCCGTCGTAAGGCGTGGAACACCATATGTAGCGTTGCAGATATAATCCGGCATACATATCTGCCATTCGATAAGATTTTGAGATCATTCAAAATCTCAAAATCTTATTGTCGGAACAGTCCGTCTAATTGGGAGCCGAACCTACTCATAATTAATGTATTGTCATTTCCGTACTCCGCAAATTAACGATTCTGACTATGGGATGCAAGGCTATACAAGCGCTTCGCGGCCTTGCATCCCATAACCAGAATCATTTTGCTAAACGCTACGACAAAAAATGACAATTTCCGGGCATGAAACTTTTTGCAGCTTTTACTTGGTTTTATCTTAGAATTCTACCGTCGGAATAGGCGGCTTTCTGCGGCCCGGACGCTACCCTGCGGACTGCCCCTCCAATAGCCATAATCCACGACACGCACGTCATATACCCCAATAGGCATAACAACCGCTCCCGACGTTTCGTTCAGCTGTCCGTTATAATTCGCATTGTCTGTTCAAAACGGTCGTCTGTTGTTCTTCTTCTCGTGGAGATAATTCAGCTCACCGCTGTAAATGTCCATGACAAATCGCAGCATATTGTCGACCAAGGCCGTAAGCCTTGTACTCTCATTCCCTAATAGGTGGAGTATTTCCGATACTTTGTGCTTGGTTCGGGTACTGACATAGATCGCAGAGCGGTTGCGGCAATCCACCGGAGCGAAGAACGTGCGTTCAAAATCCGGTAGCGTGAGCTTTTTCCGACGGAAACCGGAATGTTCTTTTACGGTACTCGCAGTGGAGTCTATGCCTGTTTTCTCAGCAGTCGGTGCCGATGCTCCGGATACCGTTTCCGATGTGTTTTCCTCAAGAGCGTTCGTATCTTCCTCTTCCGGCTCGGGAATCCTGCGGACGACTTCCGAGTCCAAAGGGGCTTGTCCGGCGATCATCTGACGCATCAGTTCCTCGTCGACTTCGATACGGGGACGCTTAGCAGGATTGGGTGCGGGGTTGTCTTTTTCCTTTAATGAATCCATGGTGCAACGTTTTTGAGATTGATTGTCAGCCATACGAGCATAGAGTATGTATGTCTGGTTTATTGGGTTAAACCATTCAAAATACCGTTTTCTATTTCATGCAGTTTATATCGGGATAATGAACGCAATAAGAAAATCGACCTTTCATGCTGCAAGATACAACTGGGTGAAATACCTCGGTTCCGATGTCCGCTCCAGACCGCTCCAGTCCGTACCGAGGGTTTGTTTTGGCGCCCGCATGGTTGTAATATTGCAGAGGGAAACGACCCACCCTCGGAAGCCGTAGCGGAGGTTTGGCATAGATTTTTCGAAAATTTTTCCGCCGCGGATTTTTCGCCTCACTTGAGGCGAGCGAGCTGTACCTTTGTCCGACAAATTGGCATTTGTCCGACAAAGGTGCTCGCTCTGCGAGGCCGGGTGGCGTTCCCGAGTCACGCCACTTAAACTACCAGACTGATGACAACCACGAAAAAGAGGATCGGACGCCCGACAACGACAGATCCCAGAGTCCACAGGTATAATTTCAAACTCACCACGGAGGAGAATATCCGCTTTAAGCAGATGCTTTATAAGGCGGGATCGGAGCATAACCGGAGCCGTTTTATCGTCAAAAGAATCTTCGCCGAGGAGTTTGTCGTCATCAAACGCGACCCGTCGAAGACGCAGTTTATTGCCCGGCTGAACGAGTTTTATTTTCAATTTCAGAAACTGGCCAATAACTGTGCGCCCGTCAAGGCGATATAATAAATATAGCGATGGCAAGCTATTAGGTAAGTGTTCTTTGAAAATAACCTATCATCAACCGACTTATCTGAAAGGGAAACCGGACAGGGAGTGTAGCATGTCGGGGTAAACCATAAGTCAGTCAGTTACCGGACTGCGACTGAATGGGGTGATGAAAGACAGATATGAGGATAAAATCCGGATTGATTGAATGACAGCCTGAGCGGTACCTAGCGAAACTGTGACGTTAAGGTAACTATACTCGTCATATCGTGATACTCTCATTGTGGTAGTTGTACAGAGAGAGCAAGAACTTATCACGACGCAACTGTAATGAACAGTAAAGGGCGGACGTCATATCCGACAATCTGTCGTGCCATAGTTATTATATCGTAAACGGGGATTACCTAAACCGGAATGCCGTAAGGCTATTGGACGAAGGTCTATGAATATCCGGTATGGTAACGGAGCCGCCGTAGTAGTCCGCGCGGGGGAAAGCCTCGTACAAGGCGAAGGGCGGCAGCTAATATTCATTAATACGATTAACGGAAAATGCGAGAGGCATTATGAGAAGTCCCGCAAGAGTATTAAACAGTCTGACAAAGCATAGTCAAACCACGGAATACAGGTTTGAGAGGCTTTATCGTATTCTTTTCAATGAGGAAATGTATTACCTGGCTTATCAACGAATATATGCCAAGCCGGGTAATATGACACAAGGTGCAGACGGGAAAACCATCGACCGTATGAGCCTTTCCCGCATTGAGAAACTGATCCTTTCGTTGAAAGACGAAAGCTACTCTCCCCAGCCATCGAGAAGAGTGCACATCCCGAAGAAAAACGGAAAGACACGACCTCTCGGCGTACCCTCTTTCGACGACAAACTGGTGCAGGAGGTAGTACGAATGGTACTGGAAGCTATTTACGAAGGTCACTTTGAAGATACTTCGCACGGCTTCCGTCCGCATCGCAGCTGCCACACCGCATTGAATGCCGTACAGAAGACTTTTACGGGTAAGAAGTGGTTCATCGAAGGAGATATAAAAGGTTTCTTCGACAATGTCAATCATGATATTCTGATCGACATCTTAAAGGAACGTATCTCCGACGAACGATTCATACGACTTATCAGAAAATTTCTGAAAGCGGGTTACTTGGAACAATGGCAATTTCATGGAACGTACAGCGGAATGCCGCAAGGCGGAATTATCAGTCCGATATTGGCCAATATCTATTTGGACAAACTGGATAAGTACATGAAAGAATATGCCACCGGATTCGACAGGGGTAACAGGGTAAGAGCGTGCCGTGAATACGAAGCTCTCACTTACCAAAAGAGGCTGGTTATGCGTGAACTCAAAACAGCGACAAATGATGTAGAAAGAAAAGTGCTTGTTAACCGACTCAAAGAGATAGACAAAGCCCGATCCGCGATGCCGTGCTTCGCACCTATGGACGGAAACTTCAAGAGGCTTAAATATGTGAGGTATGCCGACGACTTCCTCATTGGAATTATCGGCAGTAAAGAAGATGCCGTAAAGATCAAGGACGATATAAAGCGTTTCCTTGCAGACAGACTGGCATTGGAACTATCGGATGAGAAAACGCTCGTCACTCATACTGAAAAGCCTGCAAAATTCCTTGGATATGAGGTGACTGTCCGCAAGTCGAACCTGCAAAAACGGAACAAACGGGGAAGCCTGTCCCGTGTGTATGGAAACAAGGTCAGATTAAAGGTAACGACCGAAGTAATAAAGAAAAAATTGCTGGAACTCGGCGTGCTGAAATTCAGCTATCATAACGGGCACGAGCAATGGATTCCCAAACACCGGTCGGAACTTATCAATAATGACGACCTTGAAATCCTTGACAGTTACAATGCCGAGATCAGAGGGTTTTACAACTATTACTCGATAGCTAACAACGCTTCTGAACTGAACACTTTTCACTACATCATGCAGTACAGTATGTACAAAACCTTTGCCGGGAAATACCGAACCACAGTAAGACGAATTTGCCGGAAATACAAACGCAACGGAGTCTTTACAGTCGGGTATACGGTAAAAAAACGGCAAAGCAAAAGAACGTCGCTTATACAATGAAGGGTTCAAAAGAAAAAGACCTTCCTATGATCGGTCGATTGACAGATGCCCGAATCCAATGCCCGGCGTCAGCACCACAAGCCTTATAGACAGGCTGAAAGCTCAGAAATGTGAGTTGTGCGGTGCTACGGACAATCTGGTTATGCACCATGTGCGGAAACTCGGAGAACTGAAAGGCAAGGAGAATTGGGAAAAACTGATGATTGCCAGACGGCGTAAGACTATGGCCGTTTGCGGCAGCTGTCATCAAAAGATACATCATGGAACGTTTTAGACTGACAATATTAGCGGAGAGCCGGATACGCTGGAAGGTGTACGTCCGGTTCGGAGGCGAGTATTGGGAAACCTATCATAGAAATATGACAAGGCGCCGGGTACTTAGCCTACATAACCAGGTTGTAAAGGTCGTCAATTCGCACTTTTCCAACACTGCGATTCCGCATCAGGTCGCACTATTGGAGCAGCGGACGAGAGAATTAAAGGCCCTGAGTATCGAGATTCTGAACCTTGCAAAACAAGCTAAGGAGTGGTTGCGAATATAAGATCGGGTTCCTCGCCCGGTGGAGCGTTGTATTATAACAAGGAGAAAGTGGATAAGGATGAAGCCGAGGTGCTGCTTTGGCAGAAGATGCTCGAACCATACGATAAATGCGGAGCCTCGATATTGACGCCTGCATGGAGAGTTTTATGCCGTATCTCGAAGCCAACAGAAGGACTACCAATACGGTGTTCCATGTTTCGCTCGACCCCTCGCCAGAGGATAAGCTGACCGACGAACAGCTCAGGAAAATCGCCTGTGAGTACATGGAACGCATGGGTTACGGCAAACAGCCTTATATTGTTTTCAAGCACAAGGACATTTCCAGAGAGCATCTCCATATCGTGTCACTGCGTGTCGATGAGCAGGGCCGCAAACTCCCGCACGATTTCGAAGCCCGGCGCTCGATGGAGATTCTGCGTGACTTGGAGCGGAAATACGGTCTGCATCCGAGCGTCAAGGGACAGGGACTGACGGACAGGGAGGGCCTGCGGAAGATGAATTATTCCGAGGGGAATGTCAAGCAACAGATTTCGTCCGTCGCCCGGTCGTGTCTGCGAAATTACAAATGCTCGTCGTATGGAGAATTCCGCACCCTGTTGGAGCTGCTCAATGTTTCGGTCGAGGAACGTACGGGAACCGTCGACGGACGGGACTATGCCGGAGTGATTTACGGTGCCATGACCGACGATGGCTACGGTATCGGCACGCCGTTCAAATCGAGCCGTATCGGAAAAGATGTCGGCTATAAGGCCCTTCAAAAGTATTATGAGCGGTCGAAGAGCGCGTTGAAGCAGGACGGGACACTCGACCGGCTGCGGCAAACAGTCAAAGACGCCATGAGCCCGGACAATACAAGGGAAGAGTTTCGGCAACTGTTGAAAGCGGACGGTATCGATGTCGTGTTCCGCATAAATCCCGTGGGAAGGATTTACGGTGCGACCTTCATCGACCACAACGCAGGCATCGTTGCCAACGGTTCGCTACTGGGAAAAGAGTTCTCGGCAAATGCTTTCAATGAATTGTATCCGGCTCCGAAACAAGCGCAACAAGTCGCAGAACAACACACGGAACAGCAGCACAAACAACGAAGCCACGCGGTAAATCCGTTAACCGGCATTGTCGATACGGTATTGGATTTGGCCGACACGCAGGCTTATGAAGAACAGCAACGCCAAATACAACATCGCAAAAAACGAAGATTTCGCAGATAATGTAATTGAGATTTCGCATGGTTGGGAGTATTCGTCTGAATTCAGGATTTTGAGCAATATCAAAATCGGTCTGCAACAACGGCAGACAGGACGAATGACAGTTTACTCTACACTTCAGAGCTAAGTCCGTTAAGATTAATGTCATTGCAACAAGTAGACAGCACAACTGCAGCCTTATCACAGCCTTGTTTCATGATAAAAAAATATTCAGATTCTCAACATATTGTGCCGCATTGAAATAAAACTGCATTTCCAAGAATAAGCCAAACTGAATTCGATAGCATTTGCAGAGTGATGTAAAAATCCTATATTTGTATTACGTATTTGGCACTCACACTTCAAAATCTACATTATGGGCGCACATATCAAGTTTAGCATGGAACATCGTTATTTTAGAGATTGGCTCGAAGTTGATGTAGATTGGAATTACCCCTTTCTTCCCCGAGTCGGAGAGTTTGTAAACGCTTGGATATGGATCGAGGCAGGTAAGTTTAGCCGTGCGGATATTGAGAAAATATTGAATCCGGATGGGCAGGAGAATCTGAACTCTGAATTCTATCGGGATTATACTTTGGATGATTGGTTATATGAGATCGGAATGGAATGTAACAAGGTATATGGTGTAAGCTATTATAGAGAAAAGAATGATCCGGCCAATATCTATGCAAGGGTGAGTTTGAGTGAACCTGGAACAGCTTTGTAAATTTGGAATTGCTTTTAGACCGTCACCTTTTCGGACATGTTTCATAGAAAATAAACCGGAACATTACGTTCCGGTTTATTGTAATTTTATTATCTACTCCATTGTCAATATGGAGTCCGCAAGATTCATATTCTTAGAGACAAACATCACTTTCGAACCTGCATGTCAAAGAGTATCTTCGCTCCATCTTCGATTTCGGCGTATTCAATGAACGGTCGTTGGGAGACTTGGCCGTTGATTCGCATCTTTCCGACATACCTGTTTTCCGGAGAGTTCTCCGGGGCTTCGATTTCCACGGTCTTTCCGTTTTCGAGGCGGATGGTCGCTTTCTTGAACAGCGGCGATCCTGCTGCGTATTCGTCCGAGGCGGGACATACGGGATAGAATCCCAAGGCCGAGAATACATACCATGCCGAAGTCTGCCCGTTGTCCTCGTCTCCGCAGTATCCGTCGGGCTTGGGCGAATAGAGCCGGTCCATCACCTCGCGGGCCCACCACTGTGCCTTGGCGGGTTGCCCGCAGTAGTCGTACAGATAAATCATGTGTTGCGCAGGTTGGTTTCCGTGGGCATAGTTGCCCATGTTCGCCACCTGCATCTCTGTTATTTCGTGGATGCGGACTCCGTAGTAGCTGTCGTCGTAGATCGGCGGCACGACGAACACCGAGTCGAGCATCTGCGTGAAGCCTTTGCGGCCTCCCATCAGTTCGATCAACCCTTCGACATCATGGAATACCGACCACGTGTAGTGCCACGCATTCCCTTCCGTATATGCGTCTCCCCACTTATAGGGGCTGAAGGGTTGTTGGAACGTGCCGTCGGCATTGCGGCCGCGCATTAGGCGTGTTTCGGGATCGAAGAGGTTTTTATAGTTCTGCGAAGCCTTTTCCAGCATTGCAGCGTCGTTCGTTTTTCCCAGTTTTTTCGCCACCTGTGCGATGCACCAGTCGTCGTAGGCGTATTCGAGCGTGCGCGCCACATTCTCGTTGATGCCCGCATCGTAGGGGACGTATCCCAGTGTGTTGTAGTACTCGTGTCCGAGGCGCCCCGTGGAACTCACCGTGGGGTGTACCTTCCGGCGTCCTGCGAGCATCGCCTCGTAGAGCGTCGCAATGTCTTCCTCGGGGGTGACACCTTTCAGGATGGCATCCGAAACGACCGACGCCGAGTTGTTTCCGACCATGCACCCACGGTGTCCGGGCGAAGCCCATTCGGGCAGGAATCCGCTCTCGCGGTAGGCGTTGGCCAGTCCTGCCTGAATTTCGGCATTGACCGACGGATAGACCAGATTGAGCAGCGGAAACAGACTGCGGAAGGTGTCCCAGAATCCCGTGTCGGTATACATGTATCCCGGCAGTACCTCACCGTTGTAGGGGCTGTAATGCAGGATATTGCCGTTCTTGTCGATCTCGTAGAACTTGCGCGGGAACAAGGTCGAACGGTAGAGGCACGAATAGAACGTGCGGTACTGGTCCGTC
>OGKO01001779.1_pt1 | contig 11535 bp, 9 predicted proteins | sample 1572451 | NCBI WGS metagenome assembly OGKO01 (sample SAMEA2582089, study PRJEB24529) | metagenome | biome: Human gut stool | place: China | collected 2011 | reverse complement strand
TCATATCTGATGAAGTTGACGATTTTGTCAGAGAAATACAAATTGATCCGGAAGCTACTTTTTATGACTTCCATGAAGCAATACTGAAATCAGTAGGGTACAAAAACGACCAGATGACTTCTTTCTTTATCTGCGATGACGATTGGGAAAAAGGAAAAGAAGTAACCTTGGAAGAAATGGACGACAATCCGGAAATGGATAGCTGGGTAATGAAAGACACTACTATCAGTGAACTGGTGGAAGATGAAAAACAGAAACTACTATATGTATTCGATTACATAACAGAACGTTGTTTCTTCATCGAACTATCCGAAATTATCACCGGAAAAGATATGGATGGCGCCAAATGTACCAAGAAATCAGGAGACGCTCCTAAACAAACGGTAGATTTTGAAGAAATGGCCGCTGCCAGCGGTTCTCTTGATCTGGATGAAAACTTTTATGGAGACCAAGATTTCGACATGGAAGACTTCGATCAGGAAGGATTCGACATAGGTGGCGACGCAAGTACTCCATACGAAGAAGAAAAATTCTAAATATTAAGTACTAGGTATTAGGTATTAATTGCTATGCAGCGCCAGGCAGTTAATACCTAATATTTTTTAGTTCCGCACACATCTTAATACTCAATACTTAATACTTAAAAGCCCAATGCCTACTCTCATCGTTCTTATAGGTCCTACAGGTGTAGGGAAAACGGAATTGAGCCTGCGCTTAGCAGAAACTTTTCAGACAAGTATTGTATCTGCCGATTCGAGGCAGCTTTATGCCGAATTAAAAATAGGCACGGCAGCTCCTACTCCCGATCAACTTAAACGTGTCCCTCATCAATTGGTTGGCACACTCCACCTTACAGACTATTACAGCGCCGCCCAATATGAAATAGAAGCGTTGGAAATTCTCGAGAAATTATTTACGCAACACGAGGTCGTGATTCTCACAGGTGGCTCAATGATGTATGTAGATGCTATCTGTAAAGGTATCGACGATATTCCTACCGTTGATGCGGAAACCCGTCAACTCATGCTACAGAAATATGAGGAGGAAGGACTTGAACAACTCTGTGCAGAACTTCGCCTGCTAGATCCGGAATATTATCGGATAGTGGATCTAAAGAATCCCAAACGGGTAATTCATGCATTGGAAATTTGCTATATGACCGGACGCACTTATACCTCTTTTCGCACCCAACAAAAAAAGCAACGTCCTTTCCGCATTCTAAAAATCGGTCTGACTCGCGACCGGGAAGAGTTGTATGACCGTATCAACCGTCGGGTAGATCAGATGATGGAGGAAGGATTACTGGAAGAAGTACGCTCGGTACTTCCCTATCGCCACCTCAATTCGCTCAACACAGTAGGTTATAAAGAACTGTTCAAGTATCTGGATGGAGAATGGGAACTCCCCTTTGCCATAGATAAAATCAAGCAAAACTCCCGCATTTATTCGCGTAAACAGATGACTTGGTTCAAAAGAGATGAAGAAATACAATGGTTCCATCCGGAACAAGAAACGGAGATACTAGCGTACCTCCGTCAACAAATTAATGCATGATTTCTTCTATTTCTTATTCTGACGGGTCTGATATTCCTCATCCGTCAACATTTCTACAATAATTACCCCATTCTTTCCTTTATCGCCATAAACGGCCTGTGCTGATTTATCTTTCAGCACAGAAATACTCTTTATATGGTCCGGTGCGAGCTTGGATAAGGCATCTTTATCCATAGCTTCTTTCCCGTCAATTATGACCAAAGGCTGTTCACCTTTTATCCCATATATAGATACACCATTAACACCCTTAGTTCCGGAACTTACATTTAGCGCACTACCTGAAAGTTCAGGGAACAGTTTAACAACCTCCTGCTCCATCCGTATATTCATCGTAGAAGTTACAGGAGCTTTTACAGGCTTATATCCGATAAACGAGAACCACAGATTGCCGTCTTTTATTGCTTTTAGACTAAAATGTCCATTTATATCCGTTATCGTGCCATGATTTGTATTAGGTACAATAATACTTACCCCAGCTTTTGGACGTCCCTCTTCGTCAACAACAGTTCCACTGACAGGGAAATCAGGTATAGCATCCGCATTAGTTGCTTTCTTAGAAAAACTGATTTCTATATTGTGTTTTTTGTCCTTACTGCCTCTTTGAGTATTCACAAGTATCACCCCGTTTGCCCCACGTTTACCGTACACTTTTATTGAAGCAGAGTCTTTCAACACAGATAGACTTTCGATTGTTGACGGGTCTAACTTTTCCATAGCTTCCATGCTAATCTCCTTGCCATCAGCCAAAATCAGAGGCGGTTTATTCTCTGCAAATCTGAAACTTCCGAATCTTACAGGGATAGTATATTTCACCGGCACAGGTCTGCCACGTTGCTTTCCGGGAATCCAATCCGGCATTTCACTGACAATTCTTTCTGCTTCCCGATTCAATGCCTCCTCATCCGACTGAAGTACATGTACATCCTTTATCTTCCCTGTTTCAGCTACCGTAAAACCAACCATCACTCTGCCACCTGCTTTACCTTTCATAGGAGAACTGGTTATTTTATCCATCAGATACTTTTGCAATGCATTCATACCACCAGGATATTCCGGCATCTGCTCCACAACTTCAAAGACGACAATTTCTTCTTCCGCTTTAGACTTCACTCCAGATACCACTACGGCATCATCTTTTGATACTTTCACTGTATCTTGCAGTACCTTTTCTTGCACAATTTCCGCCAAATCATTAACTTTGACAGCAGAAATCTCTTCCATTTTTTCAGAGATTTCAGGACGGGCAAAAGCAGTTACTGCAATAGCTGCCAACGGAAGTACATACAAATACTTCAACCGTGCCCACGGATTCGATTTTTCTTTTAACATCATAGTGATACGTTTTTTAAGTTTACTGTGATTAAAGCTGTTGGCCATAGAGTAGAGCCTTGTGCCAACAGCTTTTTTTATTAATAATAGTTGATATTCCTTCGCGTTTACACCCTCATTGATTACAGTCTCATCCGCTTCGTACTCATGAATATTCTGCAACTCCTGTTTCAACAACCATGCACCGGGATTGAACCATTGGAAAAAGATACAAATATCCGCCAATAACAAGTCAATAGAATGGCGGTGATGAATATGAGCCATTTCATGTATGAGAATTTCCCGCCCATTCTCTTCCAGATCTTTTTGACTAATCACAATATACTTCATCCAACTGAACGGAGCTATCTCATGATGGTGTACCACAAGCGTAACCCCTTTCTCCAACTTCTCCTGTTTACCGGAATGTATCAACCGGAAAAGACTAATCAACGAATAAATACTCCGACAGGCAAGAAATAGAATACCTGCCAAATAGACCAGCAAAACAATCTGTATCCAGGACGCCACCGTTTCCTGCACTGCACCGGCTTCAACAGGAGTAGCTTCCAACTCTGCCATCAGTAGCAACTGCTCGATGGAAAGCATAGCCTGTTGCACCTCAACCTGATGCCGGGTAGTTACTTCGATACAAGGAATGAGTAATGAAAAGAACAATACTCCCAATAAAGCCATTCGATTGAAACGATGAAAAGTTTCCTTGCTAAGTAATAACCTGAAAAACAGGTAAAACAAAACAAGACAAACTGACGATTTTAATATATAGATGAAGAAAACTCCCATAGCATAGATTTTCGTTAAAAAGATTAGTGTTTCTTATCAGCCTGTTCCACTTCGTGAATGAGTTGTTTCAATTCATCCAGCGAAATATCTTCCTCCTTAACCAAAGAAGAAACAGCATTCAGATAAGAATTATTAAAATACTTGCTAATCACATTCCGCAACGTTCCTTTACGAAAATCCTCTTCGCTGACTACGGGATAGTATTGATAAGTATTCCCAAAAGTATAGTGAGCTAAAAAGCCTTTTTCTTCCAGCCCACGCACAATCGTAGATAATGTATTAAAATGCGGCTTGGGCTCTTCATAGAAAGCCAACATTTCTTTCACGAACAAGGGGCCTTTTTCCCAGAAAAAGCCCATGATTTCTTCTTCTTTTGCTGTTAATCCTTTCATATCTGCAACTTTGTTTGCTGCAAATAACGAAAAGTTTTAGTTCATAAACTAATTTATCTAGTTAAAGTAAACTAAAAGCTATAGTTAAGAAGAAAATCTTACTATTAAATACCTGTGAAGCAGAATTTCTACTAATCCTTTAGCCCCACAGTTTATTCACAATAAAGTTGCCGATATAAAATAAGTCGCCCATAAAAACAATACTGAATACCAGAAAAGTGAAACAAGTACTCCACCGGGCTCCTCCATCCTCTTCGCCGCGTTTGATACGGAGCAGGGAACTATGCAAACAATCACCTGCTATGAACAGCACAAACAAACTCGGTATCAAGTCACCCCACGATACCAACCACAGATTATCCCCCTTCCCCAACAGGAATGTCAATGCTACGGCCAATAAGAAGACAGAAGCATATTGCAAGTCTTTTCTTTTTGAATTCATAGTGGTAATGTTTAAAGTCCTTTTCACAAAGATATTGAATCTCACCCAATAATCCTTATCAAATCTATATAAAAATCGGTCAGGCTTTGTTGAATCTAAGTTTATTGTTACTTTTGCAAGTACGAATTAAAACCAAAACCGATTATAAAAGCAGATGAAAAAGATCAGCATCACTTTATTACTCTGCCTTCTCTGTCTGACCGGAATGGCACAAGGACAAAAGGCACTCGATTTAAAAGATATCACCTCCGGACGTTTCCGCCCGGAAAATATCCAGGGAGTAATCCCCATGCCTGATGGCGAACACTACACGCAGATGAACGCCGACGGCACGCAAATCATTAAATACTCTTTCAAAACAGGTGAGAAAGTAGAAGTGATTTTCGATGTAAATACTACACGCGAATGTGACTTCAAGAACTTCGACAGTTACCAATTCTCGCCCGACGGTCAGAAATTGCTGATTGCTACTAAAACAACACCTATTTACAGGCATTCATACACAGCTGTACATTACATTTACCCTTTGAAACGAAATGATAAGGGCGTTACGACAAACAACATTATTGAACGGCTGTCTGACGGTGGACCTCAACAGGTCCCCGTCTTTTCTCCGGACGGTACCATGATTGCATTTGTACGCAACAATAACATATTTCTTGTTAAGTTGCTTTACGGCAACAGCGAAAGCCAGGTCACAGAAGATGGCAAACAGAATTCGGTAATCAACGGTATTCCTGACTGGGTGTATGAAGAAGAGTTCGGCTTCGACCGTGCTTTGGAATTCAGCGCCGACAATACGCTGATTGCTTTTATCCGTTTCGACGAGTCGGAAGTTCCCTCCTACTCTTTCCCGGTATTTGCCGGACAAGCACCCCGCATTGATGCTTTAAAAGATTATCCGGGCGAATATACATACAAGTATCCGAAAGCCGGATATCCGAATTCGAAAGTAGAGGTACGCACGTATGACATCAAATCACATGTCACCCGTACAATGAAACTCCCATTGGATGCAGACGGATACATTCCGCGTATACGCTTCACAAAGGATGCCAATAAACTGGCTATCATGACATTGAACCGTCATCAAGACCGTTTTGATCTTTACTTTGCCGATCCTCGTTCCACACTTTGCAAACTTATACTTCGTGATGAGTCTCCTTATTACATAAAGGAGAATATTTTCGATAATATCCAGTTCTATCCGGAATATTTCAGCCTGCTTAGCGAACGTGACGGTTACAGTCACCTCTATTGGTATAGCATGGGAGGTAATCTGATTAAAAAAGTTACTAACGGTAAGTTTGAGGTGAAAGATTTTCTGGGATATGATGAAGAAGACGGTTCTTTCTATTACACCAGCAATGAAGAAAGCCCTCTGCGCAAAGCTGTCTATAAAATAGATAAGAAAGGCAAGAAGCTCAAACTATCCCAACAGGTAGGAACCAATACACCGCTCTTCAGCAAATCAATGAAGTATTACATGAACAAGTTCTCCAACTTGAATACTCCGATGCTGGTTACACTGAATGATAATTCGGGCAAAACACTCAAAACGCTTATTACCAATGACGGATTGAAACAAACATTGTCCGGATATGCTGTGCCACAAAAAGAGTTCTTCACTTTCCAAACCACAGATGGCGTGAAGTTGAACGGCTGGATGATGAAACCGGTTAATTTTTCCGCATCTAAAAAATATCCGGTACTGATGTATCAATATAGCGGTCCGGGCTCTCAACAGGTATTGGATACCTGGGGAATCAGTTGGGAGACATACATGGCAAGCCTCGGTTATATCGTGGTATGCGTGGACGGTCGCGGCACAGGAGGTCGTGGAGAAGCTTTTGAGAAATGCACTTATCTGAAAATCGGAGTCAAAGAAGCCAAAGATCAGGTAGAGACTGCCTTATATCTCGGCAAACAACCATACGTGGATAAAGATCGCATCGGTATCTGGGGCTGGAGCTACGGCGGATACATGACTCTTATGAGTATGAGCGAAGGAACTCCCGTATTCAAAGCAGGAGTAGCAGTGGCTGCACCCACTGACTGGCGTTTCTATGATACGATTTACACCGAACGCTTCATGCGTACTCCGAAAGAGAACGCGGAAGGATATAAGGAATCATCAGCCTTCACCCGCGCTGACAAACTGCATGGAAACTTGTTGTTGGTGCATGGCATGGCAGATGACAATGTGCACTTCCAAAACTGTGCAGAGTATGCCGAACAGTTGGTTCAACTTGGAAAACAATTTGATATGCAAGTGTATACAAACCGCAATCATGGAATATATGGTGGCAATACCCGCCAACATCTATACACACGGTTGACCAACTTTTTCTTGAACAATTTATAATGACGGACAGAGTACGTAAGCCCGAATGGCTGAAAATTAATATCGGTGCCAACGAACGATACACCGAAACCAAACGGATTGTCGACTCCCACTGCTTGCATACTATATGCAGCAGTGGGCGTTGCCCTAATATGGGGGAATGCTGGGGAAAAGGAACTGCCACCTTTATGATCGGTGGTGACATCTGTACGCGCAGTTGCAAATTCTGCAACACACAAACCGGCCGCCCGCACCCGCTAGACATAAACGAACCTACCCATGTAGCAGAATCCATCGCACTGATGAAACTGGATCATGCTGTCATCACATCCGTAGACCGGGATGATCTGCCGGATTTGGGAGCAGCACATTGGGCACGTACCATCCGGGAAATCAAAAGACTGAATCCACAAACAACAATCGAAGTGCTCATTCCTGATTTTCAAGGCAGGATGGAGTTGTTAGATTTGGTAATCGAAGCCCGCCCCGACATTATTTCACACAATATGGAAACCGTACGCCGCATTAGTCCGCTAGTGCGCAGCGCGGCAAATTATGATACAAGTCTGCAAGTTATCAGACACATTTCCGAGAAGGGAGTTAAGTCTAAAAGCGGTATTATGGTCGGACTGGGTGAGACCCCGGAGGAAGTCGAAACATTGATGGATGATCTGTTAGCAACCGGTTGCCAGATTCTTACCATAGGCCAATACCTTCAACCGACTCACCGGCATTATCCCGTTGCGGCATATATCACTCCGCAGCAATTTGCAGAATATAAAACTGTAGGTTTAGAGAAAGGATTCAACATCGTAGAAAGCGCTCCTCTTGTTCGTTCCTCCTACCATGCAGAGAAACATATTCGTTAGTAAACAAAACACATACCCTATTTGTTTTATAGATAGAACCGACAAATAAACATAAATATAGAGATGGCTCATAAAGGAATACTTTCTTCCGCATTTAACATGTCGCTGGGTTTTATCCCCGTTATTATTTCCATTTTATTGTGTGAACTTATAACGCAAGACACGGCTATTTACATCGGTACAGGCATAGGTATTATAGGTATATACCTTTCTTATCGACGTAAAGGATTGTTAATTCCTAATTTTATCCTCTATATAGCGACCGGAGTGTTAGCACTATTATCCGTAGCAGCTCTCATTCCTGGTGATTATGTTCCCCCCGGTGCGCTTCCACTTACGCTGGAAGTCAGTATTCTCATTCCGATGCTAAGTCTTTATATGCATAAGAAAAGGTTTATCAACCACTTCTTAAAACAGATAGGTTCTTGCAACAAACGTTTATATGCGCAGGGAGCAGAAGCAGCCGTTGTATCTGCCCGCATTGCCTTGATTTTCGGAATACTGCATTTTATTATAATCAGCATTACCATCGTTTTCCAAGACCCGTTGAGCAAGACGAGCATATTTGTACTCTATAAAGTGTTACCCCCTGCTGTCTTTCTGATGAGTATCCTGTTCAATCAGATCGCCATCCGTTTCTTCAATCATTTAATGTCACACACGGAATATGTTCCTATTGTAAATACCAAAGGAGACGTGATCGGGAAAACACCTGCAATAGAAGCTGTTAATTACAAAAATGCATACATCAATCCGGTGATAAGAATTGCCATATCCACTCACGGAATGTTATTCCTTTGCGACAGGCCATCAACAGCCATTCTGGATAGAGGGAAAGTAGATATTCCCATGGAATGTTATCTTCGCTACGGAGAATCTCTGGAAGCAGGCGCCACTCGTTTAATCAACAATGCTTTTCCTCATGAAAAAGGTATCAAACCTGAATTCAACATCGTTTATCACTTCGAGAATGAAGTAACCAACCGTCTTATCTATCTATTCATTGTCGATATCAAAGACGATTCCATCCTTTGTACCCCCCGCTTTAAAAACAGTAAGCTGTGGAATTTCAAACAGATAGAGGAAAACTTAGGAAAAGGCTTCTTCAGCAGCTGCTTCGAAGATGAATATGAACACCTGAAAGGCGTTATTTATATAAGAGAAAAATACAGGGAATCTTAGATAAATCGGGCACGTGTCCTTTCCAGTCCTTCACTGTACGCGTCTGTATATATTCTCCTTCACAAGTAATATTGGCAGCGATACAGAGCTTTGTTTGAGGACGGCAATTCAACAAAATATCCTCTACCATTTTATGATTCCGGTAAGGCGTCTCTATAAAAAGTTGCGTTTGATTTTCAGCATACACACGCTGCTCCAGTGCTTTTAGTTTCTTGGCACGTTCTCCCGGTTCAATCGGCAGATAACCGTGAAACGCAAAACTCTGCCCGTTAAAGCCGGAAGCCATCACGGAAAGGATAATGGAAGAAGGTCCGACCAAAGGAACCACTTTCAGCTTTTTACGTTGTGCGATAGCAACCACATCCGCTCCCGGGTCAGCTACTGCCGGACAACCTGCTTCGGAGATAACCCCCATTGAAGCTCCACCCACCAAAGGTTGCAGATAACCGGAAATATCATCAGGAGAAGTATGCTTGTTCAACGGGTAAAATGTCAATGCATCAATATCAATCTCCCGGTCCACCTTTTTCAGGAAACGCCGGGCAGAACGAACATCTTCGACTATAAAATACCGGATACCAGAAATGATCTCCTTATTATAAGAAGGCAATACCTTTTCAATAGACGTATCACCTAACGTCACGGGCAACAAATAGAGGGCAGTTTCCACTTTTAAAATTGAGAATTAAGACTATACTTTAATATTAAAAATCAAATAAGGTTTTGAGCGAAGCTAATTAAAAATTGAAAAATGCAACAGTTTAGGAAGCCAGATAGTTGGATTCACTTAACATCACATGATAATCAGTAAATTCCAGGAGATCTTTCAGTTTCATGTCCTTATGCTTTTTCATATAAGAAGCGATGATTCTTGCTCCCATCCATGTTCCGATCAATGCCGGAGCTTGAGCACCCAACATATCGACAGCAGGAGCAGGCTTCATATAATAGCGGATCACCATCGGGTCTCGTGCATGCAGATGATCGTTGGTACAGATATAATTCCATATCTCCTTTTCATTCTCCTTACACCAGTCGTTTTCCTCCTTGGAATATCCCATCGCTTCGCCGATATCACTATATCCTAATAAGTTCTGCACGACGTAGTTGATTTTTCCGGAGTGCATCATCAAGTCAATCAAACAAGTACCCTCATGATAGTTCATTCCGTAACGGCTCAAAAGATAAAAAGCAAAACAATCCGGCACAATCCGTTCCGGACGCATCGAGCGACATTGATAATCGTAATAGAAACGCTTATAAAGAGGATAATCTTCCCCCATATATTTATCAAGACTGATTCCTAATAAAGAATCCACCAAAATAATAGATTCGTTGAAGGCAGACACTTGCGAATAGATAAACGGCACTTTTGTATCAGGCACTTCCTTCTTCAGTTTCCGGAATCCTTTGTTAAGTCCTTTTTCCACCTCATCCAGATTAGGGTACTTTGCTTCTACATCGCTAAGCAAACGGACTAAAGTTGTATCCGAATAGAATTTCTGCAGACGTTGCGAAATGGTATCATCTTTCACCGTACCGATAGACAATACATCCTCAATCAGGATTTTCGTCGGCATACGGTAGTCCATCGTCAACTTCTGCATAGCAGAAAAGCTGTTGGAGCGAACGTATTCGCTCAACAGCTTATCATATCTTAGAACAGAAATCTCCTCTTCCTTCTGCTCCGTACCCTTTCCCGTGCTTATCCCGCAGGAGGCGAAAAGCATACTAATTAAAATAATAAGAAGAGAGATCCGTAGTTTCATAATCTTTTATCCGTAAATGATGTTACCATTTTCGTCCATATATTCATCGAGTCCTTTCTCATAAGTAGCCATGGCACGAAGACTCATACCTACACTGGAGAATCCACCGTCATGGAATAAGTTCTGCATAGTTACCTTACGGGTAAGATCGGAGAACATCACGATGCAATAATCGGCACATTCGTCAGCCGTAGCATTTCCAAGCGGAGACATACGGTTGGAGAAATCAAACAGTTTATCCATACCCTTCACGCCCGAACCGGCAGTAGTAAATGTAGGAGACTGCGAGATTGTGTTCACACGTACGCTATGTTCGCGTCCGTAGATGTAACCAAAGCTACGTGCAATAGATTCCAGCAATGCCTTGGCATCTGCCATATCATTGTAGCCGTAGAAAGTACGCTGCGCGGCCACGTAGCTCAAAGCAACGATAGAACCGTAATCAGCAATAGCGTTCAATTTCTTGGCCGACTGAATCATTTTATGGAATGAAACAGCTGAAATATCCAATGTCTTATCCAACATTCCATAGTCAAGGTCATCGTAAGTACGTTTTTTGCGCACGTTGGGAGACATACCGATAGAGTGGAGTACAAAATCAATTTGTCCACCCAGTATATCCATGGAGGTCTTGAATACATTTTGCAAATCTTCTACGCTGGTGGCATCTGCCGGAATAACCTGGCAATTTAATTTCTGGGCCAAAGCGTCGACTTCTCCCATACGGATAGCCATCGGAGTATTTGATAATGTAATAGTTGCACCTTCTTCTACGGCACGCTCTGCTACTTTCCAGGCAATAGACTGATCGTTCAAAGCACCGAAGATAATACCTCTTTTTCCTTTCAACAAGTTATAACTCATATCTTTT
>OGKO01001774.1_pt1 | contig 11563 bp, 8 predicted proteins | sample 1572451 | NCBI WGS metagenome assembly OGKO01 (sample SAMEA2582089, study PRJEB24529) | metagenome | biome: Human gut stool | place: China | collected 2011 | reverse complement strand
TGCTACAAGGACATAGACCAAACCAGTCAGGATAACTCCAGGTTGAGCGGCAGATACATCGCCCCCCATTTCTTTCATGGCTAGAGACATAGCCGTGATAAAGGCAAATGAAGAACCTAGATAAACTGGAACCTTAAAGCCAGTAGAAATCATGTAGATAAGTGTTCCAATACCGGATGCGAAGAGAGCAACCGATACGGGCATTCCCAAAATTAAGGGAACGAGAATGGTTGCACCAAACATGGCAAATACGTGCTGGAAGCTGAGAAGAATACCTTTACCAGCAGAAGGACGTTGATCAACGTCTAGTAACAAGTCAACAGTTGATTCCTGTTTCATAAAAACCTCACTTTTGGGCACCAAAAAAGAGCCCATTATTTTGCAGCAATAGGCCCTCAGAGTAAGACTTTTTAAAAAATAGCTATCTTTTAAAAATTTATATAAATCTGCGCCTTCGTCACCTCACAGGATGACATTAAAAACCTTTGCTTAGGATAGTATAGCAGAAAAAAATGATTTTGTAAATCATTTTTACTCGAGCCTAGAAATGTAAGAGCGAGTTGAGGTCCAGTGGACCTCTTTTTCATGAGCTAGAAAACAAGAAAGCGAATTAGATCTGGTAGACCAGACTCTGAGTAGTATTTTTGTTTGCCCTTTGACTAAATTTGATGTAAAAGTCAATTGTCTAGTTGCAGATATCAACTGGAGGTGAAATTTTAATTGATATAAAAGTATTTTACTCATTTAAATTGATATAGTTTGAAAAAAGAGCTATAATACCCTTGAAGGTAAGCGTTCTCAAAAGGAGGTGGCCGTTAATGTTTGAAATTCATAACTTGTCTATTAAGTATGGCGAGAAAACACTGTTGCTACCAACATCTCTAAAGTTCAAAGAGGGAAAATTATATACAATTTATGGAAAATCTGGAGTTGGAAAAACTTCGTTACTGAATAAAATTGGGCTGATTTCAGAGTATGACCCTAAAGTAACTTATATTTATGATGGCTCCAAAATTGATACGAGTAACAAGAAGATTGTTTCATCCTTTATTGCGCAAAATATCGCTTTTATATTTCAAAATCATAATCTAATAAATGATTTGACTGTGTATGATAATTTGAAAATTTCGCTAGATTTTTTCAATTTATCAGCAAAAGAAGTAGAAAAGAAAATAGATGATATTCTAAGTGAATTAGAGATTCTAGAATTGAAGGATGTATATCCAGAGGATTTATCAGGAGGAGAAGAACAACGTGTTGCTATTGCTAGAGGGATGGTAACAGATAAGAATATTATTTTAGCAGATGAACCTACAAATTCTTTGGATTCTGAAAATAGAGAGCTTGTCTCATCTTTACTGTTAAAACTAGCAAATAAATATAATAAAATCGTTATTGTAGTTTCTCACGATGAATATGTCATTAACAAAGGAGATATAAAGCTACATTTCGAAGACAAAAAATTAATTGGAATGAAAGAAGACATAGAGTGTAATTTTCAAAAAGAGTGGCATGCTAGTAAATTAAAGAAACATATTAGATTAAAGATCCAAAAGAAAAGGAAGGTACCTCCTTTACCTGTACTTTTATTAATACTAATTTCCTTCACAGTTTCGCTTGCAGTTGGTTCTATGAATATTCAATCATTATTTTCTTCTAAGTATCAAAGAATAATCAGTGATTCATTAGAAAATGGTTTCTTGGTTATTAATGATTCAATAGGACTTGGGACGAACAAGGTGATCGATGATTTCCAATCGCTATCGAATAAGGAAATACATCAAATTTCTGATAGTAGGAATGTATACAAATTAGAACCATATATTGAATTTCCTAGTATGGGAATGACTTTTGAAAATGCTGAAAACTATTTAAAAATTAGTCGAGATTTTTCACCGAATCTATCTATTAATGGAAAGAATATTCATTTATCCAAGAATTACAGTGTGCAACCGCTTTTCAATACGAATACGACTCAGAGACAGATAAAATACTTTGACAGGACTACAAATAGGGGGATATTTGTTTCGGAATCATTTATCAAAGAACAAAAACTAGAAGATATTGTAGCTGGGTCGGAGATGACACTTACATATTATGTCCCAATTAATATTTATGAATCTCATATAGATAAAGAAGGAAGTTATTCTAAATCTGACGGAGACCTATACGTGAAAGAGGAACAAACGTTTAAAATACTAGGGATCGTAAAAGAAGAATTTCCGTTTAACTATTCTGTAAATGATAACACCTTATTCATGGCGAGTGATGAAATGCTGAAAATACAGAGCAAATATATAGGTGCGGAGAGCAAACGGAGAGAAACAATTGATGATCTCCCTGTAAAAGAATGGGCACCAAGTGCAGTACATGTTACTGTAAAGGATAGCAAAGATGTCCCTCAGGAAATTAACCGTATTAAAAATATTTCGGATAAATTTTCGATTGTTTCGTCTTTCGAGAATTATAAAGAATTTAATAAAGGTTTAAAATACATAAAAAACTTTTTGCTAATTATTTCGTTTGTCATGCTTTTGCTTGTAGTTGCAATCTTATCTTTTGTCTTCTTTTTAATAAATCGAACGAGAAAATACGAAGTTGGCGTATTAAAGGCTATGGGATACAGTACAAAACATGTTTTTAGATTATTTATTCTCGAGTTATTAAATTATGGAAAGAAAATAATTACTTTATCAAGTGTTCTGCTTTTAATACTAACTCTATTAGCTATTCAAATGCTTCAATTAGAAGTAGTTGATATCATTCATTTCTATCTAGCTTCTATAGCGTCATTAATCATCCTTACGTTTGTTGTATTAATGACTAGTGGGCTTATTCCTATCTATCTGACAGGGAAGCAGCCTATTGTTGATGCCATTCGTAAGAATAGATAAATTGATTGGTCATAGTGGTCAAAGACAATAAGTAATCGTTTGCCATGGAAGTTGCATGTTCCTTGTGGTCGAGGAGCCAATGGATCTATCTTAATCGGTGTAAGAGTAAACTCTCCGTGTGGAGCTGTTAACCTATTGGGGGCAGCATTATTATTCTCTAGATTTTTAGAATTTCTTATGGTTAGATAGGATGAATGGCTCACTGCTGGATAAACAGCAGTGAGTTTTTTATTCCCCATAATCAGGAGAATAGTGATGTTTCTTTTCTTTTTTGATAATCTTTATTCCATAACGATCCGTCAATTTAACTATGTGACTTCGATTAGAAATGTTTTTCCAAAATTTTTTGAGAGTTGTTTTACATATGGTTTTATAGGTTCATAGAGCCAAACATTATTTTCATAAGTCAATTTCATAATAAAAACACCCCAAAAGTTAGATTATTTCTGTTTAACTTTTGGGGTGCAGTTTAAATTCATCCGTTTTTTAACGTCGAGTTGCGGGTGCTGTGCTCGAACTTTTAATATTAAAGCGTTTCTTGAGGTAGAAGCGAAGGACAAGCGCTAGAGCTCCTAAAACGATGGCAAAAACATCTGGAATAGTTGGGTTGAGGACTTGTGGGAGTAAGGAAGTAAAGGACAAGACAATGACCCAAAGGAACATGACTCCAACAAGAATCGGCATGGATTTCCAAAGAGAAGGACGCTCGCTACGATCTTTGGTGCCATCCATATACTGATAAAAGAAGTAGTACATAAGGTATAAGAGCAAAGCCCCTGTCAAACTTCCAAGGATCAAGGTGATCAAACCATAGCCAGTACGACGCGGTGCAACCAAGTTCATGAAAGCACTAATGGCAGCAAAAACACCAAAGATAAAGAGGAAGGAATCCAAAATCATGAGAGAGGGAGCATCGTTTAATTTCGGATGCTCTTTTTCATAGCGTTCTTTCTCGCTGAAAGAGTTCGCCCATACAGTTGGAGCTCCAAAAAGGGTCCGTGCCGGAATTCCTTTTCCTTGGTTTTCATGGATAGCTGGAAGAATTTCTTGGATGAGGCTTTCTGCTTCTTCCTCTGTCTTTCCGTTTTCAAGCAATTGGTGTTTGGCGATCCGGATAAATTCTTGATTTTTCTTGCTTAGTTGATTCAAATCAAATTGAGACATAAATACTCCTTAGTGTTATTAGTAGGTGTTAGAACCATTTTTTATGGATGAGGTAGACGACGAGAGACCCGGTCAGGGCAAAGGCGATGAAAATAATCAGCCAGAAGGCATGGGGTTCGCCATTGAGCGGAAGCTCATTGTCCTTGAAGTTCATCCCGTAGGCCGAAAAGATCATTGTCGGAATGGACATGACAATGGTGACGAGGGCCAGGGTCTTCATGATGTTGTTCTGGTTGTTGGAGATGATCGATGCGAAGGTATCGGTCATGGAGTGCAGGATATTTCCATAAATATCTGCCATCTCGATGGCCTGCTGGGTTTCGATCAAGGTATCTTCCAGCAGATCCTCGTCTTCTAGGTATTTCTTGATGTTACTAGTAGCACTGGTCAATTTCTTGATCACGCGCTCATTGGTTTTTAGAGAGGCCTTAAAGTAGACGATGGTTTTTTCCAACTCCATCAACTCAATCAGCTCTTCATTACGTGTTGATTTGTGCAATTGACTTTCAATCTGCTCGCTTTTGCGATCCAAGGTACGAAGCGCAGACAAGTAGAGTTCAGCGTTGCGATAGAGGATCTGAAAGATAAAGCGCGACCGCATAAAGGTATAGAAATTCCGCAAGCGTCGGTTGATAAAGATATCGAGAAGTGGCAATTTCTCCAAGCAAGTCGTGATAATAGCCTCTTCTGTCAGGATGATTCCCAAAGGGATGGTGACGTAGTAGGTCTGATTGTTCCGCTCTTCCTTGATGGGGACGTCAACGATGATCAAGGTGTATTCGTCTTCGATGGTCATACGGGACATTTCTTCCGCATCGAGTGGTGCCCGTAAGTCTGCAATATCAATATTAAAAGCAGAGGCGATTTCCATCGATTCACTTTGAGAAGGGTTAACAAGGTTGATCCAGCTACCGGGTTCCAGTGTCTCTATTTCTTTAAATTCAGTCGTTGTCGATAAAAAGACCTGTTTCATGGTGCCTCCCCTTGTTTTTTTACACCTTAACATTATATCAGAAAAAGGACGGTTTTGGATAAAAGAATACTAAAAAATTTGTTATAATGGAGGTTAACAAAAAGGTGATTAGAGTAAGAACATGCAAGATAAAATTGTCATTCATGGGGCACGCGCCCATAATTTAAAAAATATAGACGTGGAAATTCCACGGGACAAATTGGTAGTGGTGACGGGTTTGTCTGGTTCTGGAAAGTCCAGTCTGGCCTTTGATACCCTCTATGCAGAAGGTCAGCGCCGCTACGTGGAGAGCTTATCAGCCTATGCCCGGCAATTCTTGGGAAATATGGAAAAGCCAGATGTGGACTCCATTGACGGCTTGAGCCCAGCCATTTCCATCGACCAAAAAACGACCAGTAAAAACCCCCGTTCTACAGTGGGGACGGCAACAGAGATCAATGACTACCTGCGCTTGCTCTATGCGCGTGTAGGGACGCCTTATTGTATCAATGGGCATGGAGCGATTACAGCTTCTTCAGTTGAGCAAATTGTCGATCAAGTCTTAGAATTACCAGAGCGCCAACGCCTGCAAATTCTAGCTCCCATTATTCGCAAGAAAAAAGGCCAGCACAAGAATATCATTGAAAAAGTCCAAAAAGACGGCTATGTCCGGGTGAGGGTCGATGGTGAGATCTATGATGTGACAGAGGTTCCAGAACTGTCTAAAAGCAAGCAGCACACGATTGAAGTAGTTGTGGACCGAATCGTGATCAAGGAGGGCATCCGCTCGCGGCTCTTTGATTCGATTGAAGCAGCCCTTCGGATTGCGGATGGTTATGTCGTGATTGATACCATGGATGGCAAAGAGCTACTCTTTTCTGAGCATTATGCTTGTCCAGTCTGTGGCTTTACCGTTCCTGAATTAGAGCCCCGCCTCTTTTCTTTCAATGCGCCTTTTGGATCTTGTCCAGATTGTGATGGGCTGGGTATTAAGCTAGAGGTGGACTTGGATTTGGTGGTGCCAGATGATCGCTTAACCCTTCGGGAAGGAGCACTTGCGCCTTGGAATCCGATCTCTTCCAACTACTATCCACAGATGTTGGAGCAGGCCATGATCCATTTTGGCGTTGATATGGACCAGCCTTTTTCCGATCTTTCTCAAGAAGAAAAGGACTTGGTCCTCTATGGTTCAAACGGGAAGGAATTCCACTTCCACTATGAAAATGAGTTTGGTGGGGTTCGGGATATCGAAATTCCTTTTGAAGGGGTCGTAAACAACATTCACCGTCGTTTCCGTGAGACCAATAGTGATTTCACCCGCAACCAAATGCGCTCTTATATGAATGAATTGACCTGTGCGACCTGCCATGGCTACCGTCTCAATGACCAGGCACTTTCTGTTCGTGTCGGAGGAGAAAAGGGGATGCATATCGGGGAAGTGTCAGATCTATCGATTGCGGACCACTTAAAAGCCGTGGACAAGCTGGTCTTAACGGACAATGAAGCCACGATTGCAAGACCGATCCTAAAAGAGATCAAGGATCGCTTGACCTTCTTAAACAATGTGGGGCTCAATTACTTGACCTTGTCACGATCTGCTGGGACCTTATCAGGTGGAGAAAGCCAGCGCATTCGCTTGGCAACCCAGATCGGTTCCAACCTCTCTGGTGTCCTTTACATCTTGGATGAGCCGTCTATCGGCCTCCACCAAAGGGACAATGACCGCCTGATCGCCAGTCTCAAGAAGATGCGCGATTTAGGCAACACCTTGATCGTCGTCGAACATGATGAAGATACCATGAGAGAGGCAGACTACCTGATCGACGTCGGCCCAGGTGCCGGTGTCTTTGGGGGAGAGATCGTTGCGGCTGGAACTCCAAAGCAGGTGGCTCGTAATAGTAAATCCATCACCGGCCAATATTTGTCCGGCAAGCGCAAGATTCCGTTTCCAACGGAACGCCGTTCAGGAAATGGTCGTTCTATTGAAATTACAGGAGCCAGTGAGAATAACTTACAAGACATCACAGCGCGCTTTCCTCTGGGCAAATTTATCGCAGTCACTGGAGTTTCCGGTTCTGGGAAATCGACCTTGATCAATGGCATCTTGAAAAAAGCCATCGCTCAAAAGCTCAACCGCAATTCGGAAAAACCAGGGAAATACAAGACCATTCAGGGGATTGAGCATATCGATCGCTTGATCGACATTGATCAAAGCCCGATTGGTCGGACTCCTCGTTCTAATCCAGCGACCTATACAGGCGTCTTCGATGACATTCGCGATCTCTTTGCTCAGACCAATGAAGCCAAAATTCGGGGCTATAAAAAAGGCCGCTTTAGTTTCAATGTCAAGGGCGGGCGCTGTGAAGCCTGCTCAGGAGATGGGATCATCAAGATTGAAATGCACTTCTTGCCAGATGTCTTTGTCCCTTGTGAAGTCTGCCATGGACGTCGATACAATAGTGAGACCCTCGAAGTCCACTACAAGGAAAAAAATATTGCAGAAGTGCTGGATATGACGGTCAATAAGGCAGTTGAATTCTTCAAGCACATTCCAAAAATTGAACGCAAACTCAAGACCATCCAAGATGTGGGCTTGGGCTATGTAACGCTGGGGCAACCTGCAACGACTCTATCAGGAGGGGAAGCGCAACGGATGAAGTTGGCTTCTGAATTGCACAAGCGCTCTACAGGAAAATCCTTCTATATCTTGGATGAACCAACGACCGGACTCCATACCGAAGACATTTCTCGCTTGATCAAAGTCTTAGAGCGGTTTGTGGATGATGGCAATACGGTCCTTGTGATTGAGCACAATTTGGATGTCATTAAGACAGCAGACCATATCATCGATTTAGGACCCGAAGGCGGTGTCGGTGGCGGAACCATTATTGCGACCGGAACACCAGAAGAAGTAGCAGCAAATCCTGCTAGCTACACAGGACAATATTTGAAAGGAAAATTACAATGAATCAACGGATCAGCAACTTAAGAAACAAAATGAAAGCCCAAAACCTCAAAGCGGTATTGATTAACAATTTGAAAAATGTTTATTATTTGACCAATTTCTGGGGTTCAAACGGGACCGCTTTGGTGACAGAAGAACGCGTGGTCCTCTTTACAGATTCGCGCTACACCATCCATGCCCATGCGACTTGTTTCCCCTTTGTAGAGATTGTGGAAACCCGCGATGAGTTGACTGCAGCTGCAGAGATCGTTAAGGACCTTGGAATCAAAGAACTTGGTTTTGAGGACGAAGTGACGGTGGCCTACCATGCCCGTATGGCTTCTGTTTTCAGTGGCATCAGCCTTCAATCCCTAGCGAACTTTGTGATGGAATTGCGCTTGATTAAGGATGAAACTGAGATTGCGGCCATTAAAAAAGCTTGTAGCATCTCTGACCAAGCCTTCCATGATATTTTAGACTATATCAAGGTAGGGAAAACGACAGAGTTGGAAGCAGCGACTTTCCTCGACTTTAGAATGCGGGAGTTGGGAGCTTCTGGTGTATCTTTTGATATTATCTCAGCAGCTGGTGAACGCTCTGCCATGCCTCATGCGACTCCAAGTGATCGGGTCATTTCAGCAGGAGATGCCTTGACCCTTGATTTTGGTTGCTTGTATGATCACTATGTCAGCGATATGACACGGACTATCTATGCAGGACATGTCAGCGACAAGGAAAGAGAAATTTACGAAACCGTTTTGAAAGCCAATCAAGCCTTGATTGATGCTGCTAAAGATGGACTTGGCTTCCGTGATTTTGATAAAATTCCACGTGATGTGATCGAAAGAGCCGGCTATGGTCAATACTTTACTCATGGAATCGGTCATGGAATTGGGCTAGATATCCACGAAGAGCCATACTTCAGCCAAACGTCTAAAGAAGCGATTCAAGCAGGGATGGTCTTAACAGATGAGCCAGGTATTTATATTGAAGGTCTCTCTGGTGTGCGGATCGAAGATGACCTCTTGATCACAGAAACAGGCTGTGAAGTCTTGACCCTTGCTCCTAAAGAATTGATTGTCCTATAAAATAGACAGTATTTTCTTAACCCCTGTGTAACAAACAAAGATAAGAAAAGAGGCCTATGAAAAAACGAAGTGTAATAGTTGGAATTCTTCTAGTAGTCTTGCTATTTGTATTTGCTCCTTCTGCCCATGCTGGTGTCGGTAATACAGATAGTGGTGGCAGTAGCTTGATTGATTCAGGTGGTGGTAGCAGTTGGTCCGATAGTGGCAGTAGCTGGTCGGGTGGCGGAAGTAGTTGGTCTGGTGGCAGCAGTTGGTCTGGCGGATCCAGTAGCTACAGTTCTGATTCTGGAACAGACTCTGGTGGTGTAGTAGCAATTTTTGCTATCGTTGGATTGATTGGATTTATCTACAATATTGCAAAAGAAGCTAATGAAAGTGATGAATCATTTTCTTCAAATAGTGGTCCAAAACGGACAACCGAAGAACGGGCTGGTCGACCAATTGAGAACAACTATGAAGCGATTCGCCGTATCCGTAAATTGGATCCAATGTTTGATGAAGACCGCTTCTTGTCGCAAGTCAAGCTGGTTTATCTTCAATTGCAGTCTGCCTGGACAGAAAAAGATTGGAATTCTGTGCGGAACTTAGAAAGTACCAGTCTTTATGAGCAACACTTGACGCAGTTGCAAGAGCATATTCGCGCCAAAACAACCAATGTTCTTGAGCGCGTGCGTGTGGAAGATTCGAAGATCAAAGACTTTATCGAAAATCCAGATGGTAATGACCGCATCGAAGTCATTCTGTCATCGACAATGAGAGATTACATCCGAAATGATGAAACGGGTCGTGTGATCGAAGGGGATCCAACCAAAGATCTCTTTACTGTTTACCGCATGGTCTTCCTCCGTGAACATGGAGCGCAGACAGAGATCATTAAGAATTCAGAAGTCGTTAGTGATCATTGTCCGAACTGTGGTGCGCCATTGACGATTGATTCAATCGACAAGTGTGAATATTGCCAAGCATCCTTGAAGCACAATCCAAAAGATTGGGTCTTGGATGTCTACGAAGTTGTGGATGAAATTGAATTCTACAGATAGGAGAATGTATGGGATTTATTAAAGCAGCCCTTTCAGCGGGCATTTCAAGTTTTCAAGATAGTAAATTTAAGGAAGCCATTACCTTGCCGGAAGCTGTTCCAGCAACAGCTTTGGCCATTAAGGGACAGCTCTTGACCAAAGATCCAGATGGGCGCTCTCGTCAGAGCAACCAAAATACGGGTCTATTGACAGATGGCTCTGTTGTCATTGTTCCCCAAGGCTATGTTGCTCTCTTGGTCAATAATGGAACGTTTCTAGGAGACCTTCTAGAAGCAGGGAGTCACGAATGGCAAGCCGGTGAAAATGCCTGGTTGTTTGAAAAGGGTGGTGTGAAAGGAACGTGGGATCAGTTCAAGAATCGTTTCTCATTTGGAGGCCAAGTGGTCACCCAACAAGAAATTATTTTTGTGCGGATGCAACCTTTTACAGGAAATAAATTTGGCACTCAAAATCCAGTTGAGTACTTTAGCGACCGTTACCAACAACTTCTTAGCATTCGTTTTTATGGTCTTTATGATGTTAAAGTGGCAGATCCTGTACTCTTTTACATCAGTGCAGTTAGTCGTCAAATCACTGCAGATAAGCCATTTACCTTGGAAGATGTGGCTCAGGGAACCTTGCGCCAAAATCTAGCACCAAAAATTGCAGTGGCCATTTCAAAATATACGGCTGAAAATAAGGCAGACATCTACAATATCAATGCGGACCAAGATGTCTTCAATGAAGTTGCAAAACGCGAAGTCAACAAAACGTGGACAGAATTATATGGTATCGAATTAACCAATGTCCTCATCGAAGATTTGAGCTACGATGCAGACAGTATGGCCAAGGTCAATAAACTGGACAGTGAATTGGCAGCGATGAAGTACAATACCATTGAAATCGAAGAGCGTCGTGCTCGCAATGAGGCCTTGGTCGCAGCTGCTAAAAATGAAGGTGGCAATGGCATGAACATGATTATGGGGATGAACTTGGGTCAAGCACTTGGCAATGACCTTCAAAAGCAAGCCTCTCCAGCTCAAGACAAGCCTCATACCTTCTACATTGAAGTAGATGGAAAATATGTCCATGTCACCAAAGATGCTGATGGCAATATTGTGCCTGTAGACCAATAAGGAATAGTGAAGATGGAGTTGGAGGTATAGAGATTCTAAGGACTCGTTCCTGCAATCTCTCTCCGCCTTCTAGCCTTCCTAAAAAGAGAAAATTGCTGTTTGAGAAAAATCAAATAGTGTGTTACAATAAAGAGTAATCTATTTTTAAAAAAGAGGTAATAAAACATGATCGAAGCAAGTAAATTGAAAGCTGGTATGACTTTTGAAACAGCTGACGGAAAATTGATCCGCGTTTTGGAAGCTAGCCACCACAAACCAGGTAAAGGAAACACTATCATGCGTATGAAATTGCGTGATGTCCGTACTGGTTCAACATTTGATACTAGCTACCGTCCAGAAGAAAAATTTGAACAAGCGATTATCGAA